>MDTG01441872.1_pt1 | contig 43999 bp, 18 predicted proteins | sample 811421 | NCBI WGS metagenome assembly MDTG01 (sample SAMN05326645, study PRJNA326480) | marine metagenome | isolation source: seawater | place: Pacific Ocean: South East | collected 2011 | reverse complement strand
TTGACATATAAAATGAGAACTTTTTATATTAGATTAGTGCTAATTATCGATTTAGTAATAGAAAACATATAAAATGAGAAAAAGTAGTATAGATTGTAAAAAACTTTCTCAAAATATATGCTTTAACATATAAAATGAGAACTTCTTACTTATGACATAAGAATTGAGAACTAATTTAGTAAATAACATAAGAATTGAGAAATTTAAGCATTAAATGGTTATTATTATTTAAAGAATATTTAATGGATGAATAGTGGATAAAAAAATAAAGCCTACAAAAAAAGAATTATTCAATGAAGAACAAAAGAAAATACTAAAAAATAGAAAAGTTGTTCAGTTAAATAAATTTATAAAAGGTGATGTTTCAGCTTTTAGTGTTAATGATCTTAAAATTTTCAAACTTATAATTTCAAAAGTTGATAGTAAAGAATCATTGTTTAAAGACTTTTATGAAATCTCTACAGATGAAATAAAAGCATTAAATATTAACGAGAAACACCTGTATAGTGAAACACGTAAGACACTTAGAAGACTTGCAAATATATATATAACATTTGATGAAGGTGAATCTATTAGAGAAGTAGGGCTAATTAGAAATGACTTCAAGTTTGAGAAATATACAAAGAAGGTACTTATCAACTTTAATAAAGATATGGATGAATATCTTATAAACTTAAAGAAAAACTTCTTCATGTATGATTTAATTGATATTGTTAACTTTAAATTTAAACACACAATAAAATTTTATGAATATATAAAATCTCAATCATTAAATGTAATCAAATTAAAAATTGAAACAATTAAAGAAATTTTAGATTTAACAAACAAATATTCAAGATATGCAAATTTTAAAAAAGACGTTTTAGAAGTTATATTAGAAGAAATAAATGAAAGTTCAAATACTTTATTCATTTCTTATAACGAAGAGAAAATAGGACCAAGAGTAGAATATATAATATTTCACGTAAAAAGAATAAAAAGTGATTTAATTCTAGAAGATAATTCTAAAAAAAATAAGTATCAATATTTAATTGGAAAAGAGTGTGAATATTTAGATAAATTTCATATATTAGATAATGTTGATACTGATAAATACATAATAGTACTAAAAGAAGCTTTGAGTAATAACTTTACTAATATTGTGAAAGATGATGCAAAAGGTCTTGAAAAGACTTTAAAAGCCTTATATAAAAAAGATTTTATAGAAACATCTGATAATGAGAATATTGAACAAGATGAAATACAAAGACTTTTAACGGTAAAAGACTTTAAAAAATTTAAAGAACAGGTAATAAAGCAATATGAAGGCAAACAATTAGGTAATAATCTACCTGGATTTGATAAAGAAGATATTATTTCTGTACAAAATGAAACAGGATATCTTTTCAATACTACAAGTGGTGCCGTATTGAAAAAAGAAGAAAGTTTAATTATTTGGAGATATTTATATAAAAATAGAGAACTTGTGGGAAAAATTGTTAAAAATAATCCTGCAAAAGAATTTATCAATAAAATATTTTCTATTAAGAAGAAAAATGAATTTGGAGATAATGAAGTTTTTAAATATATGGTTACAGATATTAAAGAAGAAGATGAAAATGAAACTATTAAATACAGACTTTTCATTCAAAATCTAAATAATCCCCTAGCAGAAATAGAAAAATCAAAGTCTCTTTTAACATTTGAACAATTAAGAATTTATATTGAAGAGAACACAAAAGAATTTAGTTAAAAGTTATTCGTTCTAGAACGAATAATCTTTGTATAAAGGTTGAACATTGGATATTGCACATTCGTTAAGTATTGAAAAAACAGTTTTAAGCTCTATTATATTTAGATATGAAGAAATATATACAGTAGCTGATATTTTACAAGTAGAAGATTTTTATTTAAAGATACATCAAGATATATATAAAATAATGTTGGAATTATATAATGAAGATATGCCAATTGATGAAGAGTTTATAAGAAAGAGAGGAGTAGGGTACTCTTTTAATGACACAAATTTAATAGATATTTTAAGTGTGACTCCAATTACTAACGTTGAGGCCTATTGTCATGAAATAAAAGAAGATTCTAAATTAAGAAAAATTCAGAATCTATCAAAAAGAATTCCAAGATATATAGAAGAAAAAAATAAAAGTGATGATGTTTTATATACTTTACAAAAAGAAATTGAAAATATAGAAAATAATAATAGTAGTGATATTTTAAGTTCAAAAGACTTAATTTCTGGAGTCTTAAAAGATATGCAGTTAGCTTCTGAAAATGGTTCGAAGGTTTTAGGACAGTTATCAGGATTAAAAGCATTGGATAAAGTTATTGGTTCTTTTGAAGATGGAGATTTAATTGTAATTGCAGCTAGGCCTTCGATGGGTAAAACTAGTATAATTTCTACGCTAGCAATTCAAGCATTAGAAGATAAAAAAGGTGTTTTAATTGAATCATTAGAAATGCCAGCTAAAAAAATTATGACAAGATTAATAGCTACAAGAGCTGAAGAAAGCTTAAATGATCTAAAAAAAGGTTTAGTTAGAAAAAAAGAAAAATTTGAAGAAGCAACAGATTTTTTTGGAAGAGATGATTTGATTATTCATGATAAGTCATATCCAACTCTTACAGAACTACAAAGTAGAATTAAAGCAGTATTACGGAAAAATTCAAATATAAAAAATATTTTTGTAGATCATACAGGTAAAATACAATTATTAGGTAAGACAAGAGAAGATATTGAAATAGGGCAGATTTCTGCTATGCTGAAGAAAATTGCAAGAGATTATAACATCAGAGTTTTTTTACTTCAACAATTAAATAGGGGACTTGAAACAAGAGAGAATAAAAGACCTAAACTAAGTGATTTAAAAAATTCTGGAAATATTGAAGAAGATGCAGATATTGTTCTTGGATTGTATAGAGAATCTTATTATAAGCAGAATAAAGAAAACACTCCCACTATGTATGAAAAAAAGCAAGAAGCTGCAGAAATCATTGTTTTAAAAAATAGAGACGGGCAGACTGGAACAGCACATGTTGGATTTGAAGGTAAGTATGTTAGATTTGTAGAAAAAGAGGCTACTGAACCAATAGTTGTTGAATTTGAATAATAAAAGATGAGATTTTCAAAATGCTTTTAACTAAATATATTATTTTAAATGCAAGTAAACTAGTTAATATTAATCCATATATAGAACCATTTAAAACATCAGACTTGAAATTGAATTCTAATGAATATGGTTCATTTTCAGACTATTGTTCATTGACAGACAGTAAATTAGGTAAATATAATAAAAATACGATTATTAAGGTACATGAAACTAACAAGGATGGAAAACCTTTTAAATATTTGTTGTTATAATTTAGGCTTTTAAGACCTAATATTAAGCTCACTCCCATACCTAATAATATCTACACCATATTTATCTCTAATTTTAAGTAGTTTTTCATTTAAAGCTTTAAATTTTTTATCTTTTTCATAATCTATTAAAGAAAAAGTCTTTTGATTATGTGCATTAGAAAAGTTTGAAGCTGAAATTGCTATAAAGTGTATTTTATGAGTAATGTGATTATCTAACTTTTTAATCATATCTTTTGAAAGATCTATTAAAAACTTTTCATTAAAAAGTCTATTATGACTAATGGATTGAGAGTTTTTTGTTCCATATTCATATCTTATTTTAAAGTAATAACTAGTAGGATTTAAAGATAGTTTAGCAATAGTAAAACTGAGATATCTTGCAAGAATTAATACTCTTCTGTAAAGCTCATCTCTATTTAGTATTGCTTTAAAGTTTCTACTTATTCCAATACCTCTTCTATCACTATAAGCTATTACTTTTTCATTGTCAGTACCGCAAATTCTTTTATATAATTGAACTCCTGTTTTACCATATGAATATAGTAAACTAGGTTTCGTTCTTAGTTCCCCTAATGTTTTAATTCTATGTATTTCAAGTTTCTTAGATATTGCACTTCCAACACCTGGAAATTCATTTACATCAATATCTTTCGTGTATTCATAAACTTGGTCTTGTCTTAATGCTAAAGCACCATAAGGCTTTGCTTCATCTGTTAAGAGCTTTGCTATCCATTTACTTTTACTTGCTCCTATTGATATTGGTAAGTCAAACTTAGCCATAATATCATCTCTTAATTCTTCAATAAAACCTTGTGTATCTTCATCTTTAATCCAACCATTTAAATCTCCAAAGAATTCATCTATTGAATATTGTTCTAATACTGGTATTTTAAACTCTAAGTATTTTTTTAATTTTTGAGATAACTCTTGATAAAAAAGATGATCACTTTTTATAATTAATAAATTAGGACACATATATAAAGCCTCTTTTAAAGGTGTTCCCGTTTTTATTCCATATTTCTTAGCTTCATAAGATTTTGCAATAACAATACCATGTATATTTCCTTCTTCGTCAATATATTCATCCTTCCAAGCTCCTAAAACATTATCATGCTGCTTATTCTTAAACTCTAAGACACTATTAAAAGCTCCCGTATCTCCAAGTATAACACCATCTTTTTTTATATTGGAAAAAATTCTATTGTCACTTCCTTTTACTACTACAACATTTTTACCTTCTAAGAAAGGATATCTTGTTCTTTCAGCACTCACAAAATAACAATCTAAATCTAAATGTATGTTCATTTATATTACACCTTGTAATCTTTTTACATAATGTATTACATATGTGATATTATTCAAAATAAATTAACATATAGGTCAATAAATGATAAGTAGCAATTTTAATGCTGTAATGAATAAAATTAGAATACATATAGAACAAACACAGGATAATAAAGATAAAAAAGTTTATGATGCAGATATAGCAAAAGCTTTAGATATCTCAAAAGAACATTATTGTAGATCGAAAAAAGAAAGTAAAATACCTTTACAAGCTATTATAAATTTTTGTGCAAAAGAGAATATTGTAATTAACTATATATTATTTGATCAAATGCCTGATTCTCTAAATCAAATTACAGATAAGATTATTAATATTAAATATTTTAAAAATATAAATACTAGTGCAGGTGGGGGCGCTATTAATGAGAAAGAAAACTTTGAGTACTTAGGCTTAGATAAAGATGTTGTAGAGCAACTAGGTGGTAAAGAAGCTATTAAAAACATTGAAGCTTTAAATGTAACAGGTGAATCAATGGAACCTTTAATAAGAGATGGTTCAATTATATTTATAGATAAATCTAAAACAATACCTTCATTTCGAAATAACGATATCTATGTAGTTAATACACAAAATGGAGTAGTAGTAAAAAAAGTAACTTTCTTGCCAAAATACAACAAACTTCAATTACTATCATGTAATCCCTTATTCTTACCAGAACTTCATGATTGTGATGATGTTGAAGTTTTAGGAAAAGTTGTAGGAACAAGTGAGTGAATTAATTCATTAATATTTTTAAATTTTTAAGTTATAATTGTTGATAATAAACTTCATAATATAGCTTATAAAGGAAATAATATGCAAGACATTTTTCATGTTTTAATTCTTGTAACATTGTCTTTTTGGTCATTATATTTAGCATGTAAATTACCTGATAAAGATGAAGAATAACCTTTATCAATTCCTCTATATTTCATCTGTATGCGTATTCTAAAATTTTCATGATTCAATACTCAATAATATATTAATAGTATCTCTATAATTTATTGTACAAAAGTATAATTATAAAGCAATAATCTACATAACTATTAATAAAGTGTACAAAACAACAATTATAAAGCTAACTAAAAGCTTGTAAGATATAAAATGTACAAAAGTATAATTATAAAGCTATATAATAGTTTAAATTGGAGAAAAATCATGGCAAAGAACGTAAAAACTTCAATAGAACCTGATTCTAATATTATTTTGGGTGTTAAAGATTTCGGGAAACATATAAAGTTTAAAAGAACTAGTGAAGGGTTAACATTAAATGATGCTGCAGAACTATGTAATATTAATACTAGAACACTTATGCGTTTAGAAAAAGGTTCAGAGGGTGTTAGATTGTCAACTGCATTACACATTGCAAAGATGTTTGGTTTAAAATTGATATTGGAATAAAAAATGACTAAATTGAAAATATATTGTGATAAAAATGAAGTTGGATTTCTAGGATTCAATGCTAAGGATGAAGAGTTTAGTTTTGAATATACAGACTATTGGAAAAAGAATGGTTTTGAATTATCACCATTTATGAAATTTGGAACAAATATACCATCCAAAGTAATTAGAAATTTTATTGAAAATTTATTACCAGAAGGTCAAGGTAGAGAAGTTTTAAGTAGTTTTCATCATATTTCAAAAAGTAATATATTTGCTTTCATTCATATTATTGGGAAAGAGACAACTGGTGCATTAACTTTTAGTGTAGAAGGTACATTTCTAGAAACAAGTTTTAGAGAAGTTCCTAAATCTGAATTAGCACAGAGAATTAGAGACAGAAAGAATATACCTATTGAACTCTGGGATGGTAATGCAAGATTAAGTGTAGCAGGTGTCCAGGATAAATTGCCAATTACAATAATTGATGGTAAATTTGGATTTGGAGAAGGTGAACTTGCATCTACACATATACTAAAATTTGAAAAAGAAACTGATAATATTGTTCTTAATGAATTTTTGTCTTTAAAATTAGCTTCTATTGCAGGTTTAGAAGTTCCAAATATTGAGATAATTAAATTAGAAGAGCAAGAAGTACTTCTTGTTGAAAGATTTGATAGGAAAAATATTAATGATGAAAAGATTTTAAGAAAACATATTATAGATGGATGCCAGGCTTTAAACTTATCTGTATCACATAAATATGAAAGAGCTTTTGGTTCAGGAGATATGAAAGATTACAGAGAAGGAGCAACATTTAAAAAGATCTTTTCGCTTATTGATAAATGTTCTTCACCAATTTTAACAAAGAAAAGTTTAATTACTTGGATATGTGTTAACTTGTGCCTAGGTAATAGTGATGCTCATGGGAAAAATATATCATTCAAAATTGAAAAAGATAAAATGTCATTAACACCTTTTTATGATATTGTCAATATAAATATTTATAAAGGTAAATATGATACTGATTTTGCAATGGGAATTGATGATTCATTTAATTATGATGAATTAGGTAGTTTTGATATTATTGAATTTTGTAAAAGTTTAAATATTAATTTAAAAGGTTTTGTAAAAGAATTTAATAAAGTCTCCACAGAAATTAGATCTAGTTTAAATGATGATATCTTAGTAGGATTTGTTTCTGAAGATAATATAGACTTTTATGAAAAATATAGAATAGATGTAAATAGTAGAACTAAAAAACTTTCTGATGTAATTAACTATTGTTTAGAATATAAATAATAAATTTTAAAAAAGTTTTTTTGATAAATATTTTGAGTAAATCTATAAAAACCAATAAGTATTATTTCATTAAATGAAATGAAATAATAATCTCTTCAATTGTAAATTGAAATGTTATTTAACTAATAAAAAATAAAATAGAAAGAGAATAAAAGATGTTACAAAATGAAGTAGTGGCTAAGGGATAAGCAAAAATGTGTATGAATTTTAGTTACCTCTCGATTATATACTCAATTGAAAAACATTACAACTGTTAAATAAGTATCTTCTAATAAATTTATATTAGTGAGATTCTAATTTCTTAGTGTCCTTATACGGAATTGTTATCAAAAAAGACGCTCCTTCATAATCATTTTTTACTTGAATACTTCCTTTTAATTTATCTTCAACTAACATTTTCATTATAGGAATACCCATTCCTTTATTGTCAGTGTTTACTTTTGTACTTATATTGTAATCAAATATTTTATCAATAGGTTTTACTTTAATTCCTCCTGCATTATCTTTAAATGTTAATAGATAACAAGTTTTAGATTTTTCTAAAGAAATTGAAATTCTATTGTTACTTTTTGATTTAAATGCATCTATAGAATTGTCAATTAGTATAAGTAAAATATTTGAAAATATGTGTTCAAAACTATTTATTCTTTTTACATTATTTAAAGTAGTTTCAATAGTAATATTTTTGAGAATTAATTTTGAAGTTATAATTCTTTTTATATTCTCAATTGATGTTATTGGACAAAAATAACTTTCCTTTTTCTTTGAAGTATATAATGAAGAAAATTCGATTAATATATTATTCATATATTCAATATCATTATTAATAGATGGAATCTTATTTTTAAAAGATTCTGTTAATCCTTCAGGTTTATGTAAAGACATTGCTTCTAATAAGGTAATTGTTGATCCTAAGTTTGTAAGTGGATGTTTCCATTGATGAGTAATATGTCCAATAGCTTGACCAATTGATGCAAAAAGTGATTGTTCTAAGAGTAGTTCTCTATTCTCTTCTAGTATTCTTACTTTATTTTTTATTTTTATATGTTGAGCAATAGTTAAAGCAATTAAATCAAAAACTATACCAATAGGATATATATATTTATTTGTTTCATTATATGGAATTATATTCATAATATTCAAAACGTGGATTATCATAGTTACCAATAAAATACCTTGTCCAAATAAATAGTAATTTGAGCCAAATTCTTTTTTCATATACATATAAAAAGCAATTACTAATAACGAAAAGGCATTTAAAATAGTAATTATTAATATTGTCGTAGCTATAAAAAAATCTTCATTAAAAAATTGTGCGTATAAAATTGTTGATGTAGCAAATATAAAAACTAAGATTTTAAATTTTAGATAATAATTTAATCTTGGGTAATCTTTCTTAATATTAAAAAAATAGTATGGAAATAAAATGAGCATTATAGCTCCAATATTTGATATATTCCAAGTAACAGCAGTTATTAGGTCAAGATTTAGTCCTACATTAATCTGATAAAAAATCCCATTAAATCCATATAGATAGGCAGTTGATAGAATAGTATGAATCGCAATAATTAGAAATGGAGTTTCTTTAAAAGTCTTAAATGATAAAATATTGTATATCAAAAATAAAGCAGAAATACCAAATAATATACCGAAAACGAACATTTTATTAACTTCTTCTTCTATAAAAGTATTATGCTTTTTTATAACCCAATCAATATTATGAAGATAATAACTTTTAATTCTTGAAACAATTGTAACTTCTTCATTAGTGTCTAAAGATAATTGAAACATAGAATATCTACTTATAAGTTCTCTTTTCTCTTGTTCTCTTAAATCTCCTAAAAAATGTTTTTTAATTAATTTTAAGTCTTTATATAAGTAAACATCAATCTCATTTGTACCTGCTAATGAGTTGTAGATTACTAAATTTTGAACTTTATTTGTTGTATTTTTGATCTGTAATTTTGTCCAAAAAGGACCTTTACTTGCAGGTAATTGAGTTTTCTTTGCAATTATCAAGTCTTTTGATACTAATATCTTTTCATTATTTAATTTTTTATCTGTATCTTCAATATAATATATGAAACTTTTAGTGTCTTGAACATATACACCTTCCTCAATCTCTAATATATTATTAGCATAGATATTTATCGTTAGTATAAAAAATAGAATTAACTTAATCATTTAATTTTCTTTTGAAGTGTCTTTGAATATATAACCTACATTCTGAATATTTATTATAGTATCTTTACCAATTTTTTGACGAATTCTATGAATTATATTTTTTATAGCTTGAATACTTTTATTATCATCTTTATTAATAGTATATGATATCTCATCATTTGTAAGAAGTACATTCTTTTTTTTGATAAATAATTCAATTACTTTTATTTCACTATTTGAAAGTGATATTTCTTTTTTACCATCTAATAGTTTTTTTAATTTTATATTATATACTATAGTATCCGTTATCTTTTCATATGAAGTATTCTCATCTTCAAAATTAGATGCTACTTTTAATAATATTTTTAATAATTTATGATATGTTATAGGTTTTACTATATATTCACTTATATTTAAAGGAATTACATTCAAAAGTTTATCTTGTTCTATGTAATTACTCATGATTGCTATTGGTATTTTCTTATTTATACTTCTAATTTCAGAACATAAATCATATCCACTCATTTTAGGCATAACATAATCCGTAATAATCACATCTATTGGGTTATGTTTAAAAATTTCTAATGCTTCTTCGCCATCACTTGAAGTTATAACCTCTTTAAAAAAAAGAGATAAAGTAATACTTAATGTTTCAATCAGTTCTTTCTGATCATCAACTAATAGCACTGTCAATTCTTTTAAAAGTATAAGTTTATTTTCTATCATTTTAGCTTTCTATTCAATTTATTTTTAGAAAGTAGAATACCATTTAAAAGTTTTAAAATAGTTTCAAAAAATATTTATTTAATGAAATAGCAAAAAGATAATTTTTTTATATAATAATATAGATATAAAAAAGGAATAAAATGTTTAAAAATATAGTACCAATAACAAAAGAAAATCATGGTGATATGAAACTTAAAGAGTTATCAGACTTTAATTTTGCAAAAGAATTAAATGTAGCTTCAATAATGGTTCATGAGTTCTCAAAAGCTGCTTCAATTTACCCTATTGTATTTATTGAAGATAAAGAAAAAGATCAATTTAGAGCAGTGACTTTATTAGGATTAGAAGCAGGAGAAAACTTATTTGTAAAAGATGGGAAATGGTCAGCATCGTATGTTCCTGCAATAATTAGAAGATATCCATTTGCATTAGCTAAAACAGATGATAGTGACAAGTTCACTATTTGTATTGATGAAAAATGTGAATTGATTAATAAAGAAGAAGGGGAAGCTATTTTTGAAAAAGATGGTGAATCTTCTAAACTAATTGAAAAAGTAAAACACTATTTAGGTGAATTACAACAAATGGAACAATTTACAGATAAATTTTCAAAATTTTTAAAAGAAAATAACATGTTTACACCTTTAAATATGAAAGTACGATTTAAAGATGAAATCAAAAGTATAAATGGGGCATATGTTGTAAATGAAGATCGTTTAAGTACTTTAAGTGATGAAAAATATTTAGAGTTTAGAAAAAATCAATATATCCCTGCTATTTATGCTCATTTAGGTTCATTATCTCAAATAGAAAGATTGTTAGCCTTTAAAGATGATAGTAAAAATGATATTAAAGAGACTTCACTTGAAAATAGATTTGAAAAGACTGTAGAAGAAGAATAGATTTAAAACACAAGTAGGAGAGTAATTATGAGTAAGCCAATAGAATATGTAACTAAAATGAGAAGATATATAAGAAATAAATTGTTAAAAGAAAAAAAACTTGAAAAAAAGTTTAAGAATTCTTTTAAAATTGATACTCTAGAGCCTAGAATATTACTCTCTGCTGATCCCGTAGTAGCAACTCTTCAAAATATTATTGTTGAAGAAATTTCAGAAGATACTTCTGTAGATGAATCTACTACAGCCCAAAATAATAATGTAATCGAATTAGAAAATCTTTTATTAGATCCAGACTCTATTAACACAGTTTTAACTGTAAATGATAATGAAGTATTAAAAGGTACTGGTACTTTTACAGGTGATGTTACAAATGAGGGTACATTTGCCCCAGGCCACTCTCCTGGTATTGTAAATGTAGATGGTAATTATTCACAAACATCTGATGCCATATTAGAAATAGAAATCGCTGGAAATAACAATGCTGGAGATATCAATGGATTTGATCAAATAAATATAACAGGTGAAGCCTCATTAGATGGTATTTTAAAAGTTAGTTTATTAGATGATTTCATACCAAATATTGGTGATACTTACACTGTTATGACATATGATAGTTCTGCTGGTTTTTTTAATGAAGGTGAAGGTTTATATGGATTCAATTCTGACTACTATTTTGAAATTGTTCAAACAGATAAAAAAATTGACTTAATAGTAAGAGAAATTGTAGAGGGTGATTTATTTAATTTAGAAAGCCCAAATTTATCAGAACCTGAACTAACAACTTTTAATGATGGATTAGGAATGTTACTTAATTCAGATGATTTTGGTGCATTAACACAAACGCTTACTTATTCAGGTGGTCTAAATGTAGCAGATGCTTTTTCAGCAACTGGTGAATTCACAATAGGTGCAACATTAGATAAAGAGATAAATATATTTGGTGAAGAAAATAGTATAAATGGATCTATGCTAACATTTGGAGCTAGTGATCTAGATATCATGCTTGGTTCTGATAATTTTGGTTTTACTTTAGATGATACAAACTTTTCTATGGCTTTATTCAATTCTAATAATGATAATAGAAGTTGGTTAGTATCAGAAGCAACTACTTCTACAGGAAGTTTTAACGGGTTAGATTTTGTAGATTTTACAGCTTCAAATATTTCATTTGATTTAAACTTAGGATTAGGTAATAGTAATACTTCTGTAATAGATTTATCAAATGACAATATAACTGTGGGTAGTTTAGTTCTAGATAATGATGGTTCAAGAGGTGAACAAATAAGTGTTGATGCAACTGCTAGTTTAAGCGTTTCAGATTACTTTAGTGTTGACGGAGATTTTGCAATTGAAAAATTTTCTACAAATGTAACATTAAGTGATGAAACAACAGTCGATACTGATGTGTTCACAATAGGTGGAAAAGATCTTGCTGTTTTTGCTGGGACTAATCGTGATAATAGTGACAAACTTGGTTTTGAAGTACAAAATGCAGATTTTGGGTTAGCATTTTTAAATGATGGAACAAATGATTATAATGCATTAACTGTTGATGCTACATCAGCTGAAGTTGTTGGTATTGATTCTGTGACATTAAATGCGGGAAGAACTTTAATAGATTTAAACAAAAGTAAACGAGTTGATAATGTTGTTATTGATTTTGAAACAACAAATTTAGATGTACGTACAAATGGTATAAATACAATAAGTATTGATACCAAAGGTGTTGAAAAAGGTTCTTTTGACGCAGTTGTTAATGATGGAACATTTATAGTAGATAATTATGTACATATTTCTGGAAATGCTGCAATTTCTATTGGTGGTTCAAAAGATTTAAAAGTACAAGCAGCGAGTGTCTCAGAGACAGAACTAACATTAAAAGATATAACAGCTAGTTACATGAATATTGCAGTAACACAAGCAGATGTTTTTACTGGTATGGGGGATGCGTATTTTGGAGAAGGTGATTCTTCAAATAGTGTAGGTATTTATTTAAATGATGTTGATGTAGCTATGGCTTCATATAAACAGTTAAAAACATCAGATAACTTTGATAATATGAGTTTTACTTCTTTAAAGGCAACAGCTGCAAATGCTGGAATTGTTGGTATGGAAGATTATTTAACGGCAACACTTGAAGGTGTGGTGGTTGATGTAAATATTGGAAAAACATCAAATACCCTTCTTAATTCTTATGTAGATTATAAAGCAACTTTTGGTATTGATGGTCAAGTTTTTGCTTTTGAAAATTCAAATGTAAGTTTGGATTATGATACTTCAATAATTGCAGTGTCAGCTTCAAATGCACATATTGAAGTGAGTGAATTTTTATACCTTGATGGCGCAATATCTTTTTCAAAAGGTACAACTTTTGAAGCAACAGTAAACAATGGGATTTTATCAGAAGATGAAACATCAATAACTACAGTTGATGTGATGACAATTGCAGGATATAGCTTAACAGGATTTGCAGGTGTAGGTGAATACAATAGTTCTGACAGAGTTGGTATTGATGTACAAAATGCAACTTTTGCAGGTGCTATTATGAAAACTGGAATAAATGCTCCCGCTCATCTTTTAAAATCATCTTTTATAGCAGCAAAAGCTACAGTAGAAAGTGCTTCATTAATGGGAATGGAAGCTGCTGTTACTGCTGATTTTGAGAATATTGATATTAATATAAATAGTGGAAAATCTCCTTTAAGTACATCTTTATTAGATCCATTACCAAATATAGATTTTATTAGTTCAATAAGCGGTGGACAAGGTCTAAAAGTAAAAACAGGTTATCAAAGTGAGGATGAGGAAGTTGAAGGTATAGACTACCTTATGTTAGATTTTGATAAAGAGTTAGTTGAATTAAGTGTAGGTTATGCTGAATTAAGTTTTTTAGGAGCATTACAAGCTAGAGGTGCAGTAACATTAGCTAAAAAAAGTGAAGAAGTATACTTAAAAGGTGAAAGTGAAAAAACAACTGTACAAACTTTCGCATTAGGATTAAAAGATGCACAGGCATTTATAGGTGTTGGAGATTATTTTAACACTCCAGATGCTGCGACAGGTTTTGCTGTAAATGATTTAGATTTAGCTGCTGTATTAATTAGACCAACAGCAATTAATCCTGAAAGTTTAATTCAATATTTTGCAGTAAATGCAAATTTACAAAGTGCTGAAGTAGTTGGCGCTAGTGATGCTATAAATATTGAATTAAGTGAATTTAACTTTGAAGCAAATGTTTCAATTATAAATGGATATATTGGGGGGATTCTTGATCCTGTTGTAGATTTCTCTAGATCAGGTGAAAATGATGGTATTTATAAAGTAAAAAATGGAAGTGATATTGATCTTGTTGCTTTTGATTATAATTCTTTTTTAACTCAAACATCTGGACATATGTTACTTTCTACTAATGGTATATTTGAAATAGATACATATTTTGATATGAAAATTACAGAAAACTCTTTTGGTTTATTTATTGGTGATGGTACGGTAAGTATAGGAAGTGATGATACTTATACAATTGCAAGTGTTGAAGTTGAAGGTGTAATTGCTATAAATAAAGATGGATTAGCAACGAAACTAAAAGTAAATAGTGCTCTTGATTTAGGTGATACTCTTGATATGAGTACTGACTTTAATATTACTATGAATACTATGGGTAAAGAGTATGTTTATGTGGTTCCTGAAAAATTTAAAGATAATTTAGACTATGATCAAATTACCGTATCTGCAACACCAAGTTCTGATGATTCTTTAATCGGTAGTTATATAGAGTTAGATGGTAGTGCAACACTCGATATAGCAGGAGCTATGAGTGTATCTGGTGATATTTTTGTTATGTATAGTGAAAATGCAGGTGAAATAAAACAAAATATTAAACTTGATGGAAGATTGACTTCTGATTTTATAAATTCTCAAGATGTTGTTGCAACAATGGGACTTGATGCAGATGGTACTTTTGGAGCTCTTCAAATTGGTGGCGCAATAATTCAAAGTACAGGTTTTGTTATGAGAGGTAATTATATTGTTCAATTCAACAATACTACTTCTACAAAAACGGTAAGAGATATTGTAGTTGCAAATGGTGAAGTTGTAAGTGAAACAACTTATGAACTTGGAGCCTTAGGAAAAAGATTAGCAGGTGATAGTGAAATAACTATTGCAGGTGAAGTAAGTCTAAAAGGTCCAATTGACGTATCTTTTTCAGTTGAAGGATTAGAAGGAGATGTTGATTTAACATTGGATCTTGGTGGCTTTGGTGATACACAAGTTCAAGGACAACTAGCAATTTTAAATACAAATGAAGGGCCTGTACTTGCAATGAATGCAAATACAGAATTAAATATTGGTGCTGATATTGTAATGATTGTTGGCGATGGTAATGTTAAAATAAATACTAGTAATGAGAAAGCATATGCAGGGGTTGCTGCTAATACAATATTAGATATTGATTTATCTGCTGATATGTTTGTTTCTACCTTTAAATTAAAAACAATTTCTGGTTCAATTACTTTAGATGGAAGTGAATTTAGAGCAGAAATAAATGATGCAGGTTTTGATTTCTTTGGAATTGCAGAAGCTGATATGAGTGGATATATTACTTCAGCAGGTAGTTTTAATTTTGCAATGGAAAAAAGCTTTAGTGTAGACTTAGGTCCAATTTGGATGAAAGCTGGATTAGATGTAGAACTTTCAGATAGTGGATTTAGAGGTAGTGTTTGGGGAGATATTGGAGCAAGTGTAGAAATTCCATACTTTTATGATTTTTGGGAAGGAGAATGGCTATACAAAGAATTTTCAGCCTCAATTGGATTTAATGGAGCTATAGAATTCTCTGAGATTATGGCACATGTTGCTGCTGAAATAGATATTATGGGTATTAAAATATCAGGAGAAGAAACTTGGTATATGAGTGATTCACCTTTACCTGTATTAGCAAGTCAATCTGGAGGTACACTAACTCTTAATATTGGTGATAGAGCATCCCAAAAAGGTGAAGATTATAAAGATATTATAAATGATAAATATATTATTACAAGTAGTGGTGCAAACTCTGTAACTGTTTCTTCATTGGGGGTTTCAAAAACTTATTCAGGTGTTACAAAAATCGTAGGATATGCAGGGGAAGGAAATGATTATATTTCTGTTGGTTCAGGGGTAACTGCAGAACTTGATATTGATGGTGGAGCTGGAAAGGATTCATTTACAATTTTTAGTGCGGCTTCTAATAGTAGTGTAAGAGGTGGAGATGGAGATGATTACTATTTCTCTTTAGGCCACGATGTTGGAAGATTCTTTGGTGAAGAAGGTAATGATACTTTTGTTGGTGGAACTGGTAATGATATTATAGATCTAGGTGCTGGAGTTAATAAGGCTTTTGGTGGAGCTGGAAATGATACTTTAATTGTAAATGAAAAACAAATCACAACATTTGATGCAGGAAGTGGAAATGATAGTGTTTCATTAACTACGACACTTGATGAATTTGAAATAAATGATTATCAATTTGTATCAGATGCTGCAACTTTAAACTTTACAAACTCTTTAGAAACTTTTAATATTGATAATACATCAGCTCTTTTAAATATTGAAGGTGGAAATACTACTAACTTCTTTGGATATACAGATATAAATGTTAAAAATAGTGGTGATATTAATTTAACTGGAAATAGTTTTAATACAACAGGAGTATATAGTTTAACTTCATTAGAGAATATTGATGTTAATGATTCAAGTTTTATTGCTCAAAATGGAACAGTAGTTTTAAAAGCTGCATCAATTAATGGAAATATGGATACGGATTTAAAAGCTTTAAGTGTATATACAACATCTTCAACAGTTACTACAAATTTAGTTATCAATGAGAAAGATGATTTAAATTTAGTTCAAGAAGGTATTAATATAACAAAAGGTTCTTTAGATATTAATATTGAAATATTAAATGGACAACTTACTTTAGAAGAAGGTGTAATAAAAGCTAGTGATGATATTACTATTGTTGCTGATGATATTGACTTTATTTCTGGAGCAAATAAAATATCATCATCAAGTAATTTAAATCTTAAAACAATGCACTCTGACATTAATTTTAGATTAGGTTCAACTGCCGAATCACAATTTGGAAGAGATACATCATTAGGTGATCCAAATGGATTTATGAATCTTTCTCAAAGAGATTTAGCCGCTTTAAGTGATGGCTTTGCTTCTATTAATATAGGAAGAGATGATGCAAAAATTTATTTAGGTGATATCACAGGAACAGCTGTGCTAACGGATATATTAAATTTAACTGCTGATTATATGAAAGTTCAGGGTAATGTAAACTCTAATGCTGATATGTATATTACAGTTAATAATTTAGAAGTTAGTTCTCAAAATGTACATGACGCTTTAGGTCAAGCTAATTCAGGTATAACAGCTAGTAATTTATTTTTAGAAATTGATGAGCAGCTATATGTTGCAGGTTGGCTAAAAGGTACTAATACTTTAAGAGTAAATATTAATAAAACAGATGGAATAGATACTCTATTTAATGATGCTTCTGGAAAATACTCATTTATAGGTGATAGTTCAGGACTTTTATCTGCAAATACTTTAATTTTTAATGCATCTCAAGATATGAAAATCGGCTCTGAAATAAATGCAAAAGATATAGATATTATTGCAGGTGGATTAATTAATATCTTAGATACTGGACGAGTTGTATCTAATTTTGATAACTCAGATATAAATATTCAATCTTCTAAATCATTATATGTAAATGGTGTTGTTGCAGCAGGAGCTACTTATAATGATATAAGTGGAAACTGGGAAGAAAATGGTATTAACTCAAATCTTACATTAAGTGCATTAGGTGAACTTAAACTTTCAGGTGCAATTTCTGTTTCAGGAGATTTAAACTTAGAGGGTGGTTCATCGCAAGAAGATTATGCTTCATACTTTGATACAATTCCTGGAAAAACAATTACAACTATTGATTTAGCATACTTAAATAGTGTACAAAATGCTGATAAAATTGCAATAACAAAACTTTTTGAAGATAATAATATTACTTTAGGAAGTGACTTTACAATTGAATCAATCGATAGCCTAAAAGGCTTCTATGATTTAACAGATGCTCAAAAAGATAAAGTAGCACAAAGCTTAGGTTATGTTAAAAAAACAGGTGTTCATTATTTTAATCCAAATGCACCTGCGGATAAACAATTAATAACAACATTGACAAGTGGGGATGTATTATCAAAAGAAGGATATACATATCATAGTGGCCCTGTATATATTAAAGTTGATTCTCAAGAGATAGAAACTAGTTTTATCCAAGGTCAAAAAGCTGATTATTCAAACTTAGAAATTGATTGGACAGGTGTAACTGAACCATCTACAAATACAAGTTTTGACTCATTAACACTTGAGCAAAAAGAAGTAGTTGCCTCGTACTTAGGTTATAGTACAAGAGATGCAGGAGTTAACTGGATTAATTTAGGTGCGGATATAAATGATAGATATAAAACTACATTTACACAAGCAGCTAAAATTGATTATGCAAATGATGCTATGGCATGGGGAGATGCTGGAGTTCCAGCTTCAAATGCAACTTTTTCTTCATTAACAACTGCACAAAAAGATGTAGTTGCACATGCTTTAGGATATGAAGTATATCATAATGGAGTATATGTAAATTTTGATGCAGAAGCCTCTTTTAAAGTAGTTGATTCTTTAAAAATAGGTGATTATATTGTTAATGATATTAATTGGGGTGGAGTAAAAGCTCCTTTAGAAAATGCAACATTTGGAGAACTTTCAGATGAACAAAGAGAAGTTGTTTTAAAATATCTTAAATTCACAGAAATAACAGGAAAAACTCTACTTTATAATGCTCAAACTAATGATTTAATTGAAAGTATTGATGATTATAGTTCTGTTACATGGTCTAAAGATTCAGGTGTTAAAGCACCTGCTGATGGTGTACCATTTAGTGGATTAACAAAAGAACAAACAGCACATGTTCTAAAATCAATGGGTTATGTAACTTATACTGGCACAGCATATATGAATGATGAGGGACGGTATCAAGCTACTTTTGAAAAACTAAATGGATCGTTTAGTTATGAAAATGAAAAAATGGCATGGTCTATAGTAGATATTCCAGATAGTACAACACCATTTGAGTCTTTAAGTATATCTCAACAAGAACTAATCTTAAAAGCTATTGGCTATACAAAATATGAATCAACATTTTATTATGATGCTGATAGTGAAAACCCTAATGAGAGAGTTAGAACAGATTTTGAGCTAGGAAGTGATTATGCTAATAAAGATATAAAGTTTGGAAATGTAGCTCTACAAAAAGATAGATGGCTTATAAACGATACAGCAAATGAAAATAAATATATTATCTATGCTCAAGATAGTGATGAGAATGGTAGCTTTGATTCTCTAAAATTACAAGATGCAGCAAAACTTACAGGTCAAAGAGGTTTTGGTATTCTAATGAATGGTACGCTAACAACATTCAAAGATAATGCAGACTTAGTTTTTTCAAGTGATAATGATGTAATTTTTAGAGGTAATGTAAATATCTTAGGAGATAGTTCAGACCTTACTTTACAATCAAATACTTGGGTATATGCAGAAGGACAGTTTGATGTAACAGGAAATATTACACTTCTTGGTGGAATAGGACTTGATGGAGAAGATTTAGGTGGTTCAAATACTACAGGAGATAGTGTATATATAGGTAAAACTACTACTTTAAATACAAAAGAAGCAGGGACAACTATAACTATTAAAGGTTCTAAAGATGTAGATATCTTAGGGACTGTAGTTGCTGGTGGTGTTATTGGAGAAAACGGTGTAACTTATGCAGGTGTTGATTCAAGTGTAGTTGTAGTTGCAGGTGAACAAGTTTATGTTGATACGGTTTTAACAGCCTCTTCAAATGTATCTATTACAACAACTGGTGATTTAAGTGAATATGATAATGGTAAATCTGTTATCTTAACAAAAGGTGCAGGTCTTACAACTGCTGGTTTAAGCTCACATGAAACAAACGGTGGAGCAATTACTATAGATGCTACACATGATGTTTCAGTAATGAGTATGATACTTTCAGGTGGAACAAAAACAAAAAGTACTACTACAAATGGTTATGATGTAACATATAGCGATAAACTTTCAACTCTTTCTATTGTAAGTGGCGGACAAGCTTATATTGGTGGTATCACTAAAGCAAAAGATGGGACGAATATAGAAGTAGGTTCAACTCTTACTTCAACAGGTTCTATATATGTAAAAGGTGGAGATTCTTCAGATGGTGTAAGTGTTAGACTTCCAGGAACTGCAAAACTTATTACAAATGATACCAACAGTACTATCACAATGATAGGGACGCAAAATGTAAATGTTTCAGGTGTAGTTGTAGCTGGTGGAGAAGCTACAGATGTTTATGATAGTGAAGGAAGATTATTAGGTACTACTATTGAATATTTCTCACCAGATGAAGAAAAAGGTGAAAAAGGTTCTTCTATAATCATTGAAGCGGGATACCAAGCAAAACTTCTACGTTCTCTTTATGCAGGTCATTTAGTCGATATTCGTGGTGGAATGGGTGATATTTTTGCAAAAGAAAATGCACAAGAGGGTGAAGAGTTAAGTCTATTTGTTGACCAAGGTGTAGTAATAGGCTCTAAAGTTCAACTTCAAACATCACAAAAAGATAGTGATATTAATTTAAGTTCATCAGGAAACTTAATCATAACAGCTCCTTTATGGACACAAGAGATAAAAGCAGAAGGTTTTTCTAAAAATGCAAATGGTGTATTGGATGAAGATGTAACTCTTCATATAAAAGTAGATGCACAAGAGCAAATCTTAGAAGGTTATGTTGTTTTAAATGCAATTGATACACAAGATTTCTCAAACTTAGGTGATTTAAAAACTTATATAGAAAAACAAATTCAAGAGTTTGAATTTGATGTTGTATTTACAGCAGATGAAGAAATACCTGTAGGGTCAACTCTTAAATTAGATGAAGATATGCCTCAACTTTCATTGGCTTTAGATGATGGTAAGTTTATGTTTGTTGGAGATTCAAAAATTGAAATATTTACTGATTCTACTAATGCCCAACTTATTGGTTTAACTTCAAAAATTGATTATGAAAGCTCAAGAGCTTATGCAATCAATGCATCGGAATTTGGCTCTACTGTTAATATAGGAAGAGATAGTGTAACAAGTGGTGATGTAACAATTGCTGGAAAAATTATAGCTTATGAAGGAATAAACTTTTTTAGTGGTGAAGCACTTGATGGGTTTACTCAAAATGTAGATATAACAGCTTTAGCTGTAATAGAAACACTAAATGGTGGTATGGTTATAGACCCAGGAGCAGCAGGTGCTATTTATGGTACTTTTATAGCTCGAGGTACAGGAAGTAATATAGAAATTACGACAAGTGATAGTATCGATATTCATGGAACACTTATTGCTCAAGAAAATATTATCATTAAAGCAGGAAGTGAAGTTAAAGAGGGTGAAGTAAGTATTCAAACTTATGGTACTGGTAAAATTCAAACTCTAAGTGATGGGGGAACTATATCTTTAGTTGGTGTAAATGATGTAAATATTGATACTACTATTGGTTTAGATGGAGCTAACTTATCACTTGTAGAGCTTGGAAGTACACACGGAACACTGACTATTAACAAAGAATCAGGAAGAGTAGAAACAAGTGGACAAATTAAATTTGTAGGAAATGACCTTGTTTTAGCTGGTGTAATAAAATCTGATTATAAAACAGATGTAGGCTATGACTATGAATTAGATATTCAAACTGATGGTGATATTACAATATCTGGTACTGTGGATACTAAAGGTTCTATTCTTATAAGTGGTGGTGGAAATGTTGAAATATTCAATACAAGATTAATTGCTGATGAATTAGGTGATAAAATTGAAATTTCTGCAGGTAATAATCTTACAATAGGAACTGTTCAAGCAGAAGATGGAGTAGATTCAAAAAGAGCAGTTATCATCGAAGCAAATAAGAGTTTATCTCTTAGTGCAGGGGAGCATCTTAACATTGGTTATGATGCACAACTTTACTCAATGGCAGATAACTCAAACATAGATATAAGTGCAGGTTCAATCAACTACACAGGTGTAGTACAAGTGGGTACAACTGTAGTGTTTGGCGATGAGATGAGCGTTGTAGACAGTGGTTCGAATGCAGATTTAAATATAAGCAGTGATTCCTCAATTATTTTAGGTGGTCAAGCCCTAGATTCTGAGCTTAATCTTGTACAGAGAGGTGTAAATCTTGCAGCTTCTGGTGATATTACTATAAGAGCTGGTGAAGATAGTTCTGGAATGGGTATGGTTCTCTCAAACCTAAGTTCAATCCAAAGTACAGGTTCAACAGATATTAAAACAGATGGCTCTATGCATATAGAAGGTATTATTAAAGCTGATGGTGTTGATTCTAACCTTAGCATAGAATCAGATGGTATGCTTTTTATAGATACTTTACTCTACGCAACAAACAATTTAAGTGTTATAGGTGGTTCTAGTGATCTTAATATAGGTCTTTATTTAGAAGAGTTTACATTTGATGAAGAGGGTAATAAACTTACAGGTGCTACTCTTGATACTGCAGATAGTGGTGTTATAACTGTTGGTGCTTATGAAGATGTGTATATTATGGGTGTCGTTGGTCAACTAGATAGTAACTCAGAATCTAAAACTTCAGATATTACACTCACATCTCAAACAGGTAAAATAACTATTGCTCAAAATATCGATGCTAAAGAGAGTGTAACTCTAAACACAAAAGATTTAAACCTTTTACAAAGTGCACATATATTTACATCACAAAATGATAGTAGCATAAGCATAGATGCAAGTGGTGAGGTGTATATAGAAAAAGCAAAAGATGAGAATCATACAGATGCTGCGATAAAAACTTTTGCAAGCCTTGATATAAAAGCAAAAACACTTCAAATGCAAGGTCTCATAGATGTAGAAAATAGTGATTCTACTACGGTTATAGATGTTTCAGGAGATGTAGCAATTACAGGAATCATAACTGCAAAAGCTGGTATGGTTTTAAATGGTGCCGATATAAATATAACAGCACAAGGGAAGCTCGATGTTGTAGGAGATTTAAATCTAACTGCAACAGGTGAGTTAAATCTTAATGCAGATGCAAGTGTGGGTGCCACAAAAACTATACTTGTACCTCAGTTTATAACAAGCACTAAAACTATAATGGTTCCAGGTGGAACGCAAGAGGTAGAAGATGGTACTTATACTGTAAAAGTAAGTGCTGGAATGACTCCATATATTTACGATAAATCTTTAGGATATAAAAAAGTAGATGTGGGTGATTTATACTATACAATGGATGTAGCTTTAACTCAAGATGGGTACTACAATAAAACTACAAATACATATAAAGAGTTTCTTATAGAGGGTGTTGATTATAATAATTCTATTTTAGGAATTACTACTAATTATAAAGATGTTAGTTATAAATCATGGCAACAACTAACAGATGCTCAACAAAAAACAGTTCTTCTTAATAAAGGTTATAAAGAAGCATTTAGAACGGCTTTATCAGATATAAAAGAACACAAAACGAAAGATGGAGTTGTGAGTGAAAATACTGTTTCTCAAAGTACTCTTCCTTGGTATGGTGAGACTAAAGAGTGGATGACTATAGATGTAGATGGTTTCAGAGATAAATATATTTATATTGAAGCTGGATTACAAGATTATATTTTGGGTACAGTGTATGAAAACACTTCTACTTGGAGTGAAAAAGTTGGTACTTATATAGATAATGCCAATTATGAAGTTAAACAAATTTTTGAAAGTAACATTGGATACTCACCAGATGTTTTTACTAAAGAAGAATTAACATGGGATGATATAGTTTCAGGAAGCTCCAGTTCTCAAATTATATGGGATAGTGTTAATGTTAAAATTTCAAATAATTATTATGGTAATGATACTAGAATTATTGACTATACTAATACTAGTTCTGACTATAGTAATTCAACAAATGTCTCTAGAGCTTTGAGTGCTTGGAGTGGAGTAGATGGATATTCTCATTACTCATACTATTATGAAGGACATCAGTCTAGTATATATGATACAACATATACTGATAATGCAGATTGGACTCAATTTAAGGGTGATAAATATGAGATCAATTATCTTAATGATAGTTCATCACAAAGAGTTATTTATGATACTAATAATAATATAATAGAATCTATAGATTATGAGCCAGAAGTAACATGGGTAAATGGCTCATCGGTTAATACAGATGTTAATGTATCTTCAGGTACTCAGTATGGTTATAGAGAAATTGCATTTGCTAATATAAACGATATGATAGCAAATGGTAGTAATTCACTGATTTCTACAACAACAACACAACAAATAGATACAATAAAAACAACATTTACTGATTCATCAAGTTTAAATACATATTATGTCTATGATTCAAAAGGAGCTGGGGATTCTGCATATTTATTATCCGTTGGCACTGATTATAGTACTTATAGTACAACAAGATATGTGTCTTCAGATTTAAAAAGAGAACTTTATGCTTGGCAAGATTCTAGAATAGATATTAACGATAAAAGAACTAATTTTACATATAGTGTTACAACTCAAAACCAAGATATATTTTCTAATATAGAAATTTTTGAAGAGGTAGAGGAGTTTAAAGAGTCTTTTGTAGATAGCACTTTAACACTATGGAAAACTGTAAGTGTACCTGAGAGTGAACAAACTGTTGATTTTACAGAACTTAAAGAGGTTGAGGGGCAAGGTCGAAGCGTCGCTCAGTTTGGCTCAAAAACCATAAAAGCTACAAACATCACTCTAAATGTTGATGGTGATGTAAATCTAAAAGGTGCCATAGAAGCAACAGAAAATTTTACATTAGTTACTGATGGTTCATTTAACATAGAAGGGATGATTACACAAGATGGTGATGGTAATGATATTGAGTTGTTATCTAAAATAGATGCAACAAGCCTCATCACAATTAATAGTGCAAAAGATTTAAACCTTGCTGATAAATCAGCACTAGAGTTATCAGATGCAAATGGTGTGATAAATTTAGATGCTGATGGTTCTATGCTTTTAGATGGTGAAGTTATAGCAGGTGGCACACTTACAGCAAATGCAGGCTCAAACATTGAGTTAAAATCAATCATAAAAGCAGACCATAGCATAAGTATAGAGGTAACTAACGGTTCATTGAGTGGTTCAGTAACTACCAATGAAGAGGTGATGTTAAAAACAACAAATCTTACTTTAAGTGCTGGTGAGAAAGGTGGAGAGGTAAGATTAGTTAACTCTATTTTAGAAGTTAGTGATACTTTAAGTTTAAATGCTAAGAGTGCAAAAGTACTAACAGTATCAGATACTACACTTAGTGCTGATACCTTAGATATCAATGCCAATGAGGGTATTGTTATGAACTCAACAGCAAACAATATAAAAGCAAAACTAAGTGGTTCTGGAGATATAAATATAAACAACTTCAGCTCTGTAGTTTTACAAGATGTTGAAACTACAAATGGTTCTATATATGTAGAAGCATACGGAGATATAACAGCATCTAGTGTTAAATCTTTGGGTGGAAGTGATAGAGATGATATTACTTTAACAGCTGTAAAAGAAGATGGTAAAAGTGCTTCTATCCTAGTTGATGTTGTAGAGGCTTTAGAAGATGGTGATGTTATATTAAATGCTGTTGATTCTATTACGCAAACTACAGGAACTCTAAAAGCAAATATATTAACAGTAAACGCGGGAACTGCTATAAGCCTTATAACTGATGTTGATAGTATCACTCTATCAAACACAAAAGAAGATTCTAATGTTAGTATAGACCAAACAGGAACAAGAGAACTTGTTCTTGATGCTGTAAAAGTTGCAAATGGTACACTAAGTGTGACAGCAGCTGGTTCAGTGGTTCTTAATGATGTAGAGATGTTAAGTGATGCTAAAGATGTAAGTGTAGTTTCTCAAGGTGATATTAGTGTAGATTCTTTAGTAGCAAATGGAGCAACAGTAACACTTACAAGTGCTACAAATATATATGAAACTACAAATGATACAGATGCAGATATTTTTGCTAAAACTTTAAATCTAAGTGCAACTAATGGAATCGATTATATAGATTTAAGTGTAGATGAACTCTCAGCTAGTGCTACAGCTGGAAGTATTACATTAAACGATACTGATATAGTTACGAACACATCAGGACTAATGCTAGTAAATGTAGTAGCAAAAGATAACATAGATATTCTTTCTCAAAACAACATCTTAACAAAATCAGGCTCAAACATAAAAGCTGATACAGTTAAACTAGAAAGTGAAAAAGCAAATATTGACATCATAAGTGGTTCAACATTTGCAGTCACAAAAGGTGTATCTGTTCTTGCCAATGAGGGTGTATTTAGTATGTACCAATTCTTCTCTGGAACAGAGCTAACACAATATGAGAGTTCAGAAGGTTTTCAATTTGGGAATCAGAACTCAACACTTGGAAATATAACTTCAGATACTGTTATTCTTAAAACAGATGATTCTATTAAGATAGATGGAACAATAACGGCATCTGATTTGGTAGTTCTTGAAGCTGGAAATAATATATCTTTATGGGGTGTTAAAGGTGGCGTTAATAAAGTAGAAATGACTGCTAAAGGTTTAGAAAATATTGAGATAGATGGTGTAGCTACGACTGGTGGAAATATAATAATTGCAAATAGCACAAATGCAGGAACAGGACTTGAAGCTGATGAGTTTGAACTAAGAGCAAAAACTGATATTTATATTGATGTAAATGGTACTTTAACTTTAAATGGATTTATTGGAGGAGTAGAAGGATTTGATGCATCACAAAATATTACAATCACAGCAGGAACAGGAAATTTAAATATTGATGGTTCAATTATTAAAGCTAACGAGAGTATTTATCTTCAAGGTGTAAATATCAATAGTGATGCAAGTTCTGTATTTATAGCAACAGATTTAAAAGCTAAGGCAAATGGAGCTATAACACTAAACACTATGGTTGATACTATAGAAATAGATTCATTAATAAGTGGAGATGTAAGCATCGTTGAAGCTGATGATATAACTATAAAAAGAGCAGATGTTCACGATGGTTTCTTTAAAATTATAGCTGGTGGAAATATTACAGCTACAACAGTAAGAACACATGTAGATGATGCCTCTAATGACATCACTTTACAAGCTTCTGGAACTATATCTAGTGGTAATGTTGTTGCAACTACACAAGCATCAAGCACAGCACCTACAGGGACAATTACAGCAACTCAAAATGTGAGTGCTACAGATTCAAGTATTTATATGAGTGATGTTTGGATTGTAGGAGGCGAAGTTTTATCAGGAACTAGTACCTATACAGTTATTAAACTTCCAATAAAAACAGAAGAATTTACAGACCTTGAACCATTAACAATAAAATCAGGAACAGGTTTAAATGATGATTTAACTATTATAGCCCCAATTGATATTGGTATTGGACATTTAATTTTAGAATCAGGTGGAGGAATTGGACTTGGTGAGAAAATAACTGCACAAAAATTAACTGCTAGTTTAAAAGATGATATTACAATAGAGTCACAACTTGATAACTTAGATTTAAGTGTGTCAGGTACAGGTAATGTAACCGTATCTCAAACAGGTGATTTAATAGTAGATAGACTTGAAACAAATGGTGGAAATGTATCATTTTTTGTAGATGGTGATGTGACATTTGAGAATGTAACAGGTAGTGCAAAAAGTTTTAGCGTAACTGTTACAGATGGTCATAGCATAGTTGTAAATGGAGAAACTTACAGCTCAGGAACTACTACATTTAGTGCAGTAGGTGGAACAGTTAGTGCAAATGTAAATATGACAACACTGGATTTAATCTCTAGTGGAGCAATTGATTTAACAGATACAGATGGTTTTGCACTAGATACTTATGTAACTACAGATAGAACACAAGATTTTAGTATAAAAAGTACGACTGGAACAACAACTCTAAATACAAATATATCAAGAGAGGGTGTAGGTGCATTAACTTTAGAAGCAGGTGGATTAACTCTTAATAAATCTTTAACTTCAGATGATTCACTAACAATCACTACAGTGGGTGATATAACTTTAGGTGAAAATGTAAAAATCACTACAAGTGATGATGCTGTCTCGCTTCACTCAACAAATGGTGCTATAGTTTTAAGTAATACAAGTATAGTAAATGCTGGTTCAGCACAAATAACTCTTGAAGCACAAAATAGTGTAAGTGTTGGTAAGTTATTTACAACAAGTGCAGATGATTTAGTTATCACTTCACATAGTGGAGCTATCTTAGATTCTGGTAAAAGTGGTATAGATATAGATGCAGTAAATGCAAAACTTATCTTAAACGCAGCGACAGGTATAGGTTCAACTGATGCCTTAGAGACAAATATCGTCTCACTAGAACTTACAAATACAACAAGTGGTGATATAAATATAACTGACTTATTAGATACAGAGATATTAAAATTTACACAAAATGGTGCAGGTGGAATAATTAAAAATATCAATGGGGATATGATAGTTAGTGCTGTAACAGGTGGAAGTAGTTCTCTTGTAAGATTTGATACTAATAACATCACACTTAATGGTGAAATATCAACAGCTGGTGCTGGAGTTGAAATAAATGCAAATAAAGGAGATGTTCTTCTTTCTAATTCAATTTTTGTTGATGGTTCAGGTGATATTAAAATTAAAGCATTAACAGGTTCAATAATAACAGATACAGATAAAGTTGAATGGTTAAAAGATGGTGCTGCATTTAGTTCAGAGATTTATGATGCTATTACTACAGGTGATTTTACAGTTGATATTAGTACAGGGGAAATCTTAACAAAAGAAGGGACTGTTTTACATCCTTCAAATGGTTTATATTTTCAAACAACATCAGGAAATATGGAGCTTAGTGCTTTTGGAACTATTGGTGGAAGAACATCTGCTATAGAAACACAATTGGCTGAAAATGAAACTGCAGAAGAAACAATTGCACGACATATTAATGAAGACTTTGCCTTATCTTTATTAATAGATGCTAAGGATTTAAGTATTAATAGTATCAATAATGATGCAATTAATGTATTAGCAACTTCAAGTGTAAATATATCAAGCGAAACTACAAAAGAGGGTATTATCAATGTTTATACTCTTTCAGGAGAACAGGCAATTGTAACTGCTTTTGATGCTGGAGAAAAAGATATAGCTTTTGTAGCAAATGATATTTCAATTGCCAATACGGTTACAACAACAGGTGACTTAAAAATAGGTTCTTTAAATCCTAATACTGTATTTAGATTTGGTAGTACTCAAGGAAGTGATAAAGAAGGTGAATTCACACTTGATTTAGAAGAAAACAAATTATTAGGTGACAGTATTCAAACAATCACATTAGGAGAAGTTGGTACAAAAGGTGATATTTCATTTGGAGATGATTTAGTTGATGGTGAAGTTTTAACTGATGAGCAAAAAGAGGCTAAAAAAATTGTTGTAAAAAGTGACTTGGTTATTACAACTGAAGGTAAAACATTTGTAAATTCAGCACTTGAAGCAAACTCTATTAAACTATATGGACCTCACTATACAATGGCATTAAATGATGATTTAACATCATTAAATGAATTAGAGATTCATGATTCAATTAAAGTTGGAGGAGATAACTCTATTGTTGCTGGAACATATATGATTCTTACTTCAGATGAAGTGGAGTTTATTCAAGGTGATTCACAAACAGGTGATGATAAATTAAATTTAAATGCTAATAATGGAAATATAAGTATTACTGGAAATGTTGGAGCAGCCGAAGGAACACAATTTGATGGAGCTTTAGTTGATAACTTAGAAGGTTTTAGTATTATTGATTTAGCAGATAATAGTGCAGGGGCAATTGATGTTAGTTTTGCACAAGACTTTTATGTTGATGGTGATGTTACTATTTATGCAAGTGGTGATGTTACATTTGAGGGTATTGTAAATGTAACAGGTAGTTTAAATATTATTGGAGCAAATAGCATTACTTTTGCTTCAAGTGTAAGTGTTACAAATGACATGAGTTTAGAAGCCAATGAAATTGATTTTAATGATGTTGTTGGAAGTGTGGATGTAAATGGAGATATATCTTTTAAAGCAACAGATACTAATAGAGCTATTTTAGTAAAACAAGATGATATAAAATCAACTGCATTAAATATTGATAATGATGATATTGCAGCATTACAAGTGGGTTATACAGGAATCTCTTTTGGTAAACTAGGTGGTGGAGATGTTAAACTTTCAACAGAATTAGACTTTAATAGTAATCTTGGTTTATATGGAGCAAGTATTGATGTTCAAACTAGTTCTGATGAATTTGAAATAGGTGGAAATGTAACTGTAGGTGCTAGTAAAAATGTAATACTTTCAAATTCATTATTAGCAAGTGGTGATGTTGAAATTAAAACAACAGAAGGTAGAATTAAACTTGATTCATCCCAATTAGTTAAAGCAGATGATTTAACACTTGAAGCAAAAACTGGTATCGTAATGAGTAAGTTAGATGTAAGTTCACTTTCTACTATTAATAGTGGAAGTGGTGCAATTAACTTAAATGTAATAGCAAGCTCTGGTGATGTTACGGTTACAAATTTAAAACAATTAGATGCTTCTTCAAATGGTGATATTACTCTTAAAACAGAAAATGGTTCTATCTCAATGGTAGGAGCAACAACTGTAGGAACTGGTGATGTTAGAATAACGGCAAACTCTACTGGTTCAACAGCTGCAATTTTAAATACAGGTGCTATTTCAACAACAACTGGATTAATCCTATTAGATGCAGTAGATGATATAACTATTGGAACTAATTCTGATGTAAGTACTACAGGTTATGGAACGATTACGTTTATAGCTGATAATGGAACGATTACTCAAAACTCTAATGTAACAACACAAGGTGCATTAGTTATGTATACAGCAGGTGCTGATATTATAATGGATGCAGATGCAACTACGTCAACATTTGATGCAGCTTCAAATAGTTCAAAAGTGCAATTTAATGCAATAGGAGATATAAAACTAGGTTCAGTTGGAGCAGATGGTATTATAAATCTTGTATCAGGTGGCGCGATTACTGATAGTTCGACAAGTGATGAAAGTGTATTAAACTTATTTGGTCAAACAACAGTAATAACATTAAGTGCAAAAAATGGTATTGGTGGATCAGGAGATAATGATTTAGATACAAATATATCATCTATCTCTTCTGTTAATGCAATTGGTGGTGGTACATATATCCAAGAAAAAAATGATTTAATTCTTAATAGTGGAAATATTATCTCAAAAGGTGATAATGGAACTATTAGTATTGATATTTTAGATGGTTCTTTAAATGTAGTTGGAGAAATTTTAAATTCAGCAGATCACGCAGATGTAATTCTTCAAACGCAAGAGAGTGATGAAAGTATAAATTCAAACATCCAAATAAATACAGATATCCAAGTTGCACACGGTAATTTAAATATTACTTCTTCAGATTCAATTACAAATGTATCTGACAATATTTTAAGTGCAGAAGGTGTTACTTATAGTATTGAAATAAAAGCAGAAGATAGTGTCAACTTACAAAGTGGTACTGAAATAACAACAACATCTAGTGGTACAGTTTTCATTGAAGCTACAAATGGTGACATCTCTTATGACTATATCGAAACAACTAAAGCTGTAATCTCAGCTGGTGGAAATATTGTAAACACTGATAGTGATATAGAAATTGATATCGAAGCAAAAGAGCTGTTACTAAAAGCAGTTGGAAGTATAGATACAGTAGAAAGTGATATTGAAAAGTTAAGTGTATCATCAGGATCTGGTGATTTTAGTATTGTAAATGCAAAAGCACTTGAAATTGGAAGTATTACATTAAATGGACTTACTCAAAATGGTGTAGTAACAGTAGGTAATATTAATATTGAAACACCTGAAACTTTAACATTTGATACTATTATTAGTACAACTGCAGATGTAAATATAACTGCAACAGAGTTATTGAATCATGATACATCTATTTTTAGAGGTGATACAGTAACTGTTGATTTAAGTGGTGAAAATACTACTTTTGGTACAAGTGATGCAAAAGTTACAACTGAAATTAGAGTATTAAATCTAAATTATTGGGCAAGTGATATAGCAATAGATGAGTTAGATGATATTATTATTAATACATATACAGCAGATAAATTAATTATAAAAGCTGATGATGTTATATTAAATTTGTCAGCAACAAATAGTGCTATTGGTACAGAAGAAAAATCTGCATATACAGATATCACATCATTAACGACAAATGTTGGGGATGGGATTATTAGCATTACAGAAGTTGATGATATTACTTTAGATATTACTCAATCTCAAGATTCGTCAAGTTCACTTGATTTAAGATCTTTAAGTGGAAGTATTATATTAAATAGTCATCTTAATACACAAGGTACTATTAATTATGAAGCAGATGAATTAATAGTTAATATAGCAGATAAAATAGGGATGTTCGGAACAGCAGATAATCATGCAACTACATCTTTGAGTAAGTTAACTGGTGATGATTTTGAAGATATCTTTATAGATGAAACGAACTCTTTGGTATTGAACATAGATAGTGCAAATAGTATAGATATAGATGTTCAAAATGGTTATATGACTATTTTAAAAGATTTACAGACTAGTGGAGAGATATCTATAGATGCAAAAGATGATATAACAGTTGATAGCTCAATAACTACAGAGAACTCTTATGTTTCACTTGTAACAAATTCTAATATTAACCTAGGAACAATTAATGTTGGAAGTGCAGATGTTAAATTAACTCAATATGATGTTATTGATACAGAATTTGTAAATAAAATCACATCAGATGGTTTAATACTAACAAGTAATGAAGGTATAGGAACAAATGATTTACCGTTAACTCTTAGTAAAGATATGAGACTTACATTAAATACAAATAATGGAGATATTAATGTTAAATCAGATTCTAAGATAACATTTGGAACAGATTTAGAAGCAGATTCAATTTATGTAAATAACTCAAAAAGTGTAAATATAGAAGCAAGTGAAATTGTATTTAATACGAATGATGGGTTCAAAGATGTAAATGCAATAGGTAATGGTTCTGTAAGTTTAAAAGCAAGTGATGGAAGTATTGTTACAAAAGAAGAAATTCAAGCAGGTTCAGGTGTTGTTACTTTAGATGCTAGTGAAAATATAGAACAAAATAATCATATAAGAACAACAACAACAGAAGAAAGTACAATTACTTCTACTGGTGATTATTTAGTAGCTTCTGGTTCAATATTATCATCTTATGGAAATATTACAGTAGTAGCTGATGATGTTAAATTAGGTACAGTAAGTACAAGAGAGACACTAAGTATTACAGCAAATTCTATTCAAGAAAATGAAGTGTCTAACCCAACTGTTAAGTTAGCTGCAAGTACTTTAATAATTAAATCAGCAGATACAACGGCTGAAAACAATGTAACTGCTATTGAAACTGGTATTAAAGCTGAAATTGTTGATCAAGAAGAAATTATTGAAACAGCAACTAATAAAATAATAGAAAGCCAAAGTATAATTGATACAGCTACCTTAATAATTGAAGATGAAGAGCAATCCTTAGACTCTAAAACAGAAGCTCAAAATAGTATTGATGCAGCTAAAATTGTAAAAGATGCCCAAACTATTATAAAAACGAAAGCACAAAGTGATAAAGAAATTTTAGAAGAAGAATTAATCCTTGCTAAGTCTAAGATGGTACAAATTGGAACTTCTGATAACTCATTAGAAGTTAAATATAAAACTTTAATGAAAACAGTTGCTACGGATAATGCTAATTTAATATTACTTGCTAATCCAAATATTGAAATTAGTTCAACAACAAAAGAGTATACAAACAAAGATTTTGAAGTAAAAATTTCATTTAGTGATGTTGTTTCTGGTTTTGATATTAGTGATATTAATGTTGAAAATGCACTTATAATATCAGAACTTACTACAGAAGATAATATAAATTTCTACATCACAATACAACCAGAAAAAAACACTTTAAATGAAATAAAAATCAGTGTAAATGAAGATGTTGCCCAAGATATAGATGGTTTTAATAATATAGCATCAAATGATTTTGTAATAAATTCGGACACGATCTTACCAAGTGTAGTTATTTACCATGATGCTTCTGGTATCGCAGACTCAGTTGTAAATTATACATTTGAATTTTTAGAAGCAATATATGGTTTTGATGTAAATGATATTACTGTTGTAAATGGTACTGCATCTAATCATTTCTCAAGTGGTAAAGATGGTGATAAGGTATATAAAATTGCAATTACGCCAGATGAAAATGTTGATGGTAATTTAACTGTTTATTTAAAAAAGGATATTGTTTTTGACATTGCAGGAAATAAAAATTTAGCGTCTAATATAAGTACACTAAAAATAGATACGAAGTCAGTATTTAAACAGTATGGAAATGTTATTTATGAATTAGATATCTTCAAAGATAATTATTCATTTCTTAAAGAATCAAAAGAAACAAGTAGTAAAAATGAAGTTTTTGAACAATCTGTAGTTAAAACAAGCGTAGAAGAAAATAATAAAAATTATTATGGTCAAGAAGTAATTGTAAATGATAATTTAAATACGAAAGTTGGTGCCTTTTCAGGTCTAGAATTAATTAACTTAAAGCCAAGTAATCTTACAACAATTTCAAATAACAATGAATGGTTATTTGATTTTTGGGCTGACACAATAGCAATATAAAGGAATAAAATTGAATAAAAAATATCTTATACTATTTTGTTGTACACTTTTTTCGTACGCACAAGAAAAACAAGCAGAAGTAAATCTTCAACCTTCATCTAAAATACCTATGACTATTAATAGTCATGCCGATATAACCGTGCCAGTTGTTGGAATAAGTCTTAATGAACTAATTAGTGTAGTTGTTAAACAAAATGCAAAAATGAAGTATGAAAAACTTAATACTGAAATGAAAAAACAAGATATTGATTATGAAAAAGGAAACTTTGAAAATGAATTCTTTGTAAATGTAGAACATACACATACTTATAAACAAAATAGTATTCAAGAGTCAATCGCGCGAGATGATCAATCTATTTACAAAGAAGATGTCTCTAGTGCAGATGTGGGTATTAGAGGAGTAAATATTTATGGAACACAGTGGAGTGCTACTGCAAAAACATATAGTACAGAAAGTAGTCTTATAGATGAATCAAATATTGGGATTGATAAAGAGTATGTTAGTGCATTATATTTAGAAGTAAAACAGCCTATATTGAAAGGTTTTGGTTCATATATAGGAGAAACTAACATAAACTTAGCGGTATTAGAAGATAAAGTAAGTAAAGAAGAATATAAAAAGAAAATGATGGATTTAGTTGAAGAAATTGTTGTTTCTTATTGGAAACTCTACGGTTCAAATGAAATTTATAAAACTTGGAAAGATACACTTGAAATTATAACTCAACAAAAAAGTGATATTCAAAAAAAAGTACGTGCTGGAAATATGGCAAAGATTAATCTTTTACAAATCGAGAGTGCTCTTTCTTCAAGTAAAGTAGAAATGTTCAGTTCTTTAGATATGGTAGAAAAAGAGAAAAATAATATCTTATCATTATTAAATAGCTCTTCTTTACAAAATAGTATTCTACTAGAAACTACAGATAAACCATTGATTGAAAAAATAGAAATTCCAAAATTAGAAGATGCTATTAATCTTTCATTTGAAAACTTCCCTGAATTTAATATCATTCTAAATAAAATAAAACAATCTAATCTTAGAATAAATTATGCCAAGGATCAAATGTCACCTACTTTAGATTTTGTAGGTAGTATAAATAATGATAATTTAGATAAAGATTTAGATGGTGCATTATCTGAGGTAAGTAGTAATGATTATATCTCATGGTATGCAGGTCTTAATTTTAGTATTCCTATTAATGGAAATTTAAAAGCCTCAGCAGAACTTATCAAGCAAAAACTTAAATTGAAACAAGTTAAATTAGAAGAAAATAATTTAAAAAATACTTTGATAAATGAACTAGATTTAAAAATAAAAAATCTTAATAGAAATAAACTTCGTATCTTAGAGTTAAATAAAACATTAGAAATTAAAAATGAGATATCAAAAGTTTATACATTACAATTAAAATACGGTAAAACAAATGCAAAAGAACTAATGGATATTTATGCAGATGCTATTTTGGCTAAAAGAAAATATCTAAAGGGTATTATCAATATAAAAGTAGCCGAGGCTATCTTGTATAAAGCTATGGGTACATTACTTGAAAAACATAATATCAATATAAATTAGAGTGGGAATAAAAAAAATGAATAAACATAATATATTATTGAAAATATTAATTACCTTTATTTTGTGTTTTAATATTTCAAATGCAAAAGTTTATAATGGTCTAATTGAACCTATTAAAAGAGTAAACTTGAGTTTATCAATTGATGGTACAGTCTCTGAAATTAAGATTAAAGAGGGTGCTTATGTAAAAAAAGATGAAAGTATATTAAAACTATTTGATAAACTCCAATCACTTGAAGTAAAGAGACGAAAAGTACTATTAGATGATAAAAAGCGTCTTTTTTATTTACAAAAAGAGACTAACATAGTCTGGAAGATATATGAATCAAGTAAATTACTTTATAAAGAAGCAGGTTCAATTAGTAAAAATGAATTGGATGGTTATTCAATCAATTATTATAAACTCAAAAGTAGTTTAGAAGAATTGAAAAGATCAAAGAAACTAGAATTAATAGAATATGAACTTGAAAAAGAGAAATTAAAACTCTACACACTAAAAGCACCTTTTAGCGGAATAATTACGAAAATAAAGTTAGATGTTGGTGAAAGAGGTAGAACTGGAGATGCAGTTGTAGAACTTGTTGATAGTAGTACATGTTTTGTTGAAGTTAATATTCCAGAAGTAGAAGTTCATAGTTTAAGTGTTGGTAAAACTATAAATATTACGATAAAAAGAGAAATAGAGAAAATAGAAGAAATACAAAAAAATGCAAAAATATCATATATTTCTCCTATTGCAGATTCTTCAAGTGGACTTGTTCTTATAAAATTAGAATTTAAAAATAAAAATTTCAATATTATTCCAGGGATTTTAGTTGATGTCGAGTTTAATACAAATAAATGATTACTGAAGCCACAATAGACTCATCAGCTAGTGAATTAATTAATAATATTAGACTACTTAGATATACAAATATAGATTATACACTTTGTATTGAACGCTATATTCAGAATATATATCATCTTTTAAAAGCAAATGAATTAATTTTATTTGAAAAAAAAGAAAATATGTATATTCCTCGTTTAAATATTTTAAATACACAAGAATTAGATTCTCAGCTTAAAACTATAGCAGCAGAATTGACCGCTAAGGCTGAAGATAGAGGCTTTTCATATGAACGAATTAGATATGATTATAATAATTTAGAAAATCCAATTGCTGTTGCTTTTAATTTAGATACAGATGATAAAAGTGAATTAATTATATTTTTTACTATAAATTTTGTAAATGAAACTGAATTTAACAATACAATTTTAAAAACGCAACTTCTTAACGATGTTCTAAAAAATCATACGACAAATACAAATCAAATAAGTAAAAATAATATCACTGTAAATGAAGATATTCAGTATATACTTAATTTAAGTAGTGAATTATTAGAAATAAAAAAATTCAAAATATTAGCAAATACATTGGTTAATGATATTTCTGTAAAATTTGGACTTGAAAAAGTTAGTTTAGGAATGCTTAAAAATGATAAATTAGAATTAGTTTCTATTTCTCATATTGATGAATTTGTTAAAACTCATATTGAAAATGAATCTTTATTAGCACTTTTTGATGAATCAGTTTCTCAGAATGAAGATATCGTTTTAATTAATTTAGAAGAGTCTGAACTCATTAATATTGATCATAGAAAATATTATATTGAGCATAATATTAAGACTTTGATAACCTTTCCAATAAGATTTAAAGAAAAAATAATTGGTGTTATGACTGTTTATTCTCATGAAAAAGTATTTAGTGAAAATGAAGTTTTATTATTAAGACTTACTGTAAATAAACTTGCACCGATAATTAATAATTTATATGAAACAGATATTTCTGTCCTATCTTATTTATTTAAAAAAGTACGAGATTTTACAAAATCTGCACTCTCTCCTAAAGCTTCATTTTCAAAGATAATTGTTCTATTATCAAGTATAATTATATTTTACATGATATTTTTTACATGGAAATACGAAGTTGATGCTACTTCTGTTTTAGTAACGAATAAAGAATCTTATATAACTTCTCCTTTTATGGGAATAATAGATGAAGTGTTTGTTCAATCAGGCGATACTGTAAAGATAAATCAAAATCTTTTTTCGCTTAATGTTGATGAATTAAAAATAAAAGAAATGGAATCAAGAGCTGATATTATAAGATATGAAAAAGAGAGAAATAAATTTATAGCTAAGCGTGAACTAGCAGATATGAGTATATCAAAAGCTAAAGTTGCTCAAGCTACAAGTAGATTAGAAAGAATTAAATATACTATTGAACACTCTACTATCAAATCTCCTATAAATGGAACTATAGTACAAGGTGATAGAGAAAAATTAATTGGTTCACCTATAAATAAAGGTGATTTGATATTTCAGATTTCAAATTCTGATGAATTATATTTGGAAATTAAAATACCTGAAAAAGATATTTATAATACTTCTGTAGGACAAAAGGCCGAACTTATTTTACTTAGTGAACCACTTAATAGTTATGCTTTAACTATTACTAAAATTATTCCAAAAGCTGAAGTTAATTCAGCGGATGGGAATATTTATATTGCTTATGGAGTTTTAGATATTAAACAAGAGAAATGGTGGCATCCTGGTATGAGTGGTATTGTTAAAATTGATACAGGAGAGAAGAATATATTTTGGATTTTAACACACAATATATTTGATTCTTTTCGTATATTTCTATGGTAATTTAATATGAGTGCAAATATTTTTAGTGATAATTGGTTTATTGTTTCAAAACTTAATGTTTCATTGCTAAATTCGATTTTAGTACATAAACATTATTTTAAGAATACTGTATGGTATTTATTAGAAGAGGTTCATAATAATAAGCATTATAGAATTGATGAAGCAACATATTATTTTATAAAAAGTTTAGATTCTCATATAAACTTAGAAGAAAATTGGCAAAAATATATAAAAAATAATCCAATGAATTCTCCAACTCAAGATGAAGTTATTGCTATTTTAATCCAGATGCATTCAAATAATCTACTCTATTTTAAAAATAGAGCTCAAAATGAATATGTTTTTGATAAAATTCAAGAGAAGAAGAAAAAAGAGTTATTCCAAAAAATTAATTCATTTTTATTTATAAAAATACCTATTTTTAATCCAAACAAATTACTTAATACTATTCAATTTTTATCTAAATATATATTTAGTAAATATAGTTTTGCATTGTGGTTACTTGTTATTTTCTTTGCGTTTAATTCTGTTTTTTCTAATATTGACAAAGTTTTCTCTCAATCTCAAGGAATGTTAGCACCTAGTAATCTATTTCTCTTGTATATAAGTATTTTTATTTTGAAATTATTTCATGAATTAGCTCATGGTATAGCAATAAAAAAATATAATGGACATATATATACATTTGGTTTTATGTTCATTTTATTTACGCCTTTACCTTATGTAGATGCTAGTAATTCTTGGGTGTTTAAAAATAAATGGCATAGAATTCTAGTAAGTTCTGCAGGAATGTATATAGAACTTTTTATAGCTGGAATATTTGCTTTAGTTTGGGCAAATACAGGAGAAGGAACACTTAACTCACTTGCTTTTAATATTATGGTATCAGGTTCAGTAACAAGTATACTTTTTAATGCAAATCCACTTCTAAAATTTGATTCATATTTTATTTTGAGTGATTATTTAGAAATACCAAATCTATATCAACGTTCACATGCCTACTCTTTATCTGTACTTAAAAAGTTTTTTTTCAATATTGATACAGATATACAAAAACAAACAATTAGAGAATCAATTCAATTAATTATATATGGTATTCTTAGTTATATATACAAACTTTTTTTAACCATTGCAATAGTTTTTTTCGTTGCTGATCAATGGTTTGAAATTGGTGTTATAATATTTTTAATCTCATTTTATACACTCATTTTAAAACCTATCAATACTTTTTTAAAGTTTATTTTATTTAATGAACAACTATATAAAAATAGAAAAAAGGTTATTTTAATATCTTCTATAATATTTATATCATTCATAATTTTTATTACATTACAGCCTATTGATGACTCAATTAAAGCTAATGGTGTGGTTAATCTAAAGAGTAAAGAAAAAATATATATAAAAGCTGATGGTATATTAATAAAAATACATGTAAAAAGTACACAATTTGTAAATAAAGGAGATTTACTTTTCGAATTTACTAATAAAACTTTAGACTTTGAGTTAGAAGAATCAAGAGCCATGCTTATTGCAACTAAAAATGAACTACATAAGGCAATAAATGGTGTTATTTCTCAAGTAAAACCTATTAAAGAAAGAATTGAGTTTTTAAATAAAAAAATAAATTACCTAAAAAAGCAGAGAAAAGATTTAAAAATAACTGCTTCTAGGAATGGTGTTATTATTCTTGAAAAAAATATTGATAAATATTTAAACTCTTATGTCAAAAATTATATGAAGTTAGCTGAAATATTTCATGGTAAAAATTATGAATTTATAGGTGTAGTTACTCAAGATATGGCAGAAAAGTTATTTAATAAAAAAGATTTACATACTGAAGTTAAATTATATGCAGATACAAAAAAAACTATAAGGTTAGAAAATAGTGCTGTTATTCCACATGAAAAAAATGAACTTCCTTCTGCCGTTTTAGGTTGGAGTGGAGGGGGATTAATTGAAGTATTAAACTCTGATAAAGATGGTTTAAAAACAAAAGAGTCTTTTTTTGAAATAAGAGGGGAACTTGAAAATAAAACAAATTTAAACTATTTTCAATCCCAATATGGAATTGCAAAGATATCACTTGGAAAAACAACAATATTTGATTTAGTTAGAATGAAAATTTATCAACTTGCACAAAAAAAATATAGATTATGATAACAACAAATCAAGAGTATAAAAAGTTTAATCTTTCTTCTGAAAAAAAGTCACATAATGGCTTGGACAGATTAGTACATTTAGGTATAGGAAAAATATATAAAAAAGTCATTCTACATAAAAGATTAAATGAAATAGCAAAAAAAATTTATGATAATTCACAGCAACATTCTTTTTTGAGTGACCAAGAATTAGAAATGCTTCTATTAAAATATAAACGTATGTTTAAACTCTCTAAAATTGATGATAAAGGGGTGTACTCTTCCATCTCTACAATTTGTGAAGTTTGTTTTCGAGTTTTTGGATACAGACCTTATTATGAACAAATAATGGGCGTGCTTGGTCAGTATTATGGATTTGCAATTCAGATGCTTCCAGGAGAGGGTAAAACAATCACTGCTGCGATTTCAGGAGTTATTGCAGGATGGAGTGGAAAACCTTGTCATATTATTACCTCAAATGATTATTTAGCAAGTAGGGATGCTCAAATCATGACACCTCTGTATAATGGATGTTTATTAAGTGTTGGTCATATTATAGGTGAAATGAAAGATGAGAAGAGAAGTGAAAATTATAAATGTAATGTTGTTTATGCAACAAGCAAAGAACTTTTAGCAGATTTTTTAAGAGATCAAATCAGTGATCAAAAAATAAATAATTTTGATAATTTCCTTTTTAATAAGTTATTCAATGGAATCAGCAGTAGCAAACCTAGAGTAATGCAAGGAATGTACACTGCGATTGTTGATGAGGCAGATAGTGTATTAGCGGATGAAGCCTTAACTCCATTAGTTATTTCAGAGTCAACAGATAATGAAGTTTTAAAAGATGCTATTTACTGTATTTTTGGATTAATTAAGAAGTTTAAAAATGAAATACATTATAAAGTAGATGAAGAATTTAAAGATATCTCTTTGACTAATGAAGGGAAAATATTATTAGATGAATTAGACAAAGAATTTCCTATTATTTGGAGAACATATGAGCGAAAAACTTTTTTACTAATACAAGCACTTAACGCAAAAGAATTATATGTTAATGGTCGAGACTATATTATTAATGAAGAAAATAAAATAGTTCTTGTTGATGAAAAAACAGGAAGATTAATGCCAGGAAAAAGCTTAAGTGGAGGTCTTCATCAAGCTATAGAAGCAAAAGAAAACTTAGAACTAACAAGTCCAACAAAAACAAATATTAAAATGAGTTTTCAGAGATTTTTCAGATTGTATACAAAACTTTCAGGGATGAGTGGAACACTTCAAAATATAGAAAATGAATTATGGAGTATTTATGAGTTACCTGTAATTGAAATTCCTAAAAGAATAGCAAATACGTATACTTTTAAAACTATAGCAATTTTAGAAAATATAGACTCAAAGATGAAAGCTATCGTAGATGAGATAATAGAAGTAAATAGTACAGGGCAAGCTATTTTGGTTGGAACTACAAGTATTAATGAAAGTGAAGCATTATCAAATATTCTAAAATCAAAAGGAATTGTTTGTACTACATTAAATGCGAAACATCATAAAGAAGAAGATGAAATAGTTGCACAAGCAGGTTATTATAAAAGTATAGTAATTTCAACTAATATTGCCGGGAGAGGTACTGATATTAAAATCAACAAAGAGATAGAGGAATTAGGTGGTTTACACGTTATTGCAACACAACTAGGAGATTCTAAACGTGTTGATTTACAACTATTTGGAAGGACCGCAAGACAAGGTCAAGTTGGTTCTGTAAAAGTTTTTTTATCACTGGAAGATAAATTGTTATATAAAAAGCTACCTCTCAAAATATTTAATTATCTGAAAAAAAATATTGATAAAAATTATATAAAGAAAATATCAATTTTACTTTATCAATTGTCACAAAGAAGTGAAGAAAAGAAATCATCAAAATTACGAATTAAAATGTTGAAAAATGACTATGACTTTAATAAAAGAATTTCATTTACTAAAACTATTTAAATAATGATACTTATACTAAAAGAAGCAATTTTTTATTAGTAATATCTCGAAAAATTTATTTAAAAGCCTTAAAATAAGGTTTTGTTCTGATTTAGAGCTTTTTAAATGATATTTTAATAACATTGCTTTGTCTTAATAGATAAAATTGCATTACAATCTTGTCTATTAAGACGTAATTATATACTAGTTAAAGGTATACAGTTACAACTTATCTACCATAATTTTAGATCTGGATGATTGATATTTTTAATTACTATAACTTTAATCCTTATATATGACTTCAATCTTACAATCCAAAATATCACAAACTAATAAAGCAAATGCAAAATCAAATCTACCTCTTGTAATTTTCTGTCTAACAGCAGCTTCACTAAAAGTATGTCCTGATTCATTTAACTTTTTTGTTAGTTCAATAAATGAAATATCTTTTTGAGCCATTATCTTTTTTATAAATATTTTAGATTCTTTATCAAAATCTTTTTCCATTATAAACCTTGTTTTTCTTGAATTATATCATATATGAATAAAATTCATTAAATATGATTATTTTAGAGTATATAT
>MDTG01091732.1_pt1 | contig 44008 bp, 40 predicted proteins | sample 811421 | NCBI WGS metagenome assembly MDTG01 (sample SAMN05326645, study PRJNA326480) | marine metagenome | isolation source: seawater | place: Pacific Ocean: South East | collected 2011 | reverse complement strand
GGAAAAGTCCCTTTCGGGCTGCTTTCCGCTTTGGCAAAAACGGATGTTGCCAAATGACGCTTGGGAAAAAATGCGCGCAACCGTCTTGGGTCGTGGCGATTGAACCCATTGGAATGCTATTTTATCTTCAAATGAGGGTTGACGCTTCGAGCTTCAATGTACGCCGCTGGCCAATCGCCACACGCTGATTGAACTTGGACCAAGTCATAAGCCCGCGATGGTTGCCCATCAGCAATCAGTGGCCTAATTTTCGCTTGCAGCATCGGGTGCCCAACGTATTGTAAACCCATGCACACCCCGGTCTTGCCTCCCCAACCAAAAGTCGCACACAGCTACTCGTCCACACAATCTGGTGCTGAGCTGGATGCAGCCACAAATGCGGAGAGGCTGGCATGAGCCGCAGCGCGAATATTCAAGCCTTTCTAAAAGTCGCTGGTTGGGACATGGCCCAGCGCGGGCCATTGGCAGGAGATGCTGGCAATCGAAAGTATGGGCGCCTGAACCACTCGCAAAAGGGCGTCGCCATATTGATGGATGCCGACCCCACCACCGGAGAAGATATCCGGCCTTTTCTAAATATTGCCGCGCATCTGAAAAGCTGTGATCTTTCCGCCCCTGAGATTTATAACGCAGATTGCGATCTGGGGCTGATCCTCCTGGAAGATTTCGGCGATCAGCTGCTTTTTGATGTCGCCAATACCACCCCAGAGCTTGAATACCCGCTCTACAAAATGTGCCTGGAAGCTCTGACACAATTGCACCAAACGCCGCCGCCCTTGAATGTCGAATCCTATTTTCCACACGAAATGGCGCGGGCCGCTGAGATCACCCTGGCGTGGTATTGCAGCTCGGACCTCGGAGCGACCATCGCAGCAGAACTGCTCAGACAATTGGGCAATCTCGACTGGACGCGTCCCGTTCTCGTCCTGCGCGATTACCATGCACAAAATGTCGTCTATCGTCCCGAGCAATCCGGTCTGGCCCAAATTGGGCTCCTGGACTTTCAAGACGCCCAGCTTGGCCACCCGCTGTATGACACCGCTTCCCTCATTCACGATGCCCGCCGCAGCCTACATCCCAATGTTGAACAGCGGCTCAAGGATGCTCTGACGCAAACCTATGCAGGCGCCGATGATTTTCACCATGCATTGTCCACCCTCAGCGCCCAGCGCAACCTCAGAGTTCTTGCCCTATTTGCAAGGCTGTGTCTCAGAGATGGTAAGCCCGGATATCTTAAGTTGATGCCACATGTTTGGAACAACCTTTGGCGTGATTTATCCCATCCGCATCTGTCCGATCTGTTCCGCCTCTGCCAATCTCTTCCCGAACCCACGCCAAAACTACAATCAGAATTGAGAGCAAAATGCGCCAGCCGCCCCATGAGTTGATGCTATTTGCTGCCGGTTTTGGCAGTCGCATGCAGCCACTCACCTCTGATCTCCCAAAGCCGCTGATTCCCGTCGATGGGAAAAGCCTGCTAGATCGGACATTAACGCTCGCCGAAGCCGGCGGGATTACCAAGACCGTCGTCAACACCCATTATCTTGGCGACAAAATCGCAAACCATTTGGAAAACGATCCAGTTCAAGTTCTGCATGAATCCAATATTCTCGACACCGGCGGTGGGCTCAAAAATGCCAGTGCATTCTTTGATGGCCCAGTAGTTTTTACCAGCAACAGCGACGCCATATGGTCTGGTCCCAATCCCTTTTCCTATCTATTCCAAAATTGGCAAGACACCTGTGATGCGTTGCTCCTCTGCGCTCCTGTAAGTCAAGTGATAGGTCGCGCCGCCCCCGGAGATTTCTCTATTTCTCAAGATGCTATGATTCAGCGGGGTGGGGATTTCGTGTATCTCGGCGTTCAGATTATTCGACTGGACACGGTCCGACATATCCGCGAACAGAGATTTTCGCTCAATACAGTTTGGGATGCGTTAATGGCTAAGAAGACCCTGCGTGCCTGCCTATATCCTGGGCAATGGTGCGACATCGGCACCCCTGAAAATATCGCCCTTGGTGAGAAATTGCTGAGAACGCGCCATGTTTGAGGATCGTTCTAACTTTCGCGTTTTTGGCACCTATTCAGGTCAAGCCTTTCCAGACACGTTGCTCGATGGGTTGGCCATGCGGCTGCAAGGGGCCGCGCCTGAGCACTGGGCGCGGGTTGAAGTTTATGTCAACACGCAACGCATGAAACGGCGATTGGCCGAGCTTTTTTTGCAAGGCCCTGCGCGGTTGATGCCAAAATTTCATTTGGTCACAGACCTGGCCTATGACCCGCTGCTGACAGATCTACCAATGCCGGTTCCGGCTTTGAAACGCAGATTGGAAATTGCACAGTTGGTGCGCAAATTGATCCAACGTGTTGAGGGGCTGGCACCCGCAAGCGCGGTGTTTGACTTGGCCAATAGCCTGGCGGGTTTAATGAATGAAATGCAGGGAGAGGGCATCGCTCCTAATGTCATTGAGGGTCTCGATATTTCCGATTTCTCAGGTCATTGGGAACGCGCTTTGCAATTTATCACCATCGTGCAGCGTTATTTTGAGGGAGGCGAAGCCCCGGACGAAGAGGCCCGGCAACGGGCCGGTGTTTTTGCCCTCACCCAACGCTGGCAAGAAAATCCGCCAGATCATCCGATCTTAGTGGCGGGCTCGACCGGGTCACGCAACACAACTTTTCATCTGATGAAAGCGGTGGCCGGGTTACCGCAAGGGGCTGTGATTTTACCAGGATTTGATTTTGATATGCCCGCTGAGGTTTGGACACAGCTGTCCGATCCGAAAACCAGCGAAGACCATCCACAGTATCGATTTTCGCGCCTGCTAACCGCGATGGATCTCACATCGGATCAGGTGGTCTCCTGGACCGAAGTTACCCCGCAGGCCGCCGCTCGCAATCGGCTCGTGTCCTTAGCCTTGCGCCCAGCGCCGGTCACCCATCACTGGCGACAAGAGGGGCCGTATCTAACGAAGCTTGACCAGGCTACGCAAGATATCACCTGGCTGGAAGCGCCAAACCAAAGGGTGGAGGCAAAGGCCATTGCGCTGAGGCTGCGACATGCCGCCGAAATGGGACAAACAGCTGCGGTGATAACCCCAGACCGTAATTTAACCCGGCGCATCGCAACTGCGCTGGCCGCATGGAATATCACGCCAGATGACAGTGCTGGAATTCCGTTGAATCTCACTGCGCCGGGGCGGTTCTTATTGCATGTATTGGATCTGGCACAACCAAAACTCACCTCAGAAACCCTATTGATTTTGTTGAAACATCCCCTCACCCATTCTGGTGGAGATCGGGGTCAACATCTACGCAATACCCGCGAGCTTGAGCTTTATTTGCGCCTCGATGGTCCAGCATTTCTGACAAGGCAAACCCTTTTGCATTGGGCTAAAAAACAAGATCTCTATCGCCCATGGGTGGATTGGATCAATGCAAGCGCCTTTGATCCGTGGCCCCAAGGAACTGAGCCATTGGAAAACTGGATTGCGCACCATCGGAGGCTTGCAGAACGGTTATCAGCTGGTCTGTCGGGCCAGGAGGGCGAGCTGTGGGACAAAGCACCCGGGCGGGACACGAAAACCGAAGTAGAGAACCTGACAAAATATGCCCAAGCCGCAGGAGATGTGGAGCTCATAGACTATAGCGCCATTTTGCGCGGTGTTTTAAGCGCCGGACAAACCCGCGACCAAAATCAAGTGCATTCAAATATCCGTATTTGGGGCACGTTGGAAGCGCGGGTGCAAAGCGCCGATCTGGTCATCCTTGCGGGATTAAATGACGGCACCTGGCCCGAGCCGCCGGCCCCAGACCCCTGGCTCAACCGCAGCCTGCGGTTGCAAGCAGGTCTGCTTCTGCCGGAGCGCAAAATTGGTCTGTCAGCACATGATTTCCAACAGGCCGTTGGCGCCAAAACCGTTTGGCTGACCCGGTCCTTAAGATCCGATGATGCGGAAACCGTGCCCTCCCGCTGGCTCAATCGCATTGAAAATCTGCTGAATGGGCTTGAAAAGCCAGATGATTACTCTTGGATGGACCGCCTACGCGCCCGTGGCGAAGATTGGCTTGCTAAAGTCGCAGCCTTAGAGGAGCCAGAAATCGCTCCGCTGAGCATCAGACCTTCTGTCGCCCCGCCAGTAGCCTGCCGACCTGAGAGGTTGGCAGTCACGGATATTAAACACCTAATTCGTGATCCCTATGCGATCTATGCCAAGCGCATCTTAAATCTAAAGCGCCTAGACTCGCTGACCAAATCGCCTGATGCTCCGCTGCGCGGCACCCTTATTCATGATCTTTTAGAGGCGTTTTTGGAGACCGCCCCCTGGGCCAATGCTGAGGCCGCCAAAGCCACACTCCTAGCTCTGGCAAAAGAGCGATTTAAAACCACTGTGCCTTGGCCCGCGGCCCGCCGAATGTGGCTGGCGCGGGTGGATCGATTTTCTGAATGGTTCATAACACATGAAATGATCCGGCAGGCGAACATCATCTCGACCAAAACAGAGATTGAAGGCGAGATTAATCTGCCAGAGCTCGGTTTTACCCTTAGCGGAACCGCCGATCGAATTGACCTATTGAAAGATGGCTCAGCGCATATTTACGACTACAAAACCGGTAAGCCTCCAACCCCAGCACAACAGTTACATTTTGACAAACAGCTCTTACTGGAGGTTGAGATCCTGCGGCGCGATGGATTTTCTGGATTGGGACCGCTCAAAGCCTCTGGGGCCACATATATCGGCCTTGATAATGCGCCCAGTCAACCAGCAGCACCTTTAGACGAGACTGACGTGTGGTCAGATTTTCACAATTTAATCCGCGCCTATCAATCCGCTGAACAAGGCTATACCGCCCGACGAGCAATGCTAAAGGCAGATGATTCATCCAATTATGACCATCTGGCCCGCTACGGAGAATGGAGCACCAACCAGCGCGCCACAGTCATCAAGGTGTCAAAATGAAACTGAGTGATGCAAGCCTCCGACAAATCGAAGCAGCCCACCCAGCACGCTCTACATGGCTCGCGGCCAATGCGGGCTCTGGAAAAACCCGCGTGCTGACAGATCGCGTTGCGCGGCTGTTGCTCAATGGCGTAATGCCGCAAAACATTCTTTGCCTGACCTATACAAAAGCTGCGGCATCAGAGATGCAAAACCGACTGTTCAAGAGATTGGGACGCTGGACCATGTTGGACGAGGCCAAACTTTTGGAAGAGTTGGCAGCCCTTGGCATAAAGTCCAACCTCAAGTCAGCCGATATTAAGCGCGCCCGAACGCTCTTTGCACGCGCGGTGGAAGCTCCGGGCGGCTTGAAAATTCAAACGATTCATTCCTTCTGCGCCTCGATCTTAAGAAGATTTCCCCTAGAAGCGGGGGTAAATCCACAGTTTGTCGAGATCGACGAACGGGCCCAAAATCTTCTTCTTGACGAGGTGGTTGAAACCATTGCGGATGGGCCAGGACATTCATGCTTTGATGGTATCGCAGAATATTTCACGGGAGCAGAGTTACAAAAATTTCTGCATGCAATCTTAAATTTGGATCACCATTTCGACAATCATCCCGGTGCAGATGGTATTTGGGAGGCGCTGGGCCTGGTGGCCGAATATGATGAGGCATCTCTGGCGCGTGACTGTTTCTTGCCTGACGATCTCAAAAACATTGAAGAGCTTAGAGCGCTCCTCATGACCAAAAGCGAAACTGGCAATGACTTTAAAGCCGGTCTAGGGTTGCAAGCCATCAACGGGCCAACGCTTACCGTGGCCGATCTTCCCACATTGGAATCAATATTTCTAAACAAATCCGGCAAAGCTCCGGGCGCGGCAAAAATTGGGTCATTTCCCACAAAGACCACGCGAGGTGAACTGCCCTGCATGGCGCAGATAGAAGCACTTATGCAGCGGGTAGAGGCCGCGCGGCACAGGCGTTTGAACCTGAATGTTGCGAGACGCAGCTTGGCGCTGCATGATTTCGCTGCCGAATTTATTGACACCTATCGAGCGCGAAAACAGGCGCGGGGCTTCTTAGATTTTAATGACCTAATCATGCGCACGCGCCATCTGTTGTCTGATGAACGTGTCGCCACATGGGTCTTATTTCGCTTGGACGGTGGCATTGATCACATTCTTGTGGATGAGGCCCAAGATACCAGCCCAGCGCAATGGGATGTCATCCGGCTCCTCGCTCAGGAATTCACCTCTGGCGAAGGCGCTCGGGCAGATGTGCCCCGAACAATCTTTGTTGTGGGCGATAAGAAACAGTCGATCTATTCCTTCCAAGGCGCAGATCCGGATGGGTTTGACCGGATGCGTGACCAGTTTTCCCAGAAATTGCGCGAAATTGATCAGCCTTTTCAGTCGACGACTTTGGATTATTCCTTTCGCTCTTCTTCGGCGATCTTGGATGTCGTGGATCAGGTCTTTGCCAATCGCAGCGGACTTGGCTCTGGATCGGAACATTTGGCATTTAAAAAAGACCTCCCTGGCCGCGTTGACGCTTGGCCTGTGTTTCAAGCCCCCGATAAGACAGAGCCACACCATTGGACGGTTCCCGTAGATGAGGTTTCAACAGATCATCAGGACAAACAATTGGCCGATGCTCTGGCCGGACAAATCTGTGATTTGATTGAAAATGAGATGCTTACTGAGCTGGATGACGCAGGCGCCGCCTTTCAGCGGAAGATCACCGCTGGTGATTTTTTGATTCTGGTTCAGAGCCGTCAAAAACTTTTGTTTAGAGAGATCCACCGGGCATGTAGGGAAGCTGGCCTGCCAATCGCCGGCGCGGATCGGTTGAAAGTTTCAGCCGAACTGGCCGTTCGGGACATCCGCTCCCTACTGGCGTTTTTGGCACTGCCAGAAGACAATTTATCTCTGGCCGAAGCGCTAAAATCACCGCTCTTTGGGTGGTCCGAACAAGATCTATTTGATCTCGCGCAGGGCAGAGACTCGCCATTTTTATGGCGCAGTTTGCAAAAACGAGAAGAGGAATTCCCAAATACAGTGCAGCGGCTCACGGAGCTCCGCGATCTTGCGGATTTCAAACGCCCCTTTGAGTTGATCGAACATATATTGACCACCCACAACGGCCGGTCCGCTTTATTGGGCCAATTGGGACCAGAAGCCGCCGAAGGGATTGATGCTTTGGTCAGCCAATCTCTTGCCTATGAGCGCAGCAATATTCCCAATCTCACCGGGTTTCTCGTCTGGCTGGACGCCGATGATCTTGAGATCAAGCGTCAGATGGACAGTGTTGGTGACAAAATTCGTGTGATGACCGTCCATGGCGCCAAGGGCTTGGAGGCGCCGATCGTCATTTTGCCCGACACCGCGCCACGAAAGGCCCCCAAGGCCCCACTGGTCATGGCTCATAATAATGTCGCTATTTGGCCTCCAAACAAAGAGTTCATGCCGAATGAGTTAAAGGCCAGCCTGACTGACATTCAACGTCAGCAAAAGGAGGAACGTGAACGTTTGCTTTATGTGGCCATTACCCGCGCAGAAAGCTGGCTGATTGTTATGGGTTCAGGGACGATAAAAGAGACCGATGATTGTTGGCATAGCGTCATAAATAACGCTATTTCGACCCTTGGTGCCTCTCCTTTGCCCACGATGGCCGGGATGGGATTGCGCTATGAGCCGATGCAATGGTCAGTAGGGGCCCAACGCGATACTGCAAAACCGCAGGTGATAAAACAATCCCCACCAAGCTGGGCAACTCCCTTTGCCAAACCGCCCCAAGCCCCTGTGAAAGCGCACTCACCATCCGATTTGGGCGGTGATAAGGTGCTGCCTGGTGGCGCACCGCAAGGCGCTGAGAACGCAAAACGAATGGGAACAGCGGTACATCGGCTCTTGGAAGTCTTGCCCAATGCGCCACAAGATCAATGGGATAAGATCGCCAATTGGTTGATTGAGGCAGATATCCGAACCGCTGCCTGCCAGGAAGCCCGCGCGGTGCTGCAACGACAGGAGCTGGCGCATATTTTTGGGCCCGAAAGTTTGGCTGAGGTCGACATAACCGCCCATTTGCCAGAGTTAAACGGTGATCCAATTCTTGGATCTATAGACCGGCTGCTCGTTTCATCGTCGCGGGTTTTGGCGGTGGATTTCAAAACCAATCAAATCGTACCGAGCAAAGCCGCGCAGGTTCCAAGCGGTCTTTTGAGACAGATGGGCGCCTATGTAGCCGCCTTATCGCAAATCTATCCTGACCTTGAAATCGAGACCGCAATTTTATGGACCAAGACCCTTGAGCTCATGCCCCTGCCACAAGATCTTGTGATTTCCGCCTTGGCAGATACGTCACTTACTTGACGCTGGGCGCTTGCAACTCTAATTCTTCCGAAAGACTTATAACATTTGGAGTAACCCCATGGCCACTGTCGCTGCTACTGACGCAACTTTTGATAGTATTGTAAAAGACTCAGATCTCCCCGTAGTGGTGGATTTTTGGGCAGAATGGTGCGGGCCATGCAAGCAAATTGGCCCATCACTTGAAGAACTGTCTGTCGAAATGGAAGGCAAAATTAAAGTGGTCAAAGTGGATGTTGATAGCAACCCCTCCGCCGCTGCGGCCCTCGGTGTGCGTGGTATTCCAGCGCTGTTTTTGTTCAAAGACGGGCAGGTCGTTTCCAACAAAACAGGCGCGGCCCCAAAAGCGGCTTTGAAAAGCTGGATTGACGACGCCATTTAAGGTAACTGCTTTATCTCTGAAATGGGGCGCTCCTATGGGCGCCTTTTTTCTTGCCCTTGTTGCCAGCAGTGGCATTTCCCATATAGCGTCCGTAGTGAGGAGAAGCAGATGAGCGATACAAAATTCCCCGGTTGGCATGGTACAACGATTATTGGTGTGCGCAAAGGCTCTCAGGTTGTGATTGCCGGCGACGGTCAAGTCAGCCTTGGTCCAACGGTGATCAAGGGGTCCGCGCGCAAAGTGCGGCGCTTATCACCCGGCGGAAATGATGTCGTGGTGGGGTTTGCCGGCTCTACAGCAGATGCCTTTACCCTCTTGGAGCGGCTCGAAGCGAAACTCGAAGCCACACCTGGACAGCTGCAACGCGCCTGTGTTGAGCTGGCCAAAGATTGGCGCACTGATAAATATTTGCAAAAGCTCGAGGCCATGTTGATTGTCACAGATGGGGTTGAGCTGTTGATTATAACCGGAGCTGGTGATGTGCTAGAGCCAGAACATGGAATTGCGGCCATAGGCTCAGGTGGCAACTTCGCTTTGGCCGCTGCGCGCGGCTTACAAGAAACAGATCTCAGCGCAGAGGAAATTGCCCGCAAAGCCATGGCAATAGCCTCCAATATTTGTGTCTATACAAATGGCAACCTGACCGTTGAGGTAATTTCAAAATGACCGACCTAACTCCTCGTGAAATCGTATCTGAGCTCGACCGCCATATTGTTGGCCAAAACGACGCGAAACGCGCTGTGGCTGTTGCCATGCGCAATCGGTGGCGCCGCAAGCAATTGCCCGATGAGCTCCGTGATGAGGTTTATCCCAAAAATATTCTCATGATTGGTCCCACTGGGGTCGGTAAAACTGAAATTAGCCGCCGATTGGCCAAATTGGCCCGCGCGCCTTTTCTCAAGGTGGAAGCGACAAAATTCACCGAAGTGGGCTATGTCGGACGGGATGTTGAACAGATTATTCGGGATTTGGTGGACTCGAGCATCACCATGACCCGCGATCACATGCGCGAAGATGTGCGTGCTCGCGCAAAAGAAGCGGCAGAAGAGCGCGTGATTGAGGCAATTGCTGGATCAGATGCCCGCGATGCAACCCGCGAAATGTTCCGCAAGAAATTGCGCAGCGGCGAGTTAGATGACACGATCATAGAGCTTGAGGTTGCTGATACTTCCAACCCTCTGTCGGCATTGGATCTTCCCGGTCAACCAGGCAGTCAGATGGGAATGATGAATCTTGGAGATATCTTCGGCAAAGCCATGGGCGGCAGGACCAGCCGCAAAAAGATGACCGTAGCGGCGAGTTATGATGTCTTGCTCGGAGAAGAAGCAGATAAACTGCTCGACGATGAAATCGTCACCAAAGCCGCCTTGGCGGCTGTAGAACAAAGCGGAATCGTGTTTCTTGATGAGATTGATAAAGTCTGCGCCCGCGCCGATGCGCGTGGAGCGGATGTCAGTCGCGAAGGTGTACAGCGCGACTTGCTGCCGCTGATTGAAGGTACAACAGTGTCCACTAAGCATGGGCCCGTGAAAACAGATCACATATTGTTTATCGCCTCTGGCGCATTTCATGTTGCAAAGCCATCCGACCTCCTACCTGAGCTTCAGGGTCGCCTGCCGATCCGTGTGGAGCTTCGCGATCTCACCGAAAAAGATTTTATTCGCATTCTATCAGAGACTGAAAATGCATTAACCCTGCAATATTCAGCCCTTATGGGGACAGAAGATGTCTCTGTGAGCTTTAGCGAAGATGGTATAGAGGCTTTGGCGCGCGCGGCAGCCGAAGTGAATCGCTCCGTAGAGAACATTGGCGCAAGGCGACTTTATACGGTTATTGAGCGGGTTTTTGAGGATCTGTCCTTTGCTGCACCGGATCAGGCGGGTTCAGAGGTGGTTATTGATAAGGCTTATGTCAACAAAAACCTCGACAGCCTATTACAGTCAAAAGATCTGTCTCGCTACGTATTATAGCTCTTGCCAGAAGCCAGGTTTCGTCTGACAACAGCACATGATCCGTTTTATCCTGAAAAACAGCCGATGGTTAACGGCCGGGGCCCTACTCACTTTAATCTCAAGCTTTGGGCAAACGTATTTCATCTCTATATTCGCAGGTGAAATCCGCGCGACATTCAACCTATCCCACGGAGATTGGGGCGCGATCTATGGATTTGGCACATTTGCATCCGCGGTTGTGATGATTTGGTCCGGTGGTTTGACGGATGTCATGCGGGTGCGCAACCTTGGGCCGATTGTACTGGCCGCCCTGGCAGCCTCTTGTTTGTTCATGGCGTTCAACCCATGGGTTGCCCTGCTGCCCGTTGTCATTTTTTGTTTGCGCTTTACGGGTCAAGGTATGTCAACCCATATCGCCACAGTTGCGATGTCTCGCTGGTTTGTTGCCAACCGCGGCAAGGCGCTTTCGGTGGCCAGCCTTGGATTTTCATTTGGTGAAGCCTGTTATCCGGTTCTCGTGGTCAGCCTTTTGGCATTTTTCACCTGGCAAAGCATTTGGGTCTTAGCAGCTGGCACAGCAATTTTGGCCATTCCCGCGCTGCTTTGGTTGCTCGCAGAGGAGCGCAGCCCTCAATCTAGCGCCGCCGAAGGGCAATCCTTTGGAATGGGCGGGCGTGATTGGAGCAGAAATCAGGTTCTTGGCCATCCACTGTTTTGGTTCATGATCCCCGCGCTCTTGGGTCAGTCGGCATTTAACACCGCTTTTTTCTTCCTTCAGGTACATTTTGCCGAAATTAAAGGTTGGGACCATTTGCAACTGGTTGCCATGTTTCCAATTTACACCGCTGTTTCGATAGCTGCGATGGTTTTATCTGGAATCTTACTCGACAAATTAGACACCGCTCGCTTGATCCCTTATTTTCAATTGCCAATGATTGTTGCCTTTTTGACTTTTGCCTACGGTCAATCCCTTCTCTCAGCTTTGGTGGGGTTCATTTTCCTTGGCCTGTCCTCAGGTGCGAACGCTACGCTGCCAAATGCTTTTTGGGCTGAATTTTATGGCACAAAGCACCTCGGCTCAATTAAGGCGGCAGCGGCGGCTGTCATGGTTTTAGGCTCTGCCGTCGGTCCCGCAATAACCGGCATCTTGCTAGATTACGATATAGCGCTTGATGCTCAATATGTTGCGGTCTCTATATTTTTTGGCTTCTCGTCTGTGATAATGTGGATCGGTGTGAGACGTGTAAGCAACAGCTTTCTGATCTAGCGACCCCTGCGACGCAAATAGACATAAAACGCCCCTGCCCCACCGTGGCGCTGATGGGCGGGTGTCACCTCCAAAATAACCGTAGACAGTGGAGATTGGCGCAGCCACATCGGCACATTGTGCCGCAACACTCCATGGCGCTCAGGGATGGGCCCGTGATCTGGTTTGGATTTCCCCTTGCCCGTAATCACAAGAACCAATCGGCGCTGCAATTGCGCAGATCCTAAGATGAAATCTTGCAACGCGGGATGAGCTTCTGCCATTGTCATGCCATGAAGGTCAATGCGCCCTTCTGGTCGCAGTTTTCCACGGGTCATTTTGCCAAATGATTTTGCGTCCATCGCAGGTACAGGCTTCGCCGCTGCCTGGCCTCGGCTGACCACAGCCCCAGATCGTGATTTTATGCCAATCTTAAAACCCTTGAGGTCCGGTTGGACCGGTGCCGGGCGCTTGGCCTTGGGTTTTGATACAGACAGAGCGGGCGGCATCTCCATCTTTGCGGGTAACACCAGGGGCGTTGCCGTATCAGCCACTTTTTTCCAAAGCTCTCGCTCTTCTGGACGCAATTTTCTGGCCATTGTTAGTGTTCCAATACCAAAGCGCGCGCGTCTTCGATTGGCATCAAAAGGATCATGCGGCCCGTATCTTTGGTTAATCCCGCCGCTATTCCAGCCTGAGAACCCGTGCCAAAAAACACATCCGCACGCTGCGGCCCGGTTATGGCAGACCCTGTGTCTTGAGCGATCATAAGGCGATTTAAAGGTCTTGACCCACCTTTTTCAAGCCAGATCGGCATTCCAAGAGTGACGTATTTTGGATCAACGGCCAATGTGCGCAGGGTGGTGAGTGATCGGTTCATTGCTCCAAGTGGACCTTTGTCACCAGGCACATCATCAACCCGACGAAAAAACACATAGGCAGGATTTTTCCAGATAATTTCTTGTCCCTGCTCAAGATTGTTCTGCACCCATTGTATTATGCGGTTGGCGGATACTTCATGCTCCTGCAAAACTCCCAGCTCGACCAAATTGGGACCAATGGCCTGATAACGATGGCCGTTAGAGCCTCCATAGCCCAAGCGGATGGTCGTGCCATCTTGCAGACGCAAACGACCCGATCCTTGAATTTGCAGAAAGAAAATATCAGCAGGATTCTCCACCCAAGCTATTTCCAGCCCCCTGCCCTTTAAAAGTTCATTTTTCTCAATATCTCGACGGGTTTTCCAAATGCCGCCAGTCCGCACCTCATCTGGCACGCCGTAAATTGGGTATCGAAACCGACCAGTTCGCGTAAGAGACCCAGTAAGTTCAGGCTCGTAGTAGCCGGTAAAAAGAGCCGGCTCTGTGGTCTTGGTTAGGATTAGTTGGAAAAATGTTTCAAAATATAGTCGGCTATTTAGATTTTGATGAGCAACTGCGCAAAGGGCTTGCCAGTCTTCTCCAGACATATCTCCACAGGTCACCTTAAAAGCCTCGAGCGCCGCCGCGTGGTCATCATCCATCCAACCATTGAGCGCCGAAAAAGGAATGGGCTGATAGCTGTTGCCTGCAGTCACCGGCAAGCCAAAGGCTGCAAAAATAGCAGCCAGAAGCAGTGGTTTAAAGATCATTCGCCCGTGGCAATGAGCTGCCAGTTTGGATCGTCGGCACCCATTGTGCGACCGAACGTCCAGACATCGCGTTGGCGTTTAATCTCGGTTTCATTGCCCTCAATAACATCCCCATCCGCATTGCGCACCACAGAGGTCAGCTCACAAATGAAACGCACGTCAATCTGGGCCACCTGAGTTTTGGGATCAAAAGTCGCGCCCATTAAGCCAGTGTCTCGCACACCAATGAATTCTGCGTCAATCGAAAGCCCCTGTGCCTTGCGGGCCTCTACAACTGAGGCAAATGCGTCATAGACACCTTCATTCAAGAAGGCTTTGACACTGTCCAACTCACCATTCTCAAAAGCCATTAAAATCATTTCATAGGCGCTTTTCGAACCATATAGAAATTCAGTCACAGAAAATGATGGCTCTGCTTGTTTCATGCCCAAAAGCGCGGATGCTGCATCACTGTCTTCTGCAACGTGGTCTGTAATGTCCTGATCTGGACCACCTTCAATCACTTCAAGCTTTGGCCGATAATCTGCGCGCTCTACAATATCTGCTCGTGGACCCTCATGACCTTCTCTTGTGCCCAGAACGCCCCGCAACTTCAAAATGAGATAAATGGCGATACCCGCTAAAGCCAATAATTGTATAATTTGCATGTTCATTGTGATCTCTTGCCCCATGAGGAATAGAAATGTTCTATCTTGATACCTATGTAGGGCAGCAGGTGGTTCAAGTCCACCAGCACACAGATGAATTGGAGAGCCAAAATGCGGTTGCTGATAGCTTTTATAGCGGTGCCTTTAATTGAAATCGGCCTTTTTATCCAGGTTGGTGATACGATCGGCCTATGGCCGACGTTGTTCATCGTTTTATTGACCGCCATTGTTGGAACCGCGCTTGTGCGCAGTCAGGGCGCACAGGTATTAAGTGCCCTTCAAGGATCGTTTCAAGCCATGAAAGACCCAACCGAGCCATTGGCGCATGGAGCTATGATTTTGTTTGCCGGCGCTTTGCTACTCACACCGGGGTTTTTCACTGATGCTTTTGGATTCTTGCTTCTCTTCCCGCCCTTCCGGCACTTGATCACAAACATGATCCGCTCAAGGCTGACATCGGCCAATGTGAAGTTCTCCACCCACCAGACCGGCTCAGATGACACCGTTATTGATGCGGACTATATAGATATTTCAGAGCCGCAAAGCTCCACTGACCCTACAAAGCATTGAGGGTCACACCACATTCTGTTATGCGGCTCGGGATATATTTTTAGGAGCGACCAGGATGGCACAAGAACCAATTGAAAATGCTAAAAACGAAGAAGAGGCCACGCCTAAGCCGCTGAAAATGCAGGTTTTAGCTCAATATATTCGCGACATGTCTTTCGAGAATATTTTGGCTCAAAAAGGCATTAGCGGTGAAGCGCAGCCCGATGTGTCGGTTCAAGTCAATATTGATGCCAAAAAGCGTCCAGTCGAACATCAGTTTGAAGTCATCATCAAAACAGAAATTTCGTCCAAAACAAAAGATAAGAGCGAACCAATGTTTTTGTTAGAGCTGGAATATGCAGGCATTTTCCATGTTGAAAACCTGCCAGAAGATCAACTGCATCCCTATTTGATGATCGAATGTCCGCGCATGATCTTCCCATTCTTGCGACGCATCATCAGTGATGTCACACGAGATGGTGGCTTCCCACCGCTTAACCTCGACTCCATGGATTTCGTTCAACTCTATCGCAATGAAATTCAACGGCGCGTTTCTGAAAACGCCAAAGCGAAGGCAAACTAAGTCTCTTTTGTCCAAAGAGCATCAGATCCTAAAGCGGCGATGAATGAATCATGCGCCGCTTTTTCTGTCTCTGAGAGCCTGGATGGCAGGGCTTTTGGCCGGGGCGCGGGGCGCCAATCAGAAGATGGGGTACCATCCGCCGATGTTTTGACCTCTGGGCCAGATAAAACCAAATCTGGCTGGCGACCACCCACCAGCTCCAAATAGACCTCGGCTAAGATTTCGGAATCAAGCAATGCCCCGTGCAGTGTTCGAGAAGAGTTATCAATACCAAACCTTCGGCACAAAGCATCCAGTGAGGCTGGAGAGCCAGGAAATTTGCGACGGGCAATCGCAAGAGTGTCAATTGCTTGATGATTGGGTAAGGCTGGCCGATTTACCCACTTTAGCTCTGCATTTAAAAATTTCATGTCAAAAGAAGCGTTATGTATGACAAGCTTTGAATCTTTAATAAAATCAATGAATTCTTGTGCGATGTCTTTGAACAGTGGTTTATTTGATAAAAATTCTTCGCTCAATCCGTGCACATTAAACGCAGCTTCCGGCATGTTGCGTTCTGGGTTGATATATTGGTGATAGGTTCGGCCGGTCGGCAAGTGATTGAACAGTTCTACTGCTCCAATCTCAACAATCCGATCCCCTTCACTCGGCTCAAACCCCGTGGTTTCTGTATCCAAGACAATTTCACGCATTTTGTTGCCTTTTTTTGATATCTTCTAAAATAGCATCGACCGCCTGAGCTGCTGTTTCAAGACTGGTTGTGTCAATTATGTAATCTGCCTCTGCGGCTTTTTTTTCGGCCGGCCATTGTTTGGATCGGATCATCTCAAAATGCTCTTCCGTCATCCCTGGTCGTGCCAAAACACGGGATTTTTGCGCCTCAAAACTCGACATTACACATGCCACGGCATCAAAATCAGTTTGTGAATTGAGCTCAAACAACAAGGGGATGTCAAATACCAAGATAGACTTTGGATTATTCGCAGTAAATGCGTGTCGGTCTTGTTTAACAAGCGGGTGAATGATCGCTTCTAGCTTTGGCAAGAGGCTGGCATCTTGTGAAATAAGTGCACGGAGCTTTGCGCGATCCACCGCTCCTTGAAGCACGGCGTCGGAGGCAATCTTCGCAATACCAGCCACAGCCGTGCCGTTTTTGCTATAGGCGCGGTGAACAGTGCTGTCGGCGTCCCAAATTTTGCACCCGCGGTCTGCGAATAACTGGGCAGTTGTTGATTTGCCCATGCCGATAGATCCGGTCAATCCCAATAAAAAACTCATGTAAGCATCAACGCCTCTAGCTCTTGATCCACCTCGGGCCAGGTGCCAAACCAAGCTTCAAAACCAGGCACAGCTTGATGCAATAACATGCCAATTCCACCCACCACCTCACATCCACGCGCACGCGCGTCTTTTAAGAGCTGGGTTTCTGAGGGCGCGTAAATGAGATCTGTTACGAGTGCATGCGGATTTATGTCGGTCACGTCAAACTCTAGAGCCGCTTTGCCCATCATACCAAGAGAGGTGCTGTTCACCACGGTGAACACCTCTGATAAAACATCTTCTTTATCCTGCCAATCAATCACTTCAATAAGATCAGATATTTCAGCGGCCAGGTCATCAGCGCGGGCACGGGTCCGATTAGAAAGATAAATTTTTGGGACGCCCGCGTCTAAAAGGGCAACCAAAATCGCTCGCGCAGCGCCACCTGCTCCCAATACCAAAGCAGGGCCAGCCTTCGGCTGCCAGGTCTCACTTTGCGTGGATAGGTTGGTTATGAAACCGTAACCATCTGTATTATCTGCACGAATATCACCGCTGTCCGTTTTTATCAGCGTATTGGCTGCACCTATGCGTTGCGCTCTTGGACTCATGTGATCAGCGAATGCCAATGCATGTTCCTTATGCGGAATGGTGACATTAAATCCCGAAAAACCAACGTCAAACAGCATATTTAGAGTGTTATTAAAATGCGCGGAAGGAATATCTATCGCGATATAATCCCCTGATATGCCGTTTTTTTGAAGCCAATGCCCGTGCATCCGAGGTGACTTACTTTGAGCAATCGGATGACCCAAAACCGCCGCAAGTTTCGGGCTTTGGTATGGGTTATTTGTGCCGGTTTGATTTAAAAATCCTGTGATTGGCCCGATAGAAAGCCCCATGATGTCAAACCAATGACCGCGAACAGCAGAAAAGAGATCTGGCGTTCTTTCAAAGTGATAACCGCCTGCGGCGTGTCTTACCTCCTGCCAATATGCTGCAACGTAAGCGTCTATTTCAGCCGCACTCATGGGCCGCATCGACATATGGCTGATTGCGATATGTCGCCACTGAGGTTTGCAATCTTTGTAAATTACATTGGCAGTTATCAATCTATGCGTTTGTCCAGAAAGGCGAGATAGAGAGTCTTTTAGCGCTTCGCGAGAGGCGGGCTTACCAAATATTTCTCCTTCAAAAACCAATATTTGATCACAGCCAATCACCCAACTGTCTAAATTCTTTCGAGATATTTTTAGTGCTTTATGTTCTGCTAAAGTATCGGCAATGTCGCGCGGCGCGGCCTGCTCTGCATTCAAAGATTTCGTAATATTTTCTTCATCAATCTGTGGTGACATAAACCGAGCACTTATTCGTGCCGAGTTTAAAATGCGGCGGCGCGTGGCAGATTGAGACGCGAGGATAAGATCCATGTAAGATAAACCTGTGGATATGTTTGCTGTGACCTGTGACTGAACTGTGGGGGTAATCGCGGTCTTTTGCAAATACAAGAATTCTTACTGAATTTCATTCAGATTTAGAATCTTTCAGTGAATTTGTCTTCTGTGGATATGGACAATTTTTTGCTGATGATTATTTCTCCTTTGGTATGTTTAGTGGCTTTAATCAACAGAGTTATACACATGGATATTTTTTAAAATTTTGTTTTGATATGATTTATTTTCTTGTTGTGTTTTTGTTAGTGGTTTTATCCACCTGTTCATAAATACATAGATAAAATTTGATCCACAGATTTCACCAGCACTACATCTCTCTACTAAAATCTTCTAATATTATTATAATATAAAGTGGAGAGGGTACCATGAAATGATAGATTACTTAATTGCGATATACGCATGGTTGAAAGCTGGCCATATAATTTCGGTAATTTCCTGGATGGCTGGAATTTTTTATCTGCCACGCCTTTTTGTACATCATAGCGAAAAAGTAGAGGTTCCTTCTCAGACTGATCGTTTGTTTTCTATGATGGAATCGAAATTGTTAAAGGTCATCATGACGCCTGCTATGCTTGCGACTTGGGGTTTTGGGCTGTCTTTGGCGATGATACCTGGAGTGTTAGATTGGTCAGACATCTGGCCTTGGGTTAAGCTCATTTCTATTATAGCAATGACATGGTTTCATTTTTGGTTGGCCAAGCGGCAAAGAGATTTTGAACTGGGTGACAATCAGCTGACTGGAAAAACTTACAGAATAATGAATGAGGTGCCGACAGTCTTATTGTTGGTGATCGTTATTATGGTTGTGGTTCGTCCATTTTGAATAAGCCTGTAATATTTGACTCATCCTTTGCTTTTGAGTAACGAGAGGGTGCGCCCGTCCGGGATCGCTTTTTCTTAATAACATCTGTGGTGCCTAGGGGAACCTTTGGCAGGAAGAGACTCCATGACAACTAACCGTTTGACTTTGGCCGAATTAAAGGCAAAAAGCCCAAAAGATCTGCTTTCTATGGCAGAAGAATTGGAAATTGAGAACGCCTCGACCATGCGTAAGGGCGATATGATGTTCTCAATTTTAAAAGAGCGTGCGGAAGATGGCGCAGAGATTTCCGGCGATGGGGTCTTGGAAGTGCTTCAAGACGGTTTTGGTTTTTTGCGGTCACCTGAGGCAAATTATCTGCCGGGTCCAGACGATATTTATGTCTCACCGGAAATGATCCGGCAGTTTTCACTACGAACCGGGGATACCATTGAGGGTATCATTAAGGCGCCGGAGGATACTGAGCGTTATTTCGGTATGACTAAGGTTGAGAAGATCAACTTTGAGAATCCAGAACATGCGCGTCATAAGGTGGCATTTGAAAACCTGACGCCGCTTTATCCAGATGAGCGGTTGAATATGGAGCTCGAAGATCCAACAACGAAGGATCGTTCGGCACGGATTATTGATTTGGTTGCGCCGATTGGTAAAGGTCAGAGATCTTTGATCGTTGCGCCGCCACGTACAGGTAAAACTGTTTTATTACAAAATATTGCCAATTCAATAGAACGAAACCATCCGGAATGTTATTTGATTGTTCTATTGATTGATGAGCGGCCGGAAGAGGTGACCGATATGCAGCGGTCTGTGAAGGGTGAGGTTGTGAGCTCTACCTTTGATGAGCCTGCGACGCGTCACGTTGCTGTATCTGAAATGGTGATTGAAAAAGCAAAGCGTTTGGTTGAGCACAAACGTGATGTTGTCATCTTGTTGGATTCAATTACCCGATTGGGTCGGGCGTTTAACACGGTTGTGCCTTCATCAGGTAAAGTCTTGACCGGTGGTGTGGATGCGAATGCTTTGCAGCGGCCAAAGCGCTTTTTTGGGGCGGCTCGAAATATCGAAGAGGGCGGCTCTTTGACCATTATTGCGACAGCTTTGATTGATACTGGCAGCCGCATGGATGAAGTTATTTTTGAGGAATTCAAAGGTACTGGCAATTCCGAAATTGTTTTGGATCGCAAAGTCGCTGACAAGCGGGTGTTCCCGGCTATGGATGTTTTGAAATCAGGTACGCGTAAGGAAGATTTGCTGGTTGATAAAGTCGATTTGCAAAAAACCTATGTGTTGAGACGGATTTTGAACCCGATGGGAACGACAGATGCGATTGAATTCTTGATTTCTAAGTTGAAACAGACGAAATCTAATTCGGAATTCTTTGATTCTATGAACACCTAAGTGTCTGTGATGGACACTATTTATGCGCAGGCAACGGCAACAGGTCGGGCAGGGGTCTCTGTTATTCGTGTATCGGGGCCCGAGGCTTTTGATATAGCAGGAGTATTTTGTGATTTGCCTGATGTGGGCCGGATTGGTTTGCGGGCGGTTCGAGGCTGTGATGGGGCGCTTATTGACCGCGCAGTTGTGCTTTGTTTTGAGAATGGCGCGAGCTTTACAGGGGAACGTGTCGTTGAGTTTCAAGTTCACGGTGGGTTGGCCACGGTGGCACGGCTGTTGTCGGAGCTTTCGGCACAGAAGGGCTGTCGTCTGGCAGAGCCGGGAGAGTTTACCCGCCGGGCGCTTGAAAATGGTCAGCTAGATCTTAATCAGGTTGAGGCATTGTCGGACTTAATTGACGCTGAAACCGAATCCCAGCGTCAACAGGCTATTCGCGTTTTAGACGGAAGCTTTGGGGATGCTGGAGAGCGGTGGCGTGGCAAGCTTTTGCGCGCAGCGGCTCTTTTAGAGGCCAGCATCGACTTTTCGGATGAAGAAATTCCGGATGATCTGTCTGTTGAGGTGATCTATTTGGTCGAAGAGACGCGTGCTTCTATGTCTGCTATTATGGAGCGATCTACTGTGGCGGCTAAAATTCGCACTGGTTTTACGGTTGCGATCATTGGTGCGCCAAATGTTGGTAAATCCACTTTACTCAACTCTATTGTAGGGCGACAGGCCGCGATAACTTCAGATGTAGCTGGAACGACGCGAGATGTCATTGAGTGTCGGGTGGATTTGCAGGGGCTTGCTGTTAGCTTCTTGGATACAGCGGGTTTGCGCGACTCTAAAGATGAGATAGAAAAATTAGGTATTTCAAGAGCCTACGAAATGGCAGATGCTGCTGATATTCGTGTGTTTCTGATAGAAGAGGAAGGCGAGCCTCTTCCGATTACAATGCGTGATGGCGATATTGTTCGGCTGAATAAGGGAGATGAGCGCGGGCTTGATGTCGAGGCGATCTCTGGCAAAACTGGCCAAGGCGTATCAGAGCTATTGAACCTAATTGCTGAACGATTAGCGGTGAAAACGCCAACGGATGTGGTTGCTATTCGAGAACGGCAAATCACCGGGTTGCGTGCGGCGGAATTTTTTCTTGCGCGGGTTTTGACGCTTGTCCAATCTGACCCGCTGCCGTTCGAGCTTGCCAGCCAGGAGCTTTATTTTGCGCTTAGTGAATTGGATTTTGTTTTTGGTCGGATTGATATAGAATCTGTCTTGGATGAAATCTTTTCAAGCTTTTGTTTGGGGAAGTAGGGGGCGCGTTTCACGTGAAACATTTTGATGTTGTAATTGTAGGTGGCGGCCACGCTGGTTGTGAAGCGCTTCATGCGGTTTGCAGGTATGGCTTGCGGGCCGCGCTTGTGACCTTGGATCAGAGCAAAGTCGGCGTGATGTCATGTAACCCGGCAATTGGGGGGCTGGGTAAGGGCCATTTGGTTCGCGAGATTGATGCTCTTGATGGGATCATGGGCACAGTGGCCGATTTGTCTGGCATTCAATTTCGTCTGCTGAATAGAAGCAAAGGTCCCGCTGTACAGGGGCCACGGACACAATCAGATCGAAAGCTGTACCTACAGGCGATACAGGCTCTTTTAGCGAAGCAAGATTATACGCTGATCGAAGGCGAGGCGGCGGACCTAATGTCAAGTGGCGGCGCCGTGACAGGTGTTCGTTTGGCCGATGGCTCAGATATTTGTGCCCATGCGGTTATTCTGACGGCCGGGACTTTCATGCGGGGCGTCATACACATCGGCGATAAAAGAGTTTCTGCCGGCCGCATGGGAGAAAAAGCAGCTGATGTGCTGTCGCAGAAGATGGAATCTTTGGGCGTTGTATTTGGCCGATTAAAAACGGGTACACCACCCCGTCTGAATGGGGATACCATTAATTGGCGTCAATTGGAGCTTCAACCCGCGGATTCCGATCCAGTTATGTTGTCGTTTCTTTCGCAAGGACCAGCGGTGCAGCAGGTGAGCTGCGGCGTCACCCACACAAACAGCCAAACCCATGACATTATTCGGGAGAATATTGACAGATCGGCAATGTATGGCGGGCATATAGAGGGTATTGGGCCGCGGTATTGCCCTTCTATTGAAGATAAAATAACCCGCTTTGCCGATAAGTCGAGCCACCAAGTATTTTTGGAGCCGGAAGGGCTTACGACAAATTGCGTGTATCCCAATGGCATTTCGACGTCTTTGCCGCAAGATGTTCAAGAAGCCTATGTCAGGTCGATTGCGGGGCTGGAGAATGTTGAAATTCAACAACCGGGATATGCCATAGAATATGATTTCCTTAATCCTCAAGGCTTATCAAGTGATTTGGAATCAAGCTTGATGGGTGGATTGTTTTTGGCGGGCCAAATAAATGGAACCACTGGGTATGAGGAGGCTGCAGCCCAAGGCTTAGTTGCAGCCATTGGTGTTGCGAAGCGGCTTAAGGGTGTGTCGCCCATCACATTTGATCGTAGTACCAGCTATATTGGGGTGATGATTGATGATTTAATAACACGCGGCGCAACTGAGCCTTATCGGATGTTTACATCACGGGCGGAGTTTCGATTAAAGCTGCGCGCTGACAACGCCGATCAGCGGTTAACCCAGCAAGGTTATACTTCCGGCCTTGTGTCTGAGTCTAGGTTTGACGCCTATCAGGAAAAGATGAAGCGTTTAGACAAGTGCCGTGCGCTGTTGTCATCAATGGCTGTTTCGCCCAACCAAGCCCGTCAGGTGGGAATAGATCTTGGTTTGGATGGGCGTCGTCGCAATGGGCATGATCTGCTTTCGATTCCCGGGGTGACGGTTTCTAAACTCTCCGGTCTGGCCCCAGGGTTAGCTGAGTGTGATACGGCGTCTTTGGATCAGGCCGCACGAGAGGCGCTCTATGTAACTTATATTGAGCGTCAGGGCCGCGATATTGATGCCTTGGCTCGGGATTTGAGCGTTAAGATTCCAAAAGGCTTTCATTACGCGGCGGTTCCTGGCCTGTCGTCTGAGCTGATTTCAAAACTAAACGCAGCGCGTCCAGAGTCGCTTGGTGCTGCTAAGAATATTGAAGGGGTGACGCCGGCAGCTTTGACGGCTGTTTTGTTAAGCATCAAGTCCCAAGGGTTGAAAAATACCGGATGACGAGGCATGAAAACCTTACCAGCCTGAGTGTTTCACGTGAAACAACGGCGCAGCTCAATGAGTTCGTTGAGCTCGTTAAAAAGTGGAATCCGGTTATCAACCTGATCGCAAAGGGCAGTATTTCAAACATCTGGAGCCGTCATGTTGAAGATTCGGCACAAATCATCGCACTGGCAAAGCTGTCTGATTATTGGATCGATATTGGCAGCGGTGGAGGGTTTCCCGGCATTGTTGTGGCGATTTGTTTGAAAGAAATCTCTCCCTCCACTTGCATTATATTGGTTGAAAGTGACCTGCGAAAGGCCGCTTTCCTTCGTCAAGCTGCAGCTACTTTAGAGCTAAACTGTGAAATTCACAGCTCTAGGATTGAATCTCTAACCCTTGCTCGGGCCGCTACCGTTTCGGCGCGTGCTCTCGCAGCTTTGCCCAAGCTCTTAGAATATGCAGAAACTCTTGTTGAAACGGATGGCGTATGTCTGTTCATGAAGGGGCAAGGACATCAGGATGAACTTGCGGCGGCGCAAAAATCGTGGTCATTTGAGCATGACATCGTGCCGAGCCAGACAGACATTCACGCAGCGGTGTTGAAAATTAGGAATATTCGACGTGCAGCAGCCTAAACAAAAAATATTCGCCATCGCCAATCAAAAAGGCGGGGTCGGGAAGACAACCACAACCCTAAATTTGGCAGCTGCAATCGCAGAAGCTGGTTTTAAAGTGCTGGTCATGGATCTTGATCCCCAGGGAAACGCGTCAACAGGGCTTGGCTCCCATGCGGATGCGCGCGCATTCACGACCTATGATGTTTTGACCGGCACTCAAGTGGAACCCCGGTTTGTACAAAAAACAGATATTGAAAACATCGACCTTGTTCCATCGACAACAGATCTCAGCTCTGCGGACATTGAATTGGCCAGCGCGAAAAACCGAAGTGAGATGTTGCGCAAAGTTTTGAGCAACTCAGATCTGTCAAAATACGATTATATATTGTTGGATTGTCCGCCGTCACTCAACGTCCTAACAGTAAACGCCTTGATAGCAGCCCACGCCCTTATCATTCCATTGCAAAGCGAATTTTTCGCTTTAGAGGGTCTGTCGCAATTGCTGATGTCCGTGCGAGAGGTGCGAGATCTGGGCAACCCAGATCTTCGAATAGAAGGGGTGGTGCTGACAATGTACGACGCGCGCAATCGCCTATCCTTGCAAGTCGAGGAAGATGCGCGGGAAAACTTGGGCGAATTGATTTTTAAAACGGTCATTCCGCGAAACGTGAGAATAAGCGAGGCGCCGTCCTTTGCGATGCCCGTGTTGAGTTATGATAGCCGATCCAAAGGTGCAGAGGCCTATCGCGCCCTTGCACAAGAAATTTTGGCACGCAGATGATAAAGAGTTAGGATATAAAATGGCCAATACCCCCAAACGCCAAAGAGGTCTCGGTCGGGGCCTATCAGCGCTGATGGCTGATATTGAACAGACAGTCGGTGACACAGGGCCCAGCAGCTCCGAGCGGCGCAGTGATATGCTTGTGCCGATCGAAAATGTGCACCCCAATCCGGATCAACCGCGTCGGCATTTTGATGTTGATGAATTAAACGATCTTGCCGGGTCAATTCGTTCGAAGGGTATTATTCAGCCGCTGGTCGTGCGTGCGCATCCAGAAAAAACCGGCGAATATGAAATCGTTGCGGGGGAACGGCGGTGGCGGGCCTCCCAGCTCGCCCAGCTACATGAATTGCCCATTGTGGTGCGGGAATTTTCTGATTTGGACGTTCTCGAGATCGCAATTATCGAAAATGTCCAGCGCGCAGACCTCAACCCCATCGAGGAGGCGATTGGATATCGCCAGCTCATGGATAAATTTGGTCACACGCAAGAGCAGATGGCCGAAGCGCTTGGCAAATCGCGCCCACATATCGCAAATGTTCTGCGCCTTCTGGCGCTTCCAAAAGATGTTCAAGCCCTTGTCATCAATGGCAACCTGTCAAGTGGTCACGCGCGCGCATTGATTACGGCGCCCAATGCCTCTGATTTGGCGCGTGTTGTTGTGGCGCGTGGGTTGTCTGTTCGACAGACGGAAAAATTGGTGAAAGAACCGAAAGCGCCCAGCAAAGACCGCATGCCAAGATCTGCCAAAGACGCAGATACGCGTGCGCTTGAAGGTGATCTTTCCGCAGCTCTTAAAATGGCGGTCTCCATCACGCATAACCCGGGACAAGAGGGCGGTTCGATTACCATCCGCTATAAAAATCTAGAACAGCTCGATGAGCTTTGTCGCCACCTAGCAGGGCTCTAATACATCAAGGCTTGGACCAATTGATTCAAAAGCGGGCGACCCGATTTTGTGGCGCGAACTTGATTTTCGCGGAGGTCTAGCAGGCGCATGTCCAGCAGGTGACTTGGAATATCGAGCTGCGCATTGGCGACGCTCTCAATGCGCGTTCGAGAAATCCCATCTAATATTCGCAATCCCATCATGATAAGCTCATTGGCGTGATCTCGCGGGGTTAATGTTTCTTGGTGACTGGTGCCGCTCTTTTGTAACTCTACCCGCTCCAACCAGGCCTGGGGCGCGAGAGCTGTTTTTGTGGCGTGGCGCTTCCCTCCCAGGGTCAAGCGGCCATGGGCTCCGGGCCCTATTCCGATATAATCGCCACCGCGCCAATAAATGTTATTATGTTTAGATTCCAGTGACTTGTGTGAATAGTTGGACACTTCATAAGCGTATAGACCTGCTTTGGCGCAGATCTCATTGGTCACATCAAACATATCAGCGCTTAAATCTTCATTGGGCAACCCTGCCAATTTCCCTGCCTGCGCTCGAAAGCCAAAGGCCGTTCCAGGCTCAATTGTTAGTTGATACAATGACAGGTGCCCCGCGCTCATATCTATGGCTTCGCTGAGCTCCTTTTGCCAGGCTTCAAGCGTTTGATCTTGCCGTGCATAGATCAAATCAAAACTGACCTGGTCAAAATATGTCTTCGCGACAGTGAGGGCGGATCGCGCCTCTGCCACGGAGTGCAACCGACCGAGGCGTTTTAAGTCGGGATCGTTTAGCGCCTGAATTCCCATGGATATTCGGTTCACCCCGGCGGCGCGAAAATCAGTAAAACGCGAGGCTTCAACCGAGGACGGATTGGCCTCAAGCGTGATTTCAATATCATTCGCGAAAGACCAATGCACCCGCGCGCGATCAATCAGGCGCTCAACCATTTTGGGTGGCATCAAGCTTGGCGTACCCCCTCCGAAAAAAATCGAATTCAACACACGACCCCGGGTCAGGGCCCCATGGCGATCCAATTCGCTCAGGAGAGCCTTTTCCCATACATCGTTGTCTACCGCCGCATTGACATAGGAATTAAAGTCACAATACGGGCATTTTGCTTCACAAAATGGCCAATGGATATAAAGACCAAACCCGCCATGATGCCAATCTTCCATCATGTGAGGCAGCCAGACACCAGTTTTTTGAAGGCATCCGCCCGATGACTGATCGGGTGTTTATGTTCTGGGAGCATTTCAGCAAATGTTTGATCATACCCATCGGGTTGAAACATGGGATCAAAGCCAAACCCATGAATGCCACGCATTGGCCAGACCACTTGGCCCGGCACGATACCAGCAAAAACCTCATCGTGACCGTCTGGCCAAGCCAGGCACAATGTACAATTAAACTGTGCATGGCGCGGAAAGGGCGCATCGGCCGCTTCCAGCTCTTCCCAAACCCGCGTCATCGCCATCGTAAAATTGCGACCATTGGAGGTTTCCGCCCAATCAGCCGTGTAAACCCCCGGAGCGCCAGCTAACCCGTCGACACAGATGCCACTATCGTCAGACAGAGCCGGCAAACCTGTTGCTTGGGCCGCAAAATGCGCCTTCAGGCGCGCATTTCCTGCGAAACTTGTTTCTGTTTCTGCCGGCTCGTCCAGGCCCAGATCGCCAGCACTTACACATGCGACACCAAAGGGTGCCAAAAGCGCCTGAATTTCGCGCAATTTGCCTTTGTTATGACTGGCTAGAACGATCTTTGGTTCGGTGAGCGCTCGCATCAGCCAACGGCGGCCAATTGAGCAGCGACCAATTGCGCCACGCCCGCTTCAGCCAGATCCATCAGTTGCCCCATTTGGTCGCGCGAGAATGTTGAGCCCTCAGCCGACATTTGGACTTCTACCAATTTGCCCGATCCCAACATAACGAAATTGCCATCAACCCCGGCTTCACTGTCCTCGGGATAGTCTAAATCCAAAACTGCTTGGCCGGCATAGATACCGCAGCTCACCGCAGCCACAGGATCCAAAAGCGGATCGCTGATAACATCTCCAGCCTTCATGAGTTTTTGAACGGCAAGCTTAAGCGCAACCCAGCCACCTGTAATCGCAGCGCAGCGTGTCCCGCCATCTGCCTGGATCACGTCACAATCGATACTGATCTGTCGCTCACCCAAGGCGACGCGATCCACACCGGCGCGCAAACTCCGCCCAATGAGACGCTGAATCTCTTGCGTACGCCCAGATTGGCCGTTTTTGGCCTCGCGGCGCATTCTTGTATGGGTGGCGCGGGGCAGCATCCCATATTCTGCTGTCACCCAACCCAACCCCGAGTTCCGCAGAAAAGGCGGCACGCGCTCTTCCAAACTGGCTGTACAAAGCACATGTGTGTCGCCAATCTTGATCAAACAAGATCCCTCTGCATGTCGGGTGACGTCTGTTTCAATCACAATGTCACGCATTTGATTTAATTCTCGATTGGATGGTCGCATAGCTTGTCCTCTCATTGTTCATGCGCGAATATGCGAAGAGGACCACAAATAGCAAGGCTTAGGTTAATGGACTCGTCGATAGAGGTATTCTCAGAAATGGATGCTCGCAGCCGTGAAGTGTTTCAACGGCTTGTGGAAAGCTACCTGTCTTCGGGAGAACCGATGGGCAGCAACACGTTAACCCAGCATATGACCGAGCCCGTGAGTGCCGCCACCATTCGCAATGTCATGAAAGATTTAGAGCTTCTTGGCCTGCTCGATAGCCCGCATACCTCTGCTGGCCGTCAGCCAACGGAACTTGGTCTGCGTATGTTTGTCGACGGGATCTTGGAAGTTGGCGAGCCTGACAAGGCCGCGCAGCGTAAAATTTCCGCTACGATGGAAGAAAATGACAGCATAACAGGCATGCTTGATCGTATGTCCAGCGCCCTATCTGGGCTTACTTGTGGCGCATCTTTGGTTCTCGCGCCAAAAAAATCTTCGCCCATAAAGCATATTGAATTTGTGTCTTTGGCGACCGATCGTGCGCTCGCGGTTTTGGTTTTTGCCAATGGCGAGGTTGAAAACCGGGTATTTCGCCCACCTTTGGGTCAAACCCCGAGCCAAATACGCGAGGCAGTGAATTTTTTGAATGCCATTGGTCATGGCCGGACATTGCAAGAGTTGAAATCTACGATTGTCGCGGAGATCGAAAAACATCGCTCTGAGTTAGATGTTTTGACCACGGGCTTGGTTGAGGCTGGAGTGGCCGTCATGCAGGACGCTGGCGGTGATAATGAGCGATTAATTGTTCGCGGCAGATCGAATCTCCTCGAGACCACCGGCACAGCGGAGGATTTGGAGCGGGTACGGGTGCTCTTTGATGACCTCGAACGCAAGCGAGATATAGCGGAATTCTTGCAATTAACCGATGAAGCTGAGGGTGTTCGCATTTTTATTGGCTCTGAGAACAAACTATTTTCACTTTCGGGTTCCTCTTTGGTAGTTTCTCCCTATATGAACGCTGACCAAAAGGTGATTGGTGCTATTGGCGTAATCGGACCCACGCGTCTGAATTATGGTCGGATCGTACCAATCGTGAATTATACCGCTCAAATGGTCGGGCGGGTTTTATCTGATCGAGGTTAGGTCCAGATGGCAAAAGAACATGAAGACGAGTTTCTCCAGGACGTGAGTCTTGCTGAAGAAGAAGAATATGGCGACGAAGAATACACCGAAGAGGAGTTAGAGCTTGATGCTCTGCGCGCCGAACGTGATGATCTCAAGGATCGGTGGATCCGGGCTCTGGCAGATGCGGAAAATGCCCGCAAACGCGGCGATCGTGATCGCAGAGAAGCTGAGAACTATGGCGGCTCAAAGCTCGCCCGTGATCTACTGCCGGTCTATGACAATCTCAAGCGTGGGCTCGAGGCTGCGACAGATGACCAGCGTGAAGTTTCAGCAGCTTTGATTGAGGGGGTTGAGCTCACCATGCGCGAGGTTGTCAATGTCTTCAAAAAACATGGCATCGAAGCTGTTTCGCCAGAAATTGGTGAGCGGTTTGATCCACAAAATCATGAAGCAATGTTTGAAGCGCCGGTTCCAGGAACAAAAGCAGGGGATATTATTCAGGTGATGACCGAAGGCTTCATGTTACATGATCGCCTCCTGCGCCCGGCGCAAGTCGGCGTGTCTTCGACGCCGAGCTAAGGCCTCATAAAAACCTATGTGACAAGGGCGGTATAATAAGGGCCGCCCTTTATATTCATAGTTTTGATTTCAGATCATAAACAAGATCTAAGGCCTGTTTGGCGCTCAAACTATCAGGTTTGATCGCTTCAAAAGCCTTTTCAAGCTCAGACTGAGTAGAAGGCGCAGGTGCTGACATCGCCACTGAGGAAAATAGTGGCAAATCGTCGATCAGGGCTTTTTGCTTGCTATGTCCCTCGCGTTCGCCGCGTTCTAATGCGTCAAGCACCACCTTTGCCCGCTCTAAAACCGATTGTGGCAGACCGGCCAGCTTGGCCACTTGCACCCCATAAGATCGATCCGCCGCACCTTTTTTCACCTCATGTAGGAATACAACATCGCCCTGATATTCCCGAACGGTGACAGTTGCATTGTCCACATGGCGCAATTTAGCAGTGAGTTGGGTGAGCTCATGGTAATGCGTGGCAAATAATGCTCTGCACCGGTTGACGTCGTGTAAATGTTCCAGTGTTGCCCAGGCAATAGATAGCCCGTCATAGGTTGATGTCCCGCGGCCAATTTCATCTAAAATAACCAAGGCGCGGTCATCTGCTTGGTTCAAAATTGCGGCGGTTTCTACCATCTCCACCATAAAAGTTGACCGCCCTCGGGCCAAATCATCGGCGGCTCCAACGCGGCTGAAAATTTGTGAAACAATACCGATTTCAGCCCGAGCTGCTGGCACGAAGGATCCGGCCTGTGCCAAAAGCGCAATTAAGGCATTTTGGCGCAAAAATGTTGATTTACCCGCCATATTTGGTCCGGTGAGCAGCCAGACCATGTCACCGTTACTGGTCAAATGGCAATCATTGGCAACAAAAACCGTTGTTGCTTGCGCTTTGATGGCCGCTTCGACCACGGGATGACGCCCTTGCTCAATGATAAAGTCACGGCTGTCATTTAATATCGGCCGGACCCAGCCTTTGGACATGGCCAATTCGGCAAGAGCCGCGGCGACATCAATTTCTGCAATCGAGACCGCCAAAGCTTGCAGTGCGGCGGCATGATCTAAAACCTGCGCGCAGAGACCGGCAAAAATTTCAAGTTCCAACCCTGTGGCACGACCGGCGGCATTTAGGATCTTAGTTTCCAAATCGCCCAGTTCGACCGTCGTGAAACGAACTGCATTGGCCGTGGTTTGTCGGTGAATAAAGGTTTCACTCAACGGTGCCGCCATCATGCGCTGGGCGTGGGTTGCTGTGGTTTCAATGAAATATCCCAGCACATTGTTATGCTTTATTTTCAATGACGAGATCTCGGACTGGCCTGCATATTCTGCTTGCATCTTGGCAATGACTGACCGCGCCTCATCACGCAGTGCTGTCGTCTCATCCAGCTCTGCTGAATAGCCAGTGGCGACAAACCCGCCATCACGCGCCAGAAGGGGTGGTTCTGCGACCATGGCGCGATCCAATTCATCAGACAGGCCTTCAAAACCCTTTAGATCTGCCGCAGCATTTTGCAGAAGTGGCGGTAAATCGTGTTGTTGCAAAAGCGCATATACCTGCGTCGCTTGGGCGATGCCGTTCCCAAGCGCTCGCAAATCTCTAGGACCACTTCGATCTAGTGCCACACGCCCCAGCGCGCGTTCAACATCAGGTAATTGCTTTAAGGTTGTGCGCACCGCACCACGCAAACCGCTTTGCTCACCGAAAAACGCCACCGCAGAAGCGCGCTCTTCGATAGTTGCTAAACGTTGAGAGGGTGTTGTGATGCGGCGGGCCAGAAGCCGTGCTCCGGCCGCGGTCACAGATCGATCGATAACAGACAACAATGAGCCTGATCTTTCCCCAGAGAGCGTTTGGGTGAGCTCAAGATTCCTGCGGGTTGCTGCATCAATCGCGACAAAATCATCCCGCGCCTCGTAAACTGGACGTCTCAGAAGTGGCAATTGGCCCTTTTGGGTGGTGGAGAGATATTCGATAAGTCCAGAAATGGCGGCGATATCGGCACGGCCAAATTCACCAAGGCCGCTAAGATCTCGAACCCCATAGGCCTTGCAAATCCTATCTACGCCGGCGGTGCTGTCAAAAACCTCCTGAGGCAACTCTGTCGCGGCTGCGCCGGCCTCGCTGATAATTTCCAAAGTTTCATTCACTGACCCTTCGGCCACAAGCACCTCAGCTGGGGCCAGTCTAGCCAGCTCCGGCCCCAATCGCACAGGCGGGCAGGGGCTATAGCGTAAATCTCCAGTCGAAATATCCACCCAGGCAAGACAACCTTGGCTGCGGACCTGAATAAAACTGGCCAAAAAGTTACTTTCTCGGGGGTGCAGCAGCGTGTCTTCGGTTAATGTGCCCGGGGTGACCAACCGCACAACGCCGCGCTTCACAACGGATTTAGCGCCCCGCTTCTTTGCCTCTTTTGGATTTTCCAGCTGTTCGCAGACAGCCACGCGAAACCCTTTTCGAATAAGGTTGAGCAAGTAACCCTCTGCCGCGTGCACCGGGACCCCGCACATGGGAATATCCGCGCCCTGGTGTTTGCCGCGTTTTGTGAGAGTAATATCCAGCGCCTGTGCCGCCGCTATAGCATCATCAAAAAACAGCTCATAAAAATCTCCCATGCGATAAAACAATAGGGCGGAGGGGTATTCCTCCTTGATCTCAAGAAACTGTGCCATCATGGGCGTGACAGACTGGTCGGGCTTGTTCACAGATTGATCTCCATTTGTCGCAAGTATTAGGCAAAAATTGCGACGAAAGAAAGCGATCATCGGTACTGATTTTGAATTGGTTTGACCTCTGGTTGGTGGTGGTTCATTCTGACGCGAAGGAGGCGTGAAGGTGGCGCAAGGTTGATGGGTAATGGTTCAAGGCCTAGATGGCGCAGACGCCCTTTGTGGGGGGTCTGCTAAAAATCGAATTGCACCAGCGAAAAAGATAGTTTAATATTAAACTAATTCTAAACGGAGTGATGGAATGCCCAATAACAAAGTCACGGACGCCGATGCGCTGGCCTACCACCTGGAACCAACGCCTGGTAAATTTGAGATTACAGCCTCGGTGCCAATGACTACGCAACGCGATCTATCCCTGGCCTATTCGCCAGGTGTTGCAGTGCCCTGTGTGGCCATCGCTGACAATCCTGAACTGGCCTATGACTATACCAACAAAGGCAATCTTGTCGCTGTAATTTCGAACGGCACTGCCGTTTTAGGACTTGGCAACCTCGGCGCTTTGGGCAGCAAGCCGGTTATGGAGGGTAAGGCGGTTTTGTTTAAACGCTTTGCGGATGTGAACTCGATAGATATCGAGCTAGACACAGAAAACCCCGAGGAGTTTATTAACGCCGTGAAGCTTATGGGGCCGACGTTTGGGGGGATTAACCTAGAAGATATCAAGGCACCTGAGTGTTTCATCATTGAACAAGCCTTGAAAGAGGTCATGGACATCCCGGTGTTCCACGATGACCAGCACGGCACAGCTGTGATTTGTGCGGCAGGTTTGATCAATGCGCTGCATCTGTCCAGAAAGAAAATTCAGGACGTGAAGATTGTTTTAAACGGTGCCGGTGCGGCTGGGATTGCTTGCATAGAGCTTTTGAAATCCATGGGAGCCAAACATAACAATTGTATCGTCTGCGATACTAAAGGTGTGATTTACCAAGGACGTACCGAGGGTATGAACCAATGGAAATCCGCCCATGCAATTTCGACAGAATTGCGCAGTTTGGAAGACGCCATGTCGGGCGCAGATGTGTTTTTGGGTGTTTCAGTCAAGGGCGCCGTCACCTCGGATATGGTAAAAAGCATGGCCCCGGATCCGGTGATTTTTGCCATGGCAAATCCAGATCCGGAAATCACGCCTGAAGAGGCCCATGCCGTTCGCCCAGATGCGATTGTGGCGACGGGCCGGTCAGATTATCCCAATCAGGTCAACAATGTATTGGGTTTTCCGTATTTGTTCCGTGGGGCATTAGATATTCACGCCCGCGCGATCAACGACGAAATGAAGATTGCTTGTGCACGCGCGCTCGCAGATTTGGCTCGTGAGGAAGTGCCAGATGAGGTGGCTTTGGCCTATGGTACGCAGCTGAGTTTTGGCCGCGATTACATCATTCCAACACCTTTTGATCCTCGGTTGATCTACCGCATTCCGCCCGCGGTTGCGCGTGCCGGAATGGACACAGGTGCTGCCCGCCGACCGATTGTGGATATGGATGGCTATGAGTTGTCTTTGAAAACTCGGATGGATCCCACCGCGAGTATTTTGCGTGGTATCAACGCGCGCGCCCGCTCCGCTCAGGCTCGGATCATCTTTGCGGAAGGGGATGATGAGCGGGTCTTGCGTGCGGCGGTTCTATATCAACGCCAAGGTTTTGGAAAATCCATAGTTGTCGGTCGGGAAAGCGATGTGCGCCAAAGATTAGAGACCGCGGGGCTTGGTGATGCGGCTGGCGAGCTGGAAGTGGTTAACGCGGCCAATACCAAACATCTGGAAGATTATAAAAATTATCTCTACCAGCGTTTGCAGCGCAAGGGCTTTGATAAAACGGACGTGCATCGTCTCGCGGCTCGTGATCGACATGTTTTTGGATCTTTGATGCTTGCGCATGGCCACGGCGATGGTTTGGTGACGGGCGTTACACGCAAATCAGCGCATGTTTTGGAATTGATCAGCCATGTTTATGACGTCGGTCCACATGATGGCGCGGTTGGGGTGACAGCTATTTTGTCAAAAGGCAAAATTATTTTGATCGCTGATACATTGGTTCATGAGTGGCCCAATGAAAATGACCTTGCCGATATCGCTGAACGTGGTGCGAGCGTGGCGCGTGCCTTGGGTTTGGAGCCGCGCGTGGCTTTTGTCAGCTTTTCTACCTTTGGCTATCCGATTTCAGAGCGCGCCGAAAAGATGCGCATTGCTCCGGATGTCTTGCAGAAACGTGGGGTTGATTTTGAATTTGAAGGTGAGATGGCGGTGGATGTCGCGCTCAACGTCAATGAGATGAAGAAATACCCGTTCAGCCGTCTAACTGGACCGGCCAATGTCTTGGTGGTTCCAGCGCGGCATTCTGCTTCGATCTCGGTTAAATTGATGCAGGAAATGGGTGGTGCGACGGTGATCGGACCGATTTTGACAGGCATCGACAAACCAATTCAGATTTGCTCAACCGTGTCTTCGGTGAATGACATTCTCAATATGGCGGCAATTGCCGCCTGTAATATCAGATGACGGTTTATAATTTCGGCTCTATAAATGCTGATTATTTTTACCAGGTGCCGTATATTCCGGCGCCTGGGGAAACCCTCGCGGCGACAGGCCTAGATCAAGGCCTGGGCGGCAAGGGAGCCAATCAATCTGTGGCTATGGTTCAAGCCGGTGCGGATCTGGTGCATTTGGGAACGGTGGGGATTGGCTGCTTGAGCGGCTTGTGTCTTTGGGTGTGGCAGATGATGCAATTGCCTGTCTGCCCTGTGCCTCTGGTCACGCAATCATAACTGTGGCCTCTGATGGTGAAAATGCCATCACAATATATTCTGGAGCGAATACGGCGATGAGCGAAGCGCAGCTCACCCAATGGTTGCTTCCGGTCCGCGAGGGTGATTGGCTGGTCATGCAAAATGAAACCGCGCATCAACGACACGCGGCCCGCTTGGCGCGGTCTCAGGGTGCACGCGTGGTCTATTCAGCCGCACCTTTCGAGGCGAAAGTTGCGGTGGAAGTTCTGCCATTCGTGAATATTTTATGCATGAATGAACAGGAGGCGAAAGCGCTATAACAGGCTCTGCGAATATCCAGCATGGCCAGCCTTGGGCTTGATGGAATGCTCATCACCTATGGTTCAAAAGGAGCCGTCTATCATGATTTTTCCGCAGATCAGCTGTTTGAGGTCACTGGGATTCCTGTCACCCCCGTGGACACCATTGGCGCGGGTGACACCTTCTGCGGCTATTTCATAGGTCGATTGTCATTGGGAGAAGACCCTCAAACCGCCCTAATCTGTGCCAACCGCGCCGCAGCCCTCAAAGTTATGCGCCCCGGCACAGCGGATGCTATTCCAAGTCTGCAAGAGGTGATGGACTTTGGCGGCTGAACAACGGGCTTGAGACCCTTGCCGTGTTTTGCTTGTTCAAGTGGGTTTTCCCTCTTGGCTCGAAATGTCTCTCAGCCTAGGCTTGATGTATGACAGATCATGTAACAACCCACCAAGCTGCGGAAGATGCCCGCAATGAAGACATTTTGATTTACCTGAATGGGCAATTGCTGCCCAAAGAGCGCGCGCTGGTCAGCGTGTATGACAGCGGCTTCATGCTTGGGGACGGTGTTTGGGAGGGGTTGCGCCTTTATAATGGCACATGGGCCTTTATGGATGAACATTTGAACCGCCTGTTTGAAGCGGCCAAGGCCGTGGACATTGATTTAGGTATGGACCGTGGTGAGGTGGCTCAGGCCTTGCGCGACACGCAAGCGGCCAATGGGATGCAGAGCGATGCGCACGCCCGGCTCATGGTCACACGGGGGGTAAAAATCCGGCCGTTTCAGCATCCCAACCTGTCACAATCTGGCCCCACATTCACCATCATTATGGAGCATTCAAAGCCCAGCCTGCCCCGCGGCATTCGTCTTGCCACGGTGCCGCATATGCGCGGCCTGCCCATGACACAGGATCCAAAACTAAATTCACATTCTAAGCTCAACTGCATTTTGGCGTGTATCGCGGCGCAAAAGGCCGGAGCGGATGAGGCTTTGATGTTAGATGTGCATGGGTTTGTGAACACCACCAATGCTTGCAATTTTTTTATTGTGCGCGATGGCGTGGTTTGGACCAGCACAGGAGATTATTGCATGAATGGCATCACTCGGCAAAAAGTCATTGATCTGTGCCGCGCCTATGACATCCCTGTGTTTGAGCGCAATTTCAGTTTGGTGGATACCTATGGCGCGCAGGAGGCTTTTTTGACCGGAACTTTTGGCGCGCAAACCCCTGTGATCGAGATTGATGGCCGCCCCATTGGCAGCGGAGACATGGGGCCAGTCACCCGCCGTATTCGTGGGCTATATCAAGATTTCATAGCCAAGGTCTGCACATGAAGATCGCAATGTGGTCTGGCCCGCGCAACTTGTCGACGGCAATGATGTATGCCTTTGGCAATCGGGCGGACACGCAGGTTGTGGATGAGCCATTTTATGGCGCCTACCTTCACCATTCCAATGTAGATCATCCGATGCGGGCTGAAATTATGGCAAGCATGGCCTGTGATCCCATACAAGTGAGTGCCCAGTTGTCGGGACCGATGCCTGATGGCGCGGCGATTTGGTATCAAAAACATATGACTCATCATATGCTAGAGAACTTCCCAACGGATCTGTTGGCAAATTTTCGCAATGTGTTTCTCATTCGTGATCCCGCGCGGGTGATTGCCAGCTATGCCCGCAAGCGGGCAGATGTGACACTCTATGATCTCGGGTTTGTGCAACAAAAGAAAATTTTTGAACAGTGCCTAGAGCTGGGCCAGGTGCCGATCGTGATTGATAGTGACGATGTTTTGGCAGATCCAAAATCTACGCTCACCGCGCTATGTGCGCGGTTGGAAATAGCCTTTGACCCTGCGATGCTGACCTGGCCGGCTGGCCCGCGAGAGCAGGATGGTGTATGGGCTTCTCATTGGTATGACGCGGTTCATCGCTCCAGGAGATTTGGACCCGCACCGGGCTCAGCGCCAAGAGTTGATGTTGCTTATGACGGCCTATTGCAACAAGCGCAGGCGATCTATCAGCAGCTGCAAGCTGCTAAATAATCGCCCAGGTTCCAGGTTCAGCCTTTGCGGTCTTTACGCGCGGCCAAAAGTTTGAGGCGCAGGGCATTGAGCTGGATAAAGCCCGCTGCATCTTTTTGATCATAGGCGCCCGCATCATCTTCAAACGTCACATGCGCTTCAGAATAGAGGCTGTAATCTGACCAACGACCCACCGTCTGGGCAGAGCCTTTGTAGATCTTCAAACGCACTGTGCCCGTGACATGCTCTTGGGACTTGTCAATCAGAGCCTGAAGCATTTCGCGCTCTGGACTGAACCAAAAGCCATTGTAAATCAGCTCGGCATATTTTGGCATCAATTCATCTTTTAGATGTGCAGCGCCGCGGTCCAGGGTGATGGATTCAATGGCGCGATGTGCCTCAAGCAGCAATGTGCCGCCTGGGGTTTCGTAAATACCACGCGATTTCATGCCCACAAAGCGACCTTCCACTAAGTCAAGTCGGCCAATGCCATGTTGACCGCCAAGCCGGTTTAACTCGGTCAAAACCGTTGCGGGCGACATATCCACGCCATTGATGGAGACAGCATCGCCAGCCTGAAAGCCAATTTCAACATATTCAGGAGTGTCTGGCGCATCCTCTGGACTGACTGTGCGTTGATAGACATAATTGGGCGCCTCAATGGCCGGGTCTTCCAAGACTTTGCCTTCCGAAGAGGTGTGCAGAAGGTTGGCATCAACACTAAACGGCGCCTCGCCGCGCTTGTCTTTGGCGATTGGAATTTGGTTTTTCTCGGCAAAATCGATCAGCTTGGTACGGCTTGTAAGATCCCATTCGCGCCAGGGGGCGATGACTGTGATGTCGGGGTTCAATGCATAGGCAGCCAGCTCGAATCTTACTTGGTCATTGCCCTTGCCAGTCGCGCCGTGAGCGACTGCATCTGCGCCCTCGATTTGTGCAATCTCGACCAGGCGTTTTGAAATCAATGGGCGAGCAATGGAGGTGCCGAGCAGGTACAGACCTTCATACAGCGCGTTGGCTCGGAACATGGGGAAAACAAAATCGCGCACAAATTCCTCACGCACATCCTCGATATAGATTGAGGAGGCGCCCATAAGCTCGGCCTTTGCGCGGGCGGGCTCGAGCTCTTCACCTTGACCTAAATCTGCCGTGAATGTCACCACTTCGCAGCCATATTCGGTCTGCAACCATTTGAGGATGATTGAGGTGTCTAATCCGCCTGAATAGGCCAGGACAACTTTTTTAGGGGCTGACATGCGTTTTCCAATCCAAATGTGGCAAGGTGTGGTCGGCGCGGAGGTATATGGTTTTTGTTTGCGCGGCAAGTTGGTGCAGCGCAATTTTGTAAAGCGCGTGGCATAATATGCAGCCGGCCTGATTGCTTGCGCAATTTTAAAGATTGAGCCACTAATTCTTCATGACAGATTTTAACATCCAGGCCACTGAGGCCACCAACCGCATGCGCAAGTTGTTTCCTGCAACACCGCTGCAGCGCAACGATCATCTTTCAAATGTCTATGATGCGGATATTTGGTTAAAGCGAGAAGATTTGTCGCCCGTGCGCTCCTATAAGCTGCGCGGAGCATTTAATGCCATGGGCAAACAGGCGGATAAAGATGTGTTCGTCTGTGCAAGCGCCGGCAATCACGCGCAGGGTGTCGCCTATGTTTGCAGGTATTTGCAGAAAAAAGGTGTGATTTTTATGCCTGTCACGACGCCAGAACAAAAAATTCGTAAAACCCGACTGTTTGGGGGCGATTGGGTGCAGGTGCAATTGGTGGGAGATTATTTCGACGACACGCTTCGCGCCAGCCAAGCCTATTGCAAGGATGTCGGTGGGCATTTTCTGTCGCCCTTTGATGACCCGGATGTGATTGAGGGGCAGGCGACTGTGACCTTTGAGATGCTCGAACAATTGGGCCGCGCCCCAGATGTTTTCGTGGTGCCTGTGGGTGGCGGCGGCCTGTCGTCTTCTGCTCGGCTTTTGTTATCAGCGCGCGCGCCTGAGACAGCAATTTTTTATGTGGAACCCACTGGCGGCAAAAGCCTGGCTGCGGCGGTTCAAGCTGGTGCCCCTGTTGCGCTCGCGCAGGTGGATACATTTGTCGATGGGGCAGCAGTGGCACAGATTGGTGTGAATACCTTTGCCGCGCTCAAGGGTATTGATGCGGATCATGTGCTGGATATCCCCGAGGATAGAATTTGTACCACAATTTTGGATATGCTGAATACAGAAGGCATTGTTTTGGAGCCAGCAGGAGCGTTGGCTTTGGATGCGTTGAAAGACATAAAAGATAAGATCAAAGGTAAAACCGTGGTCTGCGTCTCTTCGGGCGGCAATTTTGACTTTGAAAGATTGCCAGAGGTGAAAGAGCGGGCCCAGCGCTATGCCGGCGTGAAGAAATATTTTATTTTGCGCCTGCCGCAACGTCCTGGGGCACTTAAGGACTTTTTGGGTCTCTTGGGGCCAGATGATGATATTGCGCGTTTCGAATATCTCAAAAAATCAGCGCGCAATTTTGGGACGGTTTTGCTTGGAATTGAAACTTCGAAGCCAGAGAATTTCGCGCTCTTATCGGAGCGGCTTGAGTCGGCTGGCATGTCTATTCGGGACATCACAGGAGATGAGGCGATGGTGGATTTGATAATCTAAGGTTTAAGTTGGCGCGCGCGGAAAAACTCGGCCACCGCATGTCGATCGCCTTCATTGGCCAGATCGCTCAGGGCCACGTCGATCGGCAAAATAACTGGATGATGATCGGGTTCTGAGGGGCTGGATTTACGATACACGGGGCGTGCGACATAGATGGTGCAAATCTTCTCTGCCCAAAGATCGTAGTCCGGCATAAAGCTGAAAACCTTAAAGCGAAAAAATACCTGCGGCTGCGTGATGCACCAGCCGGTCTCTTCGAAGACTTCACGATGCAAGGCATGAAGTGGTGATTTGCCTGGATCTACACCACCGCCAGGCAGTTGATATTCTTGATTTCGTCCGCCTTGATAGGTCGCTAAAAGCCCGCCTTTATAAGGCAAAATGGCATAGGCGCCGGGACGCCGCCTGTAGTGGCGATGGGCGTCTGGTGTGGTACCAAAACGTAGCAATCTTCTCTCCAAAACGTGGTGGCAGCCTAGACGCGCTTATATGTACAGTTTAAGGCAAGGCCAATCTATGGAAAGTGATCATGACGCAAACTGCAAAAATAAGCTGGGATGATACGGTTTTACCGTTTCAATTGGACGCATCCGACATTCGTGGCCGCGTCGCGCGGCTTGATGGTGTATTGGATCAGGTGCTTGCGCAGCATGATTACCCGTCTGTGGTTGAGGCACTGGTGGCAGAGATGGCTTTGCTCACGGCATTGATTGGTGAAAGCATTAAGCTGCGCTGGAAACTCTCGCTGCAAGTGCGCGGCAGCGGAGCGGTGCGCTTGATTGCAACTGACTACTATGGTCCGACAGAAGATGGCGCGCCGGCGCGTATTCGGGCCTATGCAAGCTATGATGCAGAGACGCTGGATACAGCGGCACCGGGCTTTGATCAGATTGGCAATGGGTATTTCGCTATATTGATCGATCAGGGTCAGGATATGCAGCCCTATCAAGGGATCACCCCGATTGCTGGGGCTTCTCTTTCTGCCTGTGCGGAGGCCTATTTTGCGCAATCCGAACAAATACCGACCCGCTTTTCTTTAGCATTTGGTTACTCGCAGGAAGCGGATGGAACCGATGGTTGGCGCGCAGGCGGTGTAATGCTGCAACATATGCCCGCGGCAGGTTCGCATGTGACCTCAGACGCGCCACAGGGTGAAGATGGTTTGTTCTCGGCGGAGGATCTTTTGGATTCAGATGGGAGTGAAAATTGGAACCGGGCGAATATTTTGCTCGATACCGTAGATCAGCTTGAGCTGGTCGGACCATCCATTGAGCCGACGCAATTGCTGCTTCGTTTGTTTCATGAGGAGCAACCGCGTGTATATGACAGGCAACCTATCATCTTCGGCTGTACCTGTTCGTCTGATCGTGTGCGCCAAAGCTTGTCAATTTACTCTGCCAAAGACATCGCGCATATGACCACCGATGACAACGAAGTCACCGCCGATTGCCAGTTTTGCGGAGCTCATTACAGCTTTGATCCCGATACCCTTGGGTTTGAGGCCCAAACCTCCATTGAAAATGATTCCGCAACAAGCTGATATTCTCCGCGCCCTGGCGCGGCCGGGCGGCACCTCGTCGGATTATGATCTTAATCCGGGGGCGCCCGGGCTCGGGTCAGCGAAGAAAGAGGCCGGTGTTTTGGTGCCTTTGATTGAGCGCCCCTCTGGCGTTCATGTGGTTTTAACCAAACGTGCGGCACACTTGTCCTCTCATCCTGGCCAGATTGCCTTTCCCGGTGGTAAGCGCGATGCGGGTGATGCGGATATTTTAGCCACAGCGCTGCGCGAAGCCCATGAGGAAACCGGGCTCGATCCATCTTTGGTACAAATCCTGGGGCAATTGCCTGCGCATGAAACGGTGACGGGGTTTAATATCGTTCCAACCATTGGCTGGATCCGCACGCCCTGGGCGGTCAAGGCGGACCCCGGCGAGGTGGCTGAGGTGTTCGAAGTGCCCCTGTCTCATGTGATGATGGTACGCAATTTTCAAGTTCAGTCGCGATACTGGCGCGGGCAGAGGCGCTCTTATTATTGTGTTCCTTATGGGCCGTATTACATTTGGGGCGCGACCGCGCGGATATTGCGCGGTTTGGCCGATCAGTTGGGTCCGTTATGAGGATTGATCCCACCACGCTCGATATCCAGATCTTAGCGCCGCTTTTTGCGGCCTTCGAGGAGTCTGGCGCGCGGCTCTTGTATGTGGGCGGCTGTATTCGCAATGCGGTGATGGGAGTTGTGGCAACGGATATTGATTTGACCAGTGACGCAGAGCCAGATCAGATGCGGCAGATTGCTCAAGCCCATGGCATAAAGGTTGTCGATACCGGCGCAGCTTATGGAACATTGACGTTTTTGATGGGTGGAAAATCTTACGAAATCACAACATTTCGCAAAGATGTGACCACCGATGGTCGGCACGCCGAGGTTGCTTTTGGCACATCGCTTGAAGAAGATGCCGCACGCCGCGATTTCACGATGAATGCGCTCTATGCAGAGTCGTCGGGCCATGTGATCGACCCATTGGATGGGCTAGACGATGCAAAAGCGCGCAGGTTGCGCTTTATTGGTGAGCCGCAGGCTCGGATTGTGGAAGATTACCTGCGTATTTTGCGGTTCTTTCGGTTTTGGGCCTGGTACGGTGATCCCGTTGAGGGTGTTGATGCACAGGCACTTGCAGCCTGTGCGGCCATGCAATCGGGCTTGGAGCGAATTTCAAAAGAACGGATTGGTGCCGAGCTGCTTAAACTATTGGCCGCCGCTGATCTCGCTCCAGCGCTGTCTGCAATGGAGGCATCTGGGATCTTGGGGCGCGTGTTGCCAGGAGCTTCAGCGCGCTCGGTTTCGCTTCTGATAGACCTAGAGCAGGGGCTTGCTCCCGATGCTCTTCGCCGTCTGGCCTGTCTGGGCGGTGAGGCGGTTCAAGACTGTTTACGGCTGTCAAATCTACAGGCACGCCGGGTTGAGGCGTTGCGGTTTCACGGACAAAATACGCCAAAAGCTTTGGCGCATGGATATGCGCTGGGCGAGGCGCCGGGCTGGTCGTCTTGGCTGCTGCGTGCGGCCTGGACGGAGCAGAGGGTCACAGCGGCGGAGCAAGAGGCGGTGCGTCGCGGTGCCCAATCTGCTTGCCCGGTTTCAGCGGTCGATTTAATGCCGTTTTATCAAGGCCCGGCCCTCGGGGCGGCCTTGAAGGTGGCGCGAGATATTTGGATTGCACGCGATATGCATATGACCAAAGATGAGATACTGGCGCATTTAGAAAATCGGGAGTGAAGTGCCCTGTTCTGAACACGTGTTTAACCTCGTTATTTTATTTGCAAAAATGCACAGCCGTTGTACTCTGTTCGGCTATGTTTAGATTTTTCGAAAGACTTGTTGATCCCTATCAACCCTACTCTATTAGCAATCGCCCACCGCGCGCGCTTGTGCTCTTTTTGCGTGATTATTTGCAGCCATTCAAAAAGACATTTTGCTATTCTGTCTTTTTCCAGACGCTCGTTGCTGCGGTCCAAATTTTTCTGATCTGGTATTTTGGGCGTATCATTATGCTGATGACCGAAGCAACACCCTCTGAGTTTTGGAATAATCATTGGGTAGAGCTTGCTTTGGTTACCGGATTTATCCTGTTGATCCGACCGCTGATAGAGACGCTTTCAACCCTTTTGCTCAACAATACAATTTTGCCAAATGTTGGCACCATGGTGCGTTACCGCGCGCATCGTCATGTGCTGGGGCAATCTGTTGG
>MDTG01208556.1_pt1 | contig 44029 bp, 45 predicted proteins | sample 811421 | NCBI WGS metagenome assembly MDTG01 (sample SAMN05326645, study PRJNA326480) | marine metagenome | isolation source: seawater | place: Pacific Ocean: South East | collected 2011 | reverse complement strand
GGAATATAGACTTAAAAAGGCAAGGTAATTATTAAAAATAGATGCATATTAATGATTAATGTCAATAGATATTATCTAATTTTTTAGGCAATTATGACAAAAAATTAAAAAAAAAAAGTTCACCTAGACCAATTTTTTTATTGCTATAAACTGAAAATTAATGTTCAATCTTTTCCCGAGGGACAATTAATGGAAGATACATTCAACGTACATTTAGGAAAAAAAATAAGGATGAGAAGATTATCTCTCGGATTAACACAGACCAAAGTAGCTGAAGCAATTAATGTTACCTTTCAACAAATACAAAAATATGAAAAAGGAACTAACGGAGTAAGTTCTAATAGACTGATGCAACTTTCATCATTTCTGAAAGTGCCAATAACTTATTTTTTTGAGGATTTTAAAGATTTTAAAGATCTAACGAATGTTTCAACAAACAGTGAAGATTTAAACTACTCGTTTTTAAGCAAAACATTTACATCTTTATCAAGACCGCAGAAAGAAAAAATACTTCAAATTCTTAAAAATACATCTAGTTACGAAAAAGCAGTTTAATTGGCTCCTCGGGCAGGACTCGAACCTGCGACCAATTGATTAACAGTCAACTGCTCTACCAACTGAGCTACCGAGGAATAATTTGGAACATACTTTTTTTAAAAATATAAAACAACTAATTTCTGTAAAAAATCTAAAATAATTCTAGTGACAACTTATATTATACCTTTTTAATTTATAATAATTGTAGGGTAATGGAGTAATAAATCCCACTAAAAGCATTATTGGTACAACGGTTAGATTCAAGACGGCACCACCGGTAAGGACATAATCAGTTAAATTCATTGCAATTTCCATACTTACCATAGAGATAAAGCTCATTCCAAAAGCTGTTTTTAAAGCATTAATTAATTTAAATTTTTGATTTATCAAAATAACAGTTTCTAAAATAATACTCGTTATCAAACCATTCAAAATGGCCAATATCATAATACCTAGAATAGGGAAATTTATATTTAATAATTGAAAAAATAAGATTGTTCCAAAATCACCAATCGAACAACCTAATAAACACCATGCTGTATTTTTGGAACTTCTAATCCAAGTATTATTACAATACCAATCAATTTTTTTAATATTTAAAATCATTTGTATGATGGGGGCTTTTACACCCCACATCATTATTTAATTAACTTTTGAAAAGATCAAGAGCTTTATTTAATAACTCTTCTGATTTAGCATGATTACCATCAGAGTGAGCTTTTACTCCTGCTTCATGAAGTTTTTTTGCTTGTTCTATTTTTTTTTCAACTTTTCCAGCCATCATTGGGCATGAACCCGCAAATGCCGAACTGGTAAACAAAACAATGACAAGTGTTATAATAATATTTTTCATATTGTTTCCTTTCTTTTTCAAAACCCCATATTTGACCAATTATCATTATTTTTGAATTTTTTTAGCTCTTTCTCTGAAGTCGGTCTAAAAAGAACAAAAATAAATGTAATCGCCAGAAATATGAAAATTAACGTTTTCATACAACCATTTTAATATTAAGTAAGATGATTTAAGCTGCGACTCATACGTTCTTCCCTGCGGTTTGTTGACAAAGGATTTAAGGGGAAAAACACAAAAATTATTAGTAATGGAGGCCACGCCCAGAATCGAACTGGGATAAAAGGATTTGCAATCCTCTGCGTAACCATTCCGCCACGTGGCCAAAGCATTGCAATAAGAACTATTTAAATCATTTAAGTGCACCAATAAAGCAAAATCTATCTCTTTAAGGTTTTAATATGTTTGATATAAACTGTATTAGAGGCAACAAGCAAAAAATGGAATTTAAGAAATACAACCATAATATAGAGGAGAAAAAAATCTCAAAATTTTGGGAAAACAAAGGATGTTTTAAACCAAAAAAATCTAAATCAAAAAGAACATTTTCGATGGTGATACCACCGCCCAATATAACAGGCAGGCTCCATATGGGACACGCACTGAACAATTCACTTCAAGATGTTTTAGCAAGATTTTATAGAATGAGAGGTTTTGAAACTTTGTGGCAACCAGGCACAGACCATGCTGGGATAGCGACACAAGCTGTTGTAGAAAAAAATTTACAGTCAGAAGGTTTAAAAAAAGATGATCTTGGTAGAGAAAAATTTATTGAAAAAGTTTGGGAATGGAAGAAAGAATCTGGAAGTATTATAGTAGAGCAATTAAAAAAGTTAGGTTGTTCATGTGATTGGTCAAGATCTAGATTTACTATGGATGATGATTTATCAAAAGCTGTTATTAAAGTTTTTGTAGATCTTTATAAAAAAAAATTAATATACAAAGATGTAAAATTAGTAAACTGGGACACAGGTCTCAAGACAGCTATTTCAGATTTAGAGGTAATACAAAAAGATGTTCAGTCACAGCTATTTTATATTGAATATAATTTAGAAAATTCATTAGAAAAAATTACTATTGCAACAACACGTCCCGAAACAATGATGGGTGATACAGCGGTAGCTGTTAATCCAAAAGATGATAGGTATAAACAATTGATAGGAAAAAAAAGTAAAAATTCCTATAGTAAATAGAACCATACAAATTATAGCTGATAATTATGCTGACCCTGAGCAAGGTACAGGTGCTGTTAAAATTACACCAGCTCATGATTTTAATGATTACGAAGTGGGTAAAAGAAATAAACTAGAAATAATAAATATTTTTGAGAAGGATGGAAAAATAAATAAAAATGGCATTAAAGAATGTATTGGATTAGACAGGTTTGAAGCTCGTAAATATATACTAGATCAATTAAAAACTAATAACTACTTAACAAAGATTGAAACAATTAAAAATAAAGTACCATATGGAGACAGATCAAATACAATAATTGAACCGTTGCTCACCGAACAATGGTTTGTGAATGCTAAATCTTTATCAAAAAAACCAATTAAAATTGTTAAAGAAAATAAAACATCTTTTTTTCCAAAAAGTTGGACGAAAACTTTTTATCAATGGATGAATGAAATTGAGCCGTGGTGTATTTCTCGTCAAATTTGGTGGGGACATAGAATTCCCGCATGGTACGATGATGAAAATGAAATTTTTGTTGCAGAAAATGAAAAAGAAGCTATGAAACTTGCAAAAAAAAAATATAAAAACAAAACCTTTAAACTAAGACAAGAAACTGATGTTTTGGACACATGGTTCTCTTCTGCTTTATGGCCTTTCGCCACACTCGGATGGCCAAAAAAAACTATAGAAGTAAAAAAATTTTACCCGACATCAGTATTAGTAACTGGATTTGATATCATTTTTTTCTGGGTTGCCCGAATGTTAATGATGGGAAACTTCTTCCAGAAAAAGACTCCCTTTAAAAAAGTATATGTTCACGCACTAGTAAGAGATGAAAAAGGACAAAAAATGTCTAAATCTAAAGGAAATGTCATTGATCCACTTGAATTAATAAATGCTTATGGGGCTGATAGTTTAAGGTTTACTCTAATTACGATGGCTTCTCCAGGTAGAGATGTAAAACTTTCCAAAGATAGAGTAATCGGAAACAGGAACTTTATTACTAAAATTTGGAGCGCAAATAATTTTCTAACTCTAAATAAATGCAAGTTGACAAAAAAATTAAATCTTAATCAAATAAAACTTCCTGTAAATCAATGGATATATAGTAAATTTATTGAGGCACAAACTAAATCAACGAAACACATAGAAAACTTTAGATTTGATGAGGCCTCTCGCGTTATATACAAATTTGTTTGGCAATATTATTGTGATTGGTATTTGGAATTTTTAAAACCTATTTTTAACTCAAAAAACAAATCATCAATAGAGGAAGCAAGACAATTTTCATCTTTTATGATGTCTAATATTTTGAGATTACTTCATCCATTTATCCCATTTTTTACAGAAACAGTTTGGAAAAAAAATAAATTTGATTTGTTTTATAAAAGTCCGTTGATTCAAAGCAATTGGCCTAATTTTAAAGAAATTAATAAATTTAATAAGAGTTTAGCAAATATATCAAATATTATAGAATTAATCTCTAATATAAGATCAACAAAAGCTGAACTAAATATTCCTCCTAAACTTTATTGTAATATTGTTTTTTCAGACAAATCTAAATTTATTTCAAAAATGATCAGAAGCAATTTTGATATAATTAAGCAAGTTGGTCGAATAAATGATTTGACTAAAAATACAGATGATAATAAAAATATTGTTGAGATATTAGTTCTTAACCATAAGCTATCACTTAAGTTTGATGCAGAAATAGACCTTGTATCTCAAAGAAATAAAATACAAGATAAAATTAAAGTTCTTAATAAGAAAATCAGTTTTCTAAATAATAAGTTACAAAATAAGGCTTATTTAAAGAACGCACCTAGAGAAATAGTTCAAAATGATAAAGTCTTATTGAGAGATTTAAGCATTGAAGAAAATAAATTAAGAAGTATTGTATCTAGCATTAATTAATAATGTCAAAATTTAATAAAAAAAAATTACCTAGTAGGCACACTTCACTTGGATCTGACAGGGCTCCACATCGATCTTTTTACTATGCAATGGGAGAGACAGAGGCAGATGTGGCTAAACCATTTGTTGGAGTTGTTTCTACATGGAATGAAGCAGCACCTTGTAATACTGCATTAATGAGGCAGGCACAGTCTGTAAAAAAAGGAGTTAAAGAAAATGGAGGAACTCCAAGAGAATTTTGTACAATTACAGTGACAGATGGAATAGCAATGGGCCACGAGGGTATGAAGTCTTCATTGATATCAAGAGAGATAATCGCTGACTCTGCTGAATTAACTGTAAGAGGTCATTGCTATGATGCGCTAGTAGGTCTTGCCGGATGTGATAAATCTCTTCCAGGTTTGATGATGTCAATGCTTAGACTTAATGTTCCAAGTGTTTTTATCTATGGCGGATCAATTTTGCCTGGTAAATTTAAAGGTAAAGATGTTACCGTCGTTGACGTTTTTGAAGCTGTAGGAAAGCATTCATCAGGAACTATGTCATCAGAAGAGTTGAAAGAATTAGAACTTGTAGCTTGTCCAAGCGCTGGTGCTTGCGGAGGTCAATTTACAGCTAATACTATGGCATGTGTTTCAGAAGCAATTGGTTTAGCTCTTCCTTATTCAGCTGGCACTCCCGCTCCTTATGAGGAAAGAGATAAATATGCTTTTGAGAGCGGTAAGACTGTAATGAATTTATTAGAAAAGAATATTAAGCCAAGAGATATTGTAACAAAAAAATCTTTAGAAAATGCTGCTACGATTGTAGCTGCAACCGGAGGCTCTACAAATGCAGCACTTCATTTGCCGGCTCTTGCAAATGAAATTGGAATAAAATTTGATTTGATGGACGTAGCAAAAATTTTCAAAAAAACTCCTTATTTAGCAGATTTAAAACCTGGGGGAAAATATGTTGCTAAAGATATGTGGGAAGCAGGTGGAGTTCCCATGTTATTAAAAACTCTTTTTGATGGTGGCTTTATTCATGGTGACTGTTTGACTGTGACTGGAAAAACAATGAAAGAAAATTTGAAGGACGTAAAATTTAATATTAATCAGAAAGTTTTAAGACAATACAACAATCCTTTATCTTCGGATGGTGGAGTGGTTGGATTGAAAGGAAATTTAGCACCAGAGGGAGCTATAGTAAAAATTGCAGGCTTAAAAAAGTTACAATTCACCGGAAAAGCAAGATGCTTTGACACAGAAGAAGAAGCAATGTTTGCTGTACAAAATAAAAAATATAAAGATGGTGATGTAATTATAATTCGTTATGAAGGCCCTAGAGGAGGTCCTGGAATGCGAGAAATGCTTTCAACAACTGGCGCAATCTATGGACAAGGTAAAGGTGAAAAAGTGGCCTTAATCACTGATGGAAGATTTTCAGGAGCTACTAGAGGTTTTTGTGTAGGTCATGTAGGACCTGAAGCAGCTGTAGGAGGACCAATAGCTCTTTTAAAGAATGGAGATGTAATTGATATTGATGCTAAAAAAGGAACTATTAATGTCAGATTATCAAAAAAAGAATTTTCTATAAGAAAAAAAAGATGGAAACCTAAAAAATCTGAGTTTGGATCTGGAACTTTGTGGAAATATGCACAAACTGTTGGGCCTGCGTATTTAGGTGCGCCAACGCATCCAGGCAAGAAAAAAGAAGTAAAAACTTACGCTGATATTTAATGAAAATAAGACCTGTAATTTTATGTGGTGGGGCAGGTACTAGACTCTGGAATGAGTCAAAAAAAAATATTGCTAAACAATTTATTGATTTTGGAGGGTGGACGTTATTTGAGAAAACCTTACTTAGAGTAAAAGACCCAATTTTTGATAGTCCTATTATAAGTACAAATTTAAATTATTTAAAACAGGTAAAATATTATTTAAAAGAAACAAAAATTAAAAAATATAGTATCGTCCTTGAACCAACAAAAAAAAATACAGCACCAGCTATTCTTTCATCAGCACTAATAGAAGAGGTCCCTCTAGAGCAACCATTAATGTATTTCGCTTCAGATCATCTAATTGAAAACTTTAATACTTTCAAAAAAACATTAGTTAAAAATAAAAATAATTTAACACATGAAAATATTTTTATATTTGGCATAAAACCGACTGCTGCATCAGATCAATTTGGATATTTTCTTACAAAAAAAGAGAATAAAGTTAATAAAGTTTATAAATTTATTGAAAAACCAAAAGCACCCATTGCTAAAAAAATCATCGCAAAGAATGGTTGTTGGAATTCTGGAATGTTTTTCCTAAGAAAAGATTCTATAATAAATAATTATAAAACTATTCAAACAAAAATGTTTAAAGACTGTGTATTATCAGTTTTTAATGCAAAACATAAAAAAAATATATACTCCCTAAATAAAAAATTTTTTAATAAAACAACATCAATATCTTTTGATTATGCAATATTAGAAAAATTAAAAAAGATTTATGGCTTGAAATTGGACATACTCTGGTCTGATCTTGGAAGTTGGAGAGAAATATCAAAAATGTACAATAGAAATATTAATAAATATTATAAAAAAAGAAATGTTTTTCATAGGCCTTGGGGGAAATATACCAATCTTTTTAAAGGGAAAGGGTTTTTAGTAAAAGAATTATATGTAAAGCCAAAAGGATGTTTGAGTCTTCAAAAACATTTTCACAGATCTGAACATTGGATGGTTACGCAAGGAAAACCAAAAATTACTTTGAATAAAAAAACATTTACTAAAAATACAAATGATTCTATTTTCATACCAAAAGGATCTATTCATAGAATTGAAAACAAATATTCAAAACCTGTAAAAATAATTGAAATTCAACTTGGATCAATACTTAAAGAAAGTGACATAGTAAGATATCAAGATATTTATGGACGAATTAAATAATTTCTAATTCAATTGGAGTATGATCTGAAGGTTTAATAGCACCTCTTGGCTTTTTATTAATATTAATTCCTTTAACATTCGGTAAAAAATTATTTGAAACCAAAAAATGATCTATTCTCATTCCATGATTTTTTGGCCAAGAACCAGCAAAATAATCCCAAAAAGTATATTCCTCCTTTTTTTTATTTAAATATCTATAAACATCAACGAAACCTAAATTTATTAATTCTCTAAATTTTTTTCTAATCTCTAATTTAAAAAGAGCATCGTTTTCATATCTTTTAGGATCATAAACATCGATCTCTTCAGGAATAATATTAAAATCACCAGAAATAATAATATTAGAATTTAGTTTTGAAATTTTTTTTACTTGTAAAATAAAAAGATCTAACCATCTTTTTTTATATTCATATTTTTCTGTGTCAATAGGATTACCGTTAGGAACATAAATGTTTATTAATTGTACTAATTGTTTTTTAATATTTAAATCCCCTGTTATTATTCTTGACTGTTTAAGTTTGTCATCTACAAAATTTGTATTAATATTTTTTATTTCAATTTTAGATAAAAATGCGACTCCGTTATAACTTTTTTGGCCAAAAACGTATGAATAATAACCTGACTTTTTAAAAACTTCTGCTGGAAAATCTTGATTTTGAGCTTTTATTTCCTGTAAAAATAATATGTCCGGTTTCGCCTTTTTTATATAATTTAAAATATTTTCTAATCTTGCTCTAACCGAGTTTACGTTCCAAGAAATTATTTTCATTAAACAGAAAAGGAAAGACCACAACCACAGGAAGAAGATGCTTTAGGGTTATTTATTACAAATGTATCACCAATCATTTCTTTTTTATAATCAACTACTGAACCGTCAATTATTTCAAGAGAACTTTTATCAATTAAAGTTGAATCAAACACTACGTCATCTTTTTTAATTTTGTCATCAAAGGTAAAGTTGTATTTGAAACCTGAACAACCTCCGCCTTGAACAGAAATTCTAAAGTACTTTTTTGGGTTATTTTCTAAAATAATTTTTTCTATTTGTTTTAGAGCGCTTTCTGTAAACTTTATTTTTTTTGTCATATTCATATTAAAATGTAGTATACATTTTAAGTTGATTTTATGCAAAAAAATTCAAAAAGTGAATATTCAAAATTATCTATACCAATAAAATCTAAAGGTAGAATGTTTGCTGAAAAAAGGAGTTTGCTGAGAAGTCCTTATCAAAGAGATAGAGATAGAATAATACATTCAACCGCATTCAGAAGGCTCAAGCACAAAACTCAGGTTTTTATTAACACTAGCGGAGATCATTACAGAACAAGAATAACCCACTCCTTAGAAGTCTCACAGATTGCACGGACATTGTGTAAATATTTTTCTTTAAATGAAGATTTGACAGAAACCTTAAGTTTAGCTCATGATCTAGGACATACCCCTTTTGGACACGCTGGAGAAGAAGCTCTAAATGAATGTATGGAAGATTTTGGTGGATTTGATCATAATATCCAAACTTTAAGAATTGTCACATTGCTTGAAAATAAATATTATAACTTTAAAGGGTTGAATTTATCTTTAGAAACTTTAGACGGTTTAATAAAACATAACGGACCTGTATACGATCTTACAACAATGGAAAATATGCTGGGAAAAAATTTTTTTAATAGAAAAATTAATTTTATTAAAAACTCTAGTTTAGAGGCACAAATCGCATCGATATCAGACGATATAGCTTACAACAGTCATGATTTAGAGGACGGTTTAAGAGCAAAACTTTTTAATATAGAGGAATTAGAAAATATACCGATTATTTCAAAGATTATAAAAAAAAACATAAAGAAAACAAAAAAGAATAATAAAGAGTTAGTTTTAAGACAAATAATAAGAGAAATTATAAATGAAATGGTTAAGGATATAATAGTTAATACAAAAAAAAATTTATTATTAAATAAAATTAAATCAGTTAATGATGTTTATAATACAGATATACCAATAGTATGTTTTTCAAAAGAAATGAACTTTTTTGATGTTTCAATTAAGAGCTTTTTAAGAGAAAAAATGTACTTTAGCCCTTCGGTTATATCGAAAACAAAAAGAGGAAAAAAAATAATTAAATCTTTATTTAATTTTATCAAAAAGAAACCAAAAAAATTTATAAAAATAAATAATTTTAAAAAATATAGGCTAGAAAGAAATATTTGTGATTTTATTGCCGGGATGACAGATAGATTTGCAATTAATCTTTATAATGAAATAAAATGAATATATTTAATTCAGTTACAAAAGAAATAACTAGTATAATTGTTAATAAAAAAAAAGAATTAGCTCTTTCTGAATTAAATGACTTTAAAGGTATAACTGTAGAGAGTCCGCCATCAGAATTTAATTTTGATTTATCATCTAATATAGTTTTAGTTTTATCGAAGATAAATAAATTTAAACCGATTGAATTAGCAAAAAAAATTAAAGAAATTTTAATTAAAGAAAGTAAATATATAGAAAAAATTGAAATTGCAGGACCAGGATTTTTAAATATAAAATTATCTAATGAATATATTTATCAATACATTTCTGAGATAATCAAAATAAATAAAAAATATGGCGCAACATTAAAAAATAAATCTTTTAACATAGAGTTTGTTTCTGCTAATCCTACTGGTCCTATGCATGTTGGTCATTGTAGAGGAGCTATTTATGGAGACGTATTAGCCAATCTATTAAAATTTAATGGAAATAAAGTTACCAAAGAATATTATATTAATGATTATGGTAATCAGATTAACAACTTTGTTAAGTCTGTTTTTTTAAGAATTAGAGAATTAAAATACAAAGAAAAATTTGTTGTTGAAAAAGATTTATATCCTGGTGATTACATAATAGATATTGCAAATAAAGTAATAAGTTTACATCCTAATATTAAATTTGATAATTTTAAGACTGATTTTGACTTGTTGTCTGAGGAATCTCTCAAGTATTCTATGGAACTTATAAAGTCAGATCTAAAAAAATTAGGAATAGAGCATGATCATTTTTTCTCTGAGAAAGAAATGGTTAGAAAAGATTTAGTTAATAAAGCAATTAAAACATTAGAAAAAAATAATTTTATTGAGAGAGGCTTCTTAGATCCGCCTAAAGGCGAGGATAAAAAAGGGTGGGTTAAAACCAAAAGACTTATATTTAAATCAAAACTTTTTGGTGATGACGCAAACAGGGCATTACAAAAAAATGATGGCTCTTGGACTTATTTTGCAAATGATGTTGCTTATCATTCAGATAAAGTATCAAGAGGTTATGATTTACTAATAGATATACTTGGAGCAGATCACACGGGATACATTAAAAGAATAAAAGGAGCCGTTTCGGCTCTATCAGAAAAAAAAGTAACATTAGAATGCAGAGTCTGCCAATTAGTTAAATTATATAAAAATGGAAAACCATTCAAAATGTCAAAAAGAGCTGGAGACTTTATTTCAGCCAATGACTTACTTCAGGAAGTCAATAAAGACTCAATAAGATTTATGATGTTAAATCGCAGTAATGATATGGAATTAGATTTTGATTTTAATAAAGTTTTAGAAAAAAATAAAGAAAATCCGGTATTTTATGTTCAATATTGTTACGCAAGAATTAATTCCTTATTTAATTCTCTTAATATAAAATTAAATGACCCAATCAAATCTGATGGAAAGAGTTTTAATTTAAATTCTTATGAAACGAATATTATTAGGAAAATATTTAATTGGCCAAAAGTTATTGAGTCAGCATCAAACAAATTTGAACCACATAGAATTCCATTTTATCTTTATGAATTGGCTACTTTATTTCATTCCTACTGGAGTAAAGGAAACGAGGATGAAAAGTACAAATTTATTAGCGATGGAAAAATAAAAAATTTAAACACACTTTTTGTTATTAAGGCACTTTCAATAGTTATAGAAAACGGAATGAATATACTAGGAGTTTCTTTACCAAAAAAGATGTAATGACTAAAAAAATTATTTACCTTTTTATTTTGATAACTATCGGTATGTTTATATATTTTATCATGATTAGTTATATTTCAGAGAGTAATATAAAAGAGATAAAGAAAAATAGATTAAACTACGACTCAGAAATTTCTAGAAAAGTAGCAGATCTTGAATTTTTAGAAAATGATACAAACGATGTTATAGAGTTTAATTCAGGCTATAATATTGAAGAAAAGAATAAGATTAGAAGAAATTTTTGGGAATTGTTTAATAAGAAATGAAAAGAAAAGCCATTATAATTAGTTTATCAAGTACTCATCTATCATCGAAAGAAAGAAAATTAATTAAAGATGGAAAACCCTGGGGAGTTATTTTGTTTAAACGAAATATTAAATCATTTAAGCAAACAAAAAATCTCATACGATCAATTAAGCTTATTATGAAGGATAAAAATTATCCAATTTTAATCGATGAAGAAGGCGGCGATGTATGTAGATTGTCTAAACTTTTTGATAATTCGGTTTATAGTCAAAAGTTTTTTGGTGATATATATAGTAAGAATAAAAAAATAGGTCTAAATCTTTATTCAAATTATTTAAATTCAATTTGTAGTGTTTTAAAATTATTGGGCATTAATATAAATACTGTTCCTGTGTTAGATTTACTAACAAAAAAAACACATAAAATAATAGGAAATAGAAGTTATTCTCATAACAAAAAAGTAGTTAAAAAATTAGGTTCTGTTTGTGTCGATATTTACAGAAATAATCATATCTCAACTGTTATCAAGCATATACCTGGACATGGCAAAGGAACTGTTGATAGTCACAAAAAACTACCAGTGATTAAAAATAATTTAAAAGATTTAACAAAACTAGATTTTGATTGTTTTAAAAATATTAATTCTCATTTTGCTATGACAGCTCATATTTTGTACTCAAAAATTGATAAACATAATGTATGCACACACTCTAAGAATGTTATTTTAAAAATAATAAGAGGAAAAATTGGTTTTAAAGGCATATTGATTTCTGACGATATATCAATGAAAGCTTTAAAATATGATTTAATCACTAACGCCCTTGAGTCTTTAAAAGCAGGTTGTAATTTAGTTTTATATTGCGCTGGAAAAATCAATGAATCGGAAAAATTGTTAAAACATGTCCCATTAATTGATAATTTTACTAAGAAAAAAACATCAGAATTTTACAAGTTTTTAAGTTAAAATAAGATATGGAATCAAATACTAATAATTCAATTTCAATAGAAATTCCAAATTACTCCGGACCACTAAATGTTTTATTGGATTTGGCAAAATCACAAAAGGTTGATTTAGCCAATATATCTATTACAAAATTAGCAGATCAATTTTTATCTTATATAAAAGAAACTAAAAATTTAAATTTAGAAACGGCATCAGAATTTTTAGTAATGGCAACATGGTTAGCATATTTAAAATCTAAACTATTATTACCAGAAGATGATGAAGATGATTTTAAGGCTATAGAAGTTGCAGAAAAACTGAAACTTCAGCTTAAAAAACTAGAACTTATAAGATTGTTATCAGACCAAATTCTTCAAAAAAAAAGAATAGGAATAAACATTTTCTACAGAGGAATAAAAGGAGGAATAAGATCTATAAATACTCCAATTTATGATGTGAGTCTCTATGATTTATTGAAAACATACTCTGTATTAAAAATGCAGAGAGCTTTTCAAAGTATTAATATACCTAAACTTCCAGTTTTAACAGCTGAGGAAGGTATTAAGCAAATCAAACAAAATCTAAATCAATTAGAAGATTGGAAAGAAATTTACAAATTAGTTCCAGATTATTATTTCAAAAATAAAAAATTAAAAAGAACGGGCATTGTTGGTATTTTTGCAGCTAGTTTGGAACTTACCAAAGAAGGCCTAATAAACATGATGCAGAAAAAAATGTTTGAAAAAATTCTAATTAAAAAAAATAACAGCCAATGAGTAAAGTGAAAAATAAAAAAGATAATATAGTTAAATTTCCAAGAAATATTTCTAAACTTGATAGGCAGGTCGAGGCTATACTTTTTGCTGCTTCTGAACCACTTGATATTGAAACAATAGAAAAAAGAATTCAAACCTCTTCAGATATAAAAAAGATTCTTTTGAATCTACAATCTGATTATGAAAGTAGAGGTATAAATTTAGTTTGCATTAGAAATAAATGGTCTTTTAGAACTTCAGAAAGTATGTCAAAATTGATGTCACTTCAAAAATCTACTCAAAAAAAACTTTCCAAAGCTACTATCGAAACTCTTTCAATAATTGTTTATCATCAACCAGTAACAAGGTCTGAAATTGAAGAAATTAGAGGTGTAGCTTTTGGTACCAATACGCTTGAAATATTACTTGAATTAGATTGGGTGCGTCCTTCCGGAAGAAAAGATGTACCTGGTAAACCTATTCAATATGCTACAACAGAAAACTTTTTACATCATTTTAATATTCAAAAATTATCTGATCTCCCAACAGTTGATGAATTAAGTTCAGCCGGGCTCATTGATAGCTCAACGATAGACTCAACTATATTTGGAACAGGTAATTTTTATAAGGACCAGGCCCAAAGCAAAAATGAGGACATTTATAGCGATATTGAGGACGCAATAAATAAGGCACCTAAAACGGACGAATAAAGATATTTATTTAGTCTAATTTTTTGTATATAAAGTTACATATGAGTATTGGTTTTTGGCAAATAGCTGTAGTAGTTGTTTTAGTAGTTCTTCTATTTGGAAGAGGAAAAATTTCTGATCTAATGGGAGATGTAGCTAAAGGAATTAAGAGTTTTAAAAAGGGTATGTCTGATAACCCAGATTCCTCAAACAACGATAAAGACTCTCAAGACAATAACAATCAAAATAATAATTAACTTCAATGCCGCAAATCGGTTGGTTTGAATTACTTATAATTATAGTAATTTCAATTTTAGTAATTGGACCAAAGGATTTTCCTGTAGTTTTAAGAAAAGTTGGTAACTGGATAGGCTCAATCAAAAGATATTTTTCTGAGGTTCAAAGGAACGTTAATGAAATTACTGATACAGAGAGCATTCTCTATGAGGATAAAGATGATAAGAAAAAAGAGAGAAAATTAAAAACTGATAAAGAACATGAGCAATAAAGATACAGAACAATCAGGAAGCTTCGTAGGACATTTAACCGAATTAAGAAGCAGATTAATTAAATCATTTCTATTCTTATTATTGGCTTTTATTCTTTGCTATATATTTTCAGAAGATATATATAAATTTCTTGTTAAACCATACTCAGATGCGGTTTTAGAGAACAATTTAGATAGACGATTAATTTTTACTGCATTACATGAAGCTTTTTTGACTTATTTAAAAGTAGCTTTCTTCGCATCTTTTTTTATTACCAGTCCGATCATACTAACACAAATATGGAAGTTTGTTGCACCAGGACTATATAAAAATGAAAAAAAAGCACTTCTACCATATTTAATTGCAACACCGCTCCTTTTTATTTTAGGCGGCATGCTTGTTTATTATTTGATTATGCCTTTAGCTATACAATTTTTTTTAAGTTTTGAAACACAGGGTGATGTAGGTTCAATTGCTATACAACTGGAAGCAAAAGTAAATGAATATTTATCTTTGATAATGAGATTAATTTTTGCTTTTGGGATAAGTTTTCAACTACCAGTTATCCTTAGTCTTCTTGCAAGAATAGGTTTAATTGATTCGGTATATTTGAAAAAAAGAAGAAAATATGTTGTCGTAATAATATTCACAATAGCAGCGATACTTACACCACCAGATCCTATAACACAAATAGGTTTAGCTTTGCCTTTACTTATTTTGTATGAATTATCTATTCTTACAGTTAAGATGATTGAAAATAAAAAAAATGCATAATATTAAAGATATAAGAAAAAATTTAGACTTATTTAAAAAAAAAATCCAAGACAGAAATGTCAAAATAAATTTTGACACAATCATTAATCTTGATAAATCCAATAGAGATTTAATTAAAGAAAAAGAATTGCTAGAACAAGAGAAAAAAGCACTCTCAAAATCAAAAAATGAGTCAAATTTTAAAAAATCAAAGGATTTATCTTTGAATATAGATAAAATTGCCGAAAAGCAAAAAAAAATTCAAAATGAAATAAATTCTATAATTTCAAATTTACCAAACCTTGCACTTGATGAGGTCCCAATCGGAAAAGATGAATCTTCAAACAAACTTATAAAACAAGAAGGAAAACCAAAAGATTTTAAATTTAAGATAAAATCACATGCTGAATTAGGTGAATTAAAAGATCAAATGGATTTTAAAACCTCAACCAAATTATCAGGATCGAGATTTGTTGTTCTAAAAAATCAATTTGCTCTATTAGAAAGAGCTCTAATTAATTTTATGTTAGATACACACATTAACAAATTTAACTACAAAGAGATATCACCACCATTAATTGTAAACGAAAGTGTGATGTTTGGCACAGGTCAATTACCAAAATTTGAAGAAGATCAGTTTGAAGTTAAGAGCAATAAAGATGAAAACAGAAAATTCTTAATTCCTACAGCTGAAGTTTCATTAACTAATTTAGTTAGAGAAAGTATTTTAAATGAGAAAGATTTACCTATGCGATTTGTTTCTGCAACACCTTGCTTTAGAAAAGAAGCTGGTAGTTACGGTAAAGATACTAAAGGTATGATGCGTCAACATCAATTTTATAAAGTAGAACTAGTAAGTGTAGTCGAGCTTAATTCATGCAAAGATGAACTTAATAGAATGCTTGGTTGTGCAGAAGATATTTTAAAGCAATTAATCATCCCATATAGAGTAATGTTATTATCCACTGGGGATATGGGATTTAGTGCAGAGAAAACGTTTGATATCGAAGCGTGGATACCCTTTGAAAAAAAATATAGAGAGATATCAAGCTGTTCTTCTTGTGGAGCTTTTCAATCCAGAAGAATGAACGCAAAATTAAAAAGTTCTAAAGAAACAAATTTTGTAGGCACACTAAACGGATCTGGTTTAGCTGTTGGTCGGTTACTAATTTCAGTTATTGAAAACTATCAAAATGAAGATGGATCAATCACAGTGCCAGATGTACTTAAAAAGTATATGAATAACTTAGATAAAATTAATTAAGTATTTTCTTGTTTAAATAACACTTTTATTATATTTATTCACTAATTATGAATAGCCAAGGAATAGCTCAGTTTATACCACTAATACTAATTTTTGTAATTTTTTACTTTTTTTTAATAAGACCTCAACAAAAAAGAGTAAAGGAACACAAATTAATGGTAGAATCTTTAAAACGTGGAGACGAAATAATTACGTCGGGAGGAATAATTGGAGTTGTTGATAGAGTAATGGAGGATGACAGAATAGAAGTTACATTAGCCGATAACGTAAAAGTTCAAATTATTAGATCAACTGTTACAAGTCTTCTTCAAAAAGAAACTAAAAAATAATTTTCTAAAGTGCTAAATTTTTCAAAAACAAAAATAATATTAATTTATCTTTTGTTAGCAGTTTTAATTTTTTTTGCATCTTTGAATATAGCCAGTGATAAAAATAAATTTATAAATAAAAATATTAATTTAGGCTTAGACCTTCAAGGTGGTTCGTACTTGTTACTTGAAATTGATACAGATCCATTGATTGAAGAAAAAACTCAAAATAAAGTTTTACCAATTAAAAAACTTCTTAAGGAAAACGAAATTAATTATCAAGACTTTAATATAGTAGATAAAAAGATTACTTTCAATTTACCGGATAATAATTTTAAAAAATTTGAGAATTTATTTTTTTCAAAAAATGATAATCAGTTAAATCCGTATATTGCTAAATATAATTCATTCGAACTTGATTTAGTTGAAAAAAATAATACTTTAGAAGTTTCATTTTCAAAATATGGAATATTAACTATTAATAATGCGGCTCTTAATCAGTCAATAGAAATTGTAAGAAGAAGAATTGACGATGTTGGAACAAAAGAACCTACTATTTTGCAGAGGGGCGATAAACGTATTTTAGTTGAATTACCAGGACTTAAAGATCCAGAAAGAATCAAAGAGTTAATAGGTAAGACTGCCCAATTACATTTTAGATTAGTGGCTGATGACACTAATGAATTTGGAAATGATGAAATTGTTTCTGAAGCTGGTGAAAATTTAATTATTAGTAAAAAAATTATTGTTAGTGGAGATAATTTAGTTGATGCCCAGCCTAGGCTTGATAATCAATCCAATGAGCCTTCGGTTTCATTTTCTTTAGATAGACTAGGTGCACAAAAATTCGGTAAAGCAACCACTGATAATGTTGGCAAAAGAATTGCAATTGTTCTAGATGATAAAGTAATTAGCTCCCCATCAGTTAGAGAACCAATACCTGGCGGAAAAGGAAATATCTCCGGAAATTTTACGTTTCAAGAAGCTACTGACTTAGCTTTATTACTAAGATCTGGTGCTCTACCAACACCTTTAAATATTGTTGAAGAGCGAACCGTTGGACCTGATCTAGGTGAAGACTCAATAAAATCTGGATCCATTTCTTTATTAGTTGGATTTTTACTAGTTATCTTTTTTATGATTTTCAAATATAGATTATTCGGAATAGTTGCTAATATTTCCCTTGTAAGTAATCTTTTAATGTTAATTGGGGTTTTAACATTATTAGAGGCAACGTTAACTCTACCTGGAATAGCTGGAATTATTTTAACAGTAGGTATGGCTGTTGATGCCAATGTTCTTATTTTTGAGCGTATTAAAGAAGAATTAAAAACTGAGAAAGCTATAATTCATGCGTTTGATATTGGTTATAATAAAGCAAAAATAACTGTATTAGACGCAAATATTACAACTTTAATTGCAACTATAATACTCTTCATATTTGGATCGGGGCCAATCAAAGGGTTTGCAGTTACTTTAGGAATAGGCATTTTAACTACTTTATTTTCAGCATATTTTATAGCTAGACACATTACATCTGTCATAGTTTTAAACAAAAAAGAGGTGAAAATATAATGGAAAAGAAAATTAACTTTTCATCATTATTTGGTAAAGCCAATATTTTTTCAATATTAGTATTTTCTATAAGTGTTTTATTTATTATTTTTAAAGGACTTAATTATGGAATAGATTTTAAAGGCGGAACACTAATAGAATTAAGAGTTGATAAAAGTATTAATATATCAGATTTAAGGTCTTCTTTTACGAAAATGAATTTAGGCGACGTTAATGTAAAAGAATTCGGAAAAAAAGGTGATTATTTAATTAAAATTGAAAAATCAAATGAAGAAAATCCCAATTTTGTAAACGAACTTAAATCAAACATAAAAGAAAGTATTGGAGAAGAGGTAAATTTTAGAAGAGTGGAAAAAGTTGGACCAAAAGTGAGCAATGAATTATTACAATCAGGACTAATTGCAATTATTTTATCATTAGCAGCCATGTTATTTTACATTTGGATTAGATTTGAATGGCAATTCAGCGTTGGGTCAATTATTGCTTTATTTCATGATGTGATAATTACTGTTGGAGTTTTTTCTTTACTTTCTTTTGAAATTAATCTTTCTATAATAGCTGCTGTATTGACTATAGTAGGTTACTCAATGAATGATACTGTTGTAATTTACGATCGTATAAGGGAGAACCTTTCTAAATTTAGTAAACTAAACATAGACGAAATTTCAGATCTTTCAATTAATGAAACTTTATCAAGAACTATAATTACCTCTGTGACTACACTTTTGGCACTTTTTTCAATTTTTATTCTAGGCGGGGAAATTCTTAAAGGTTTTTCTTTTGCTATGATACTGGGAGTTATTATTGGAACATACTCTTCAATATTTGTTGCTTCACCAGTGCTAAAATATTTCAAGGTAAGTTATAAAACGATGCAAAAAGAGGAAGAAAAGATAGTTCCTTAAACTAATACAAATTCTGAGCAGCTACCATTGATAGTAGCATTGGCATAGATAGCAATGTATTAGTTCTTGAAAATATCATTGCTGTTTTTGCTGATTTAGCTTTTTCCTCAGGAGTGCACTCAACAATTCCTAGAGCTTTTTTTTGATTAGGCCATATAACAAACCAAACATTATAAGCCATAATTATTCCAAGCCACATACCAATTCCTATAGCAGCATTTTTTCCATATCCACTTCCTATACCCAATGTCATAGCTTGATGTAAATATCCATTTAAATAGGAAACAATAAGACCAGTTAGTATCGTGAAAAAAGCTGCCCATCTAAAATAAAATAAAGCTTTCGGAGCAATTACTTTTCCTATAGCTGGTTTTTGCTCATCGGGAATATTTGGCATTGATGGAATTTGAACAAAATTAAAATACCAAAGTAAGCCAATCCACATAATTCCAGCTAGAACGTGTAAATACCTAAACAACCAACTAAAAAAATATCTGTCAAAAGTAAAACCGTCTCCAGTAAAATGCAAACCAAACAATAAAGCTACAGCTAATAGAAGTGATAAATGAATTGTTCTTGGCAGTGACTGTAACAGATTCGACATGATTAACTCTATCACAAATTTAGAGTTTTTGAATAAAAATTTAGGCTATCTTTTTTACACTAGAATTGCCTAAAAGCTCTTTAATAAATCTTCCTGTATAACTCTCTTTAATTTCAGCTATTTTTTCTGGTGATCCTTCAGCTATAATTTGGCCCCCATTTATCCCACCTTCAGGTCCCATATCAATAATATGATCAGCAGTTTTTATTACATCTAAATTGTGCTCTATAACCACAACAGTATTTCCAGTATTTGCAAAGGCTTGAAGAATTTCAAGCAACTTTTTAATATCGTGAGAATGAAGTCCTGTAGTTGGTTCGTCTAAAATGTATAGAGTTCTGCCGGTAGGTCTTTTTGATAGTTCTTTTGCTAACTTTATTCTTTGAGCTTCTCCTCCTGATAGGGTAGTAGCTTGTTGGCCTATTTTCATATACCCCAAACCAACATGCTTTAATGTTATTAACTTAGATCTAATTGATTGAATATTTTCAAAGAAATCACAACCTTCATCTACGGTCATATCTAAAACATCGGCAATATTTTTATCTTTAAATCTAATTTCTAATGTTTCTCTATTATATCTAGCACCCTTACAAGTATCACAAGGAATAAAAACATCAGGTAAAAAATGCATTTCATACGTTATAACGCCATCACCTTCGCAGGTTTCACATCTTCCACCTTTTACATTGAAAGAGTATCTTCCAACCTTATAGCCCCTAGCTTTAGACTCAGGTAAAGCAGCAAACCATTCTCTGATAGGACCAAACGCTCCTGTATAAGTTGCTGGGTTTGATCTTGGGGTTCTTCCAATAGGTGATTGATCGATATTTATAATCTTATCAATTTGTTCATTACCCTTAAAACCTTTAAAAGATTTAGGAATTTTCCTAGATTTATTTTTATTCAATAACAAATTAAAAGCATTATAAAGAGTATGTAATATAAGTGTTGATTTACCACTTCCAGAAACACCTGTTACGCATGTAAAAGTACCACAAGGAATTTTTAGATTTACATTTTTTAAATTATTTCCAGTTGCACCATTAATTTCAATAAACCTTCCATTTTTAGCAGTTTTTCTTTTTCTAGGAATTGGTATAAATTTTTTACCAGATAAATAATTGCCTGTTATACTATTTTCTCTTTTAATTATTTCTTTAACAGTTCCTTCTGCAATGATTTCACCTCCATACAAGCCGGCATCAGGACCAATATCAATTATATGATCTGCATTTTCCATGGTTTCTATATCATGTTCAACAACAATTACAGTATTCCCAAGATCTCTAAGTTTTTTTAATGCGGCAATAAGTTTTTTATTATCTCTTTGATGCAAACCAATTGATGGTTCATCAAGAACGTATAATACACCTGTCAAGCCAGATCCAATTTGCGAAGCCAAACGTATTCTTTGAGCTTCTCCACCTGAAAGAGTACCTGATTCTCTTGATAGAGTTAAATAATTCAATCCAACATTTAATAAAAAATTTAATCTTTCATTTATCTCTTTTAAAATATGTTGAGCAATTTTATTTTCTCTTTCTGTTAAAATATTTTTTAAGTTATCGAACCAATCTCTAGCTTCATCGATTGAAAGAGCTGTAATTTCACTTATATTAAGAGAATTTATTTTTACACATAGAGCTTCTTCTTTTAACCTCAATCCTTTACATTTGTCACAACTAGACTCACTTTGATATTGTGCAATTTCTTCTCTTTTCCATTCACTATCAGTTTCTAAAAATCTCCTTTCTAAATTATTTACAACGCCTTCAAAAGTTTTTTTAGTTGAATATTTTTCATACCCATCATCATACGAAAACTTTATCTCGTCCTCATCAGATCCAAATAAAATAATATCTTGCACCTTTTTTGGTAATTTCTTCCAAGGATCAGTCAAAGAAAATTTGTAATGTTTTGCCAAAGAAGACAATGTTTGAGCATAATATAAAGAAGTTGACTTAGCCCATGGAGCAATAGCACCATCTTGCAAATTTTTTTTAGGATCTGGAATTACAAGATCTGGATTAACGTTTAAATTATGACCAATTCCCTCACATTCTTCACAAGCTCCGTATGGGGAGTTAAAAGAAAATAATCTAGGTTCAATTTCCTCTATAGTGAAACCACTTTCTGGACAAGAAAATTTTGACGAAAAAGTAATACTCTCACGTTTTCTAAACTTTTTTGGAACTGTTTCATTTTCATACTCTACAACCAAAAGACCACCAGATAAATTTAAACCAGTTTCTACGCTATCTGCCAGTCTATTTCCAACTTTTGAGCTTAGTATAATTCTATCCACAACAATTGAAATGTCATGTTTTACTTTTTTATTCAAATTTGGAAAATCTTCAATATTGACATATTTACCGTCAACTTTAATTTTCGAAAATCCTCTTTTTTTAAAGTTTAAAATTTCTTTTTTATATTCTCCTTTTCTACCTCTAACAATTGGAGACATTAAATAAATAGTACTGCTCATAGGTAACTTTTTTATTTTATCAACTATTTCACTAACTGATTGAGAAACTATTGGCTTGCCGGTAAATGGTGAGTAGGGAATACCAACTCTTGCATAAAGAACTCTCATATAATCATAAATTTCTGTTACAGTTGCAACCGTAGATCTTGGATTTTTAGACGTATTTTTTTGCTCTATAGAAATAGCTGGGCTTAAACCTTCAATTAAATCAACTTTTGGTTTTTTCATTTTATCCAAGAATTGACGAGCGTATGCAGATAAACTTTCGACATATCTTCTCTGACCTTCTGCATAAATTGTATCAAAGGCTAAAGACGATTTTCCAGAGCCTGAGAGGCCAGTAATAACAACTAATTTCTCTTTAGGAATTTCAAGAGAGATATTTTTTAAGTTGTGTTCTTTAGCGCCTTTTATAACGATTTTTTTCAACATATTTTTTTACTTCCAAACAATAATGAGCTTATATTTATTATTCAATTATGATATAATTTAACAGTAATAAAAACTATAAATCACATTTTAACTCTTAAATATTATGGCGGGAAGTTTAAATAAAGTACTTTTAATAGGAAGATTGGGAGCAGACCCAGAAATCAAGCAAATGGTTAATGGAAAAAACGTCGCAAGGTTAAGTATTGCTACCAGTCAATCGTGGAAAGATAAAACTAGTGGAGAAAGAAAAGAGAAAACTGAATGGCATAGAGTTGTAATTTTTAATGAAGGCCTGGTTAATGTTGTTCAACAGTACTTAAAAAAAGGTGCAAATGTTTACGTTGAAGGACAATTGTCTACGAGAAAATGGAAAGATGAGTCTACAGGACAAGATAAATATTCTACAGAAATAGTTTTACAAGGCTATAATTCAAGCTTAACGATGCTTGATGGTAGAAATAAAAGTGAAAATTCAAATCTGGTAAAAGAAAATAAAAGTTCATTGCCTAACGATAATGTTGATAACGTCAGCTCAGATCTTGATGATGAAATTCCATTTTAAAATTTATGGAAAAAACGATTAGCAAAAATAACAATTCCTTCAAACCTATTTTCGTTCAAGATGAAATGAGTTCATCTTACCTATCTTATGCTATGAGTGTTATTGTAAGTCGAGCTCTTCCTGATGTTAGAGATGGACTTAAACCAGTTCATAGAAGAATTATATATGCCATGTATAAAGGTGGTTATGATTGGTCTAAACCATTTAGAAAATCTGCACGAATAGTTGGAGATGTGATTGGTAAGTACCATCCGCATGGCGATCAATCTGTTTACGATGCTCTAGTTCGTTTGGTTCAAGATTTTTCAATGAGCTTACCTCTTATTACTGGTCAGGGAAATTTTGGTTCAATAGATGGCGATCCCCCAGCAGCAATGCGATACACAGAGACAAAACTTGGTAAAATTGCACAACATTTAACAGAAGATTTAGAAAAAAATACTGTTAGCTATAGAAATAATTACGACGAAACAGAAAAAGAACCAACAGTTTTACCTTCACAATATCCAAATTTGCTTGTTAACGGTGCTGGCGGAATAGCTGTTGGAATGGCTACTAGCATTCCTCCACACAATCTTGGTGAAATAATTGATGCGACCTCAGCTTTAATTGAAAATAAAGACACAACAATAAGCCAGCTTATGAAACATGTTCCTGGTCCAGATTTTCCAACCGGGGGAATAATAATTGGTAAAGCAATTATTAAACAAGGCTATAACAAAGGCCGTGGTTCTTTTAAGATTAGAGGAGAAATAGATGTTGAACAAAAAAAGAATGGGAGAGACTTACTTGTAATTAAATCTATCCCTTATCAAATAAACAAATCAATCTTAAACGAGAGAATAGCTCAATTGGCGAGAGATAAAAAAATTGAAGGTATAAGAGATATAAGAGACGAGTCAAATAGAGAAGGGATTAGAGTCATTATCGAACTAAGAAGAGGTGTAGAACCCGAAACTGTAAAGAGACAACTGTACAAACTAACTAATATAGAAAGCTCTTTTGGTTTTAATACTTTGGCCATAGTCGAAAATAAACCAAAAATATTAAATCTTAAGGAATTTTTACTTGAGTTTATAAAATTCAGAGAAATTACTTTAACAAAAAGAATAAAATTTGATCTTAAAAAAGCCGAAGACCGGGCTCATATATTAATAGGTATCGCTACCGCAGTAGAGAACATTGATGAAGTTATTAAAATAATTAAAAATTCAAAAAACACAGAAATTGCAAAAAAAAATTTACTATCTAAGAAATGGAAAATAAAGAAAAGCGTTAAACTAATTTCCCTCATTGAAAAAAAGAAAACAATTACAAATTATCAGCTAAGCAATGTTCAAGTAGATTCTATTTTAGATTTAAAATTGCAAAAATTAACTGCTTTTGGAATTAGTGAAATAGAAAGTGAAATTAACAAATTATCAGAATTAATTATTAAATATAATAAAATTTTAAATTCAAAGAAAGAACTTTATAAAGTAATAAAATCGGAGCTAGAAAATATAAAATCTAAATATGCAGTCCCAAGGCGAACAAAAATTATAGATGCAGTTCTTAATTATAATATAGAAGAAACAATTCAGAAAGAATCTGTAGTTATAAATATTACTAAACAAGGCTATATAAAAAGAAGCCCTCTTATTTCTTTAAAAACACAAAAAAGAGGCGGAAAGGGCAAATCTGGTATAGTAACTCGTGATGAAGATTTTGTAGTTCAGATATTTACAGCTAATACACATACACCTGTTTTGTTTTTTTCTACACAAGGATTAGTATATAAAATAAAAGCTTACAAAATTCCTGAGGGCACTTCATCATCTAAAGGAAAATCTATTTTCAACCTTTTACCCTTAAAGAGCCATCATTCTATAAGTTCAATAATGCCTTTACCAGAGGATGAAAATGAATGGAAAAATTTATTAGTTATTTTCGTTACAGCAAATGGAAATATAAGGAAGAATACACTCGAAGATTTTATAAACATAAATGCTAGTGGGAAAATTGCAATGAAATTAGAAGAAAATGATAAGATAGTAGGAGTTAAAATTTGCAGAAATGATCAAGATATAATGCTTAGTACTAAAGAAGGCAAATGTATTAGGTTTATGTCAAAAAAACTTAGATTATTTAAAGGTAGATCTTCTAAAGGTATTAGAGGCATGCAATTAAAAGATAATGACAAAGTAATTTCAATTTCAATTTTGGACGCCTTAAAACAAGATACTAAAGTTGATAAAACTAAAGCAGACAAATATATTTTATCAGTTACTGAGAACGGATATGGAAAAAGAAGCTCATCTTTAGATTATAGAGTTACCAATAGAGGAGGAAAAGGTATCATTGGAATAATTAATTCACCAAGGAATGGGAGTGTAGCGTCAACTCTAATGGTACATGACGAAGATGAAATTATTTTATCTACAGACAAAGGAAGTGTAATGAGATGTGCTGTAAAAGAAATTAGAATTGCGGGAAGGAATACACAAGGTGTGAGAATTAAGAAGTTAACAGGTAATGAAAAAGTTGTATCAGTAATAAAAATAGAGGATAATATAGAATAAATGAGAACAGCTATTTATCCGGGTACATTTGATCCTATAACATACGGCCATATTGATGTTATAAAAAAATCTCTAAAAATTGCCGATAGAGTAATTGTGGCGACTACTGACAACATAAGCAAAGATTATTTCTTTTCAGTTGAAGAAAGAATATCAATAATAAATAAATCTTTATTTAAAGATCTTAAACTTAATAAAAAAAAAATAATAGTAATTGCATTTGACACACTTACAATAGATTTATGCAAAAAATTTAAAGCCTCCTTAATCATTAGAGGTCTACGTGCTGTATCAGATTTTGAATATGAGTTCCAATTAGCTGGTATGAACAAGAAATTAAATAAAGAAATAGAAACAATTTTTTTAATGTCTGAAGTTGAAAATCAAATTATTTCTTCAAAATTCGTAAAAGAAATTGCCAAATTAAAAGGAAATATAAATAAATTTTTGACAAATTCAGCAATAAAAGCTTTGAAAGAAAAGTTAAGATGAAAAAAATTTGGTTTATTTTAATAATTTTACTACAATCAAACAATATGATAGCAAAGGAGAAAAATATGATATTAAAACTCAAAAATGGTGAAGTGGAGATTGAACTTTATAAGGATATTGCACCAAAACATGTCGAAAGATTTGTCACTTTATCCAACCAAGGTAAATATGATAATGTTATTTTTCACAGAGTTATAGATGGATTTATGGCTCAAACAGGGGACGTTAAATATGGAAAAATTGGGTCTCCAAGTTTTGATCAAAGATTAGCCGGAACTGGTGGTTCTGATCTGCCTAACCTAAAAGCTGAATTTTCTGACGTTGCTCACACTAGAGGTGTCCTTTCAGCAGCGAGATCTGCAGACCCAAATAGTGCAAATAGTCAATTTTTTATTTGTTTTGACTCTGCACCTCATCTTGATCGACAATACTCTGCTTTTGGTAAAGTAATTAAAGGTATGGAATTTGTTGATTTGATAAAAAAAGGAGATCCACAATCTGGATCTGTAGATGAGCCTGATAAAATTATCAGTATTAGACAAAAATAATATATTAATGCCAATCAAAGAATTTTCATTTGAGTTATTAACTCAAAATGAAAATGCAAGATTAGGCAGAATTCACACTAGCAGAGGAAATATAGACACACCTGCTTTTATGCCAGTAGGTACATTAGGAACAGTCAAAGGTGTGTATGTAGATGATTTAAAGAGAACTAATTCACAAATAATTTTAGGCAACACCTACCATTTAATGCTAAGACCCGGAGTTGATGTTCTAAAAAAATTTAGAGGACTTCATGATTTCATGAATTGGCAAAAACCAATTTTAACAGACTCAGGTGGTTTCCAAATAATGTCTTTATCAAAATTTAATAAGATTGATAGGAGAATAGGGGCAATATTTAATTCCCATTTAGACGGAAGTAAAATTATACTTAGTCCAGAAAAGTGTATTCAGATCCAAAAAAGTATTAATTCAGACATAATGATGGTTCTTGATGAATGTCCAAAGTATACAGATGACAAACATATTATATCTAATGCCATTGATACATCTATTGAGTGGGCAAAGAGATGCAAAGTAGAGTTTGGAAAAAATAAAAAAAAAGCATTATTTGGTATTATTCAAGGAGGTCTTTTTAAAGATCTAAGAATAGAGAGTTTAGAAAAGTTAAAAGAAATTGATTTTAATGGATATGCTATGGGGGGGTTAGCTGTTGGTGAAACCCAATCTGAAATGTTGGATATTTTAAATCAAACAGTTAGTTATATGCCAAAAAATAAACCGAGATATTTAATGGGTGTGGGAACGCCATCTGATATTCTTGGAGCAGTAAAAACTGGAATAGATATGTTTGATTGTGTTATGCCCACTAGATCTGGCAGAACAGGTTTAGCGTTTACCTGGGAAGGAAAGGTGAACCTTAAAAATTCTAAATATAAATATGATAAAACTCCACTGGATAAAAAAGTAGATTTAAGAGATTTAAAATTATATTCAAGAGGGTATCTGAATCATTTAATAAAAACTAATGAATTATTGGCTTCCATGATTATATCACTTCATAATATTAATTTTTATCAAGATTTTATGAAAAAAATAAGAGTTTCAATTAAAGAGAAAAAATTTAATAAATTTTATAACAAATACTACAAATTATTTAATTAAATTTTTTACAATTCTTTTCATACCAAACTGCAAAACTTACAAGTTTCCAGAGAGTACTATCAAAGCTACAAGTGGTTGGATTTTCTTGCTTTTTAATTAAATCCTTTAAAAAATTATTTCGGAAAAGTTTTAATTTTACATATTTGCCTCTAAAAATAATTTTTCTAATAAAATTTATATTTTTGTAAAATATAGATTTAAAAGCAGGTTCTTCAAAACTTGTTTTAGACTTAACAAAATATTTATTAAGAACACCCGGGACTCCAAAAGGTAGTTTTTCAAAAAAAAGATTATTAGGTATAATCTCAGAGGCAGCTTGTCTAAGAAGTTTTTTTTGAATAAGTGATTGATCTATTTTAAACTCGAGTGGAGTTAAATATAACAAATCCTTAATATTTTTATTCAAAAATGGAAATCTCATTTCAACACCGGCATTCATTGCGGGGTAATCTGCTCTCCTTAAAAATAATTCTGGTACTTTAATTTGATAATCGAGCATAACAATAATTTTGTCGACATCTGTTGGATTTTTTAAATTATAATTATTAATTATTTTTGAAACTGTTTTCTTTATAGATCTTGTATTTAACAAATTTCTTGAAAAAATTTTTTTTCGATTATGATCTAAATCAATATTAGCACCACCAAATAAAAAAAGGTCCTCAATCTTAATTCCTCTAGTATCATGTATTTTATCTATTCTTTTATTTCTGAATTGAAATTTTTTATTTAAGAACTTGAATTTTTTATTAAAAAAAGAAATTACAGATAAATTATGGTCGTATCCAAAAAACATTTCATCAGAACCCTCTCCAGATAGTATTACTTCAACATTGTTCTTCCTAGCTGCTTCAGCTAAAGCTTTATTTGTATATTCAAGTATACCTGATGACGGTTGAGAAAAATCCCCAAGAGATTTCATTAAATCTTTAGATTTAATTTTAACTACTTTATTTTTTACCTTAAAGTATCTACAAATTTTCTTAACGTTTTCTAATTCACCAACCAATTTTTTATTATTTATATTTTCAAAAACAGCTGTAAAAGTTTGAATTTTTGTTTTAGGATATAATTTTCTATAAAGTGCTAAAATAAAAACGGAGTCTAATCCACTAGATAAAAAAACTCCTACTTTTTTATCTCCCGCAATTGAATTTTTTACGTTTTGTTTTAAAGTTTTGAAAATATTTTTTAAAAAGTATTTTTTTTCATTTTTTGATATTTTTTTTTGTTTTAAAAAAGCCGTTTTATTTACAAATTCTTTTTCAATTATGCTTGAGCTAGTTTTAAACTCAAAGTAATGGCCTGGTTCAAGATATTTTATGGAGTCATATAAAGTATTTCCTTCAGTCATACACCCTGACACGACATAATCTGTTAACGCTTTTTTATTAATGTTTAATTTTCTTTTACATTGATTAAAAATTGACTCGGGCGTTGAAGAAAAAATTATTTTTTGATCATTTTTAAAATAATAAAGTGGACAAATACCATGTTCATCTCTTGCTATAATTCCTTTTTTTTCTTTGATGTTATACACAAGTATAGAAAACTGTCCTTCAATTTTATTTAAAAAATTCTTACCCCAAAAGTGATAACTGTTTGCAACAACCTCAGTGTCATTTAATGATTTGAATTTATAACCTTTTTTTTTTAAAAAGTTTCTTAGATATGTCTGATTGTAAATTTCTCCGTTCATTATTGCTACTATTTTTTTATCAGAACTGAAGCATGGTTGATTTCCTACGGACCTCTTATCTTGAGTAGCGAGTCTTTGAATTGTGATAACAAGATCTTTATCATTTGAAAGCCAATTTCCATCGTGATCGGGCCCTCTAGCAGCTATCATTTTCCTAATAGTTGAGATACTTTTTAATTCCAATTTGGATGTATCTTTTGATAAATTTATGACCCCGCCAATACCACACATGAAATAAATAGAATTTATTTATAATTTTAAAATTAAAAAAATTATACAACTAATATTACCCATTGCAATTTAACTTTTATGCTGTTAATCAGACTATTCCTATTTAGGGCCCTTAGCTCAGTTGGTAGAGCACCTCCCTTTTAAGGAGGGTGTCGATGGTTCGAGTCCATCAGGGCTCACCAAAAACCTACGCTTTTATCGGTGGATACTTTATAATAACCTCATCCATCCAACCTTGTAAATTTTTAATTCTGTTTTTGCTTGAAGGATGTGTACTTAAAAATTGTGGTGGTTCTTTACCTTTGTTTTTTTTACTCATTCTTTCCCAAAGTTTCACCGATTCTCTGATATCATATCCAGACAATGATGAAAAAATAAGACCCATATAGTCTGCTTCAGTTTCTTGTTTTCTACCAAACGGATTCATAATTCCTAGTTTAAAAATATCAAAACCAGTATTACTTCCTATCGTTTGTCTAGTTCTATTTATTGCCCCACCTAAAAAAACATCTGCTATTTGCGTACCTACATTTAAAGTAATAGCGTGACTCATTCTCTCAACAGAGTGTTTGGCAACAGCATGTGCTATTTCATGACCCATTACAATAGATAGAGCATGAGTATTTTTTGTAATTTTAAGCAACCCAGTGTATACAGCTATTTTCCCTCCTGGCATACACCATGCATTAGCCATTTTATCATTATCAACTAAAACATATTCCCATGCAAAATTTTTGGTAGGATCATCATTTTTTTCATTCAGAAAAAAAGTACTAACTGCATATTCCATTTTTTTTCCTATCTTTTTAATTTCTTTAAGTTCTGAACCGGAATTAATTAATTTTGCTTTACTTTTAAAGTTTTCATAAGCTGCGGCTGCTTGAGCATTTATTTTACTCTCAGGGTATATTGTGAATTGTTTTCTCTCAGTTATTGGGACTGTAGAGCAAGAAGGTAAGATTATACCACAACAGCTACAACCAAATAATTCAAGAAATTTTCTCCTATTTATGTTATATTTCATAAAATTTTAGACTCATGATATTAAATAATAAATTACTAATTGCAATTTTTATATTAATTATAATGTTTATATTGTATTCAAGCTATAATTGATGAAAAAAAAAATTAAAAAATCATTGATAATTAGAATAAGAAACTATTTTTTTGCAGGCGCTGTGGTTCTTATACCAATCGCATTTACACTTTATCTTACATTATTTATAGTTAAAATATCTTCAAGAATACTTCCAAAAGAAATAAATCCTAACAGTTATTTGCCAATAGATATTCCGGGCATAGAAATCCTTATTTCATTTTTAATAATTACATTAATAGGATGGCTGTCACTTTCTTTTCTTGGTAAAAAATTTATTGAAATTATTAATAGTATATTAAAAAGTATTCCAATTTTAAGAACTATTTATACAGCCATTGGACAAATGACTGAAAGTTTTACCAAGACTGATAAACAAAGCAAAAGTGTTGTTTTAATTGAATATCCCAGAAAAGGAATCTGGGCAGTAGGTTTTGCAACAAAGGAAAATAAGGGTGTCATTAGAGATAAACTTAATCAAGAGTTGGTTAATGTTTTTGTACCAACTACTCCTAATCCGACAAGTGGTTTTTTATTAATGATTCCAAAAAATGATTTAATATATTTAGACATTTCTTTTGAACAGGCATCTAAATTTATTGTCTCAGCAGGCACATCAGATCCGATAAATTAATTTAAATTTCTGATATCAATTCAACCCTATCAAATAGTTTCATTAAAAACTCGTACTTATTTGACTCAAAATCCTCTTTTTTAATTTTTGAGATCTCATTTTCTGCTAGTTCAAATAAATCCCTATGATGAATTGGATCGGCTATCCTAAAATATTTAATACCACTTTGTTGAAAACCTATAATATCACCATATCCCCTTAATCTCATATCTTCTTCAGCAATTATAAATCCATCATTATTTTTTTTGAGTATTTTAATTCTTTGAACAGCTTTTTTACTAAGACTTCCCTTAAATACAAGTATGCAAGTGCCTTGTTTTTTACCTCGACCAACTCTTCCTCGTAATTGATGTAACTGAGCGAGACCAAATTTATTTGCATTTTCTATAACTATTAATGATGCATTCGGAAAATCAATTCCCACCTCTATTACGGTAGTAGATAATAATATGTCTATTTTCTTATTTAAAAATTTTTTTAAAGTTTCTTCACGAGCAATTTTATCCATTGAACCGTGGATTAAACCAACTTTTTTTGGAAAAAATTTATTAATAAATTCAAATCTTTTTACTACAGAGGAATAATTTAGAATTTTTGACTCATCAATCAAAGGGCACACCCAAAAAATTTGATCTCCTTTTTTAATTAATTTTTTAATAAAAAGAATAATTTGATCAATTTTTTCTTCAGGCTTGCTCAAAGTAATTATATCTTTTCTATTAAGTGGTTTTTCTATAATTTTAGTTACATCCATATCACCATAAATTGTTAACATCATAGTTCTGGGAATTGGAGTAGCAGACATTAATAATACATCACAATTATTACCGCCTTTTTTTGCTAGATTCATTCTTTGTCTAACTCCGAACTTATGTTGTTCATCTACTACAATAAGGCCAAGTTTTTTAAAGATTACTTTTTTTTGGAATAGTGCATGTGTGCCAATGATAAGATTTATTTTTCCATTAGCTAAATTTTTAAGTATTTCTTTTCTAGCTTTTGGTTCAGTTTTACCAGTTATGTAAGAAACTTTAACTTTTTTATTATCAAATATTTTTTTTGCTAATTCATAATGTTGCTTAGCTAGGATTTCAGTTGGAGCCATGAAAGCACATTGGAAGTCGGAATTTATAACATTAAAAGCAGTTATTAATGCAACTATAGTTTTTCCTGATCCAACGTCACCCTGAATAATTCTAAACATTCTATTTTCGTTTCTTAAATCTTGATTAATCTCTTCAATTGCTTTTTTTTGACAATTTGTAAGCTTGAACTTTAATTCATTTATAATCTTTTTAGCATGGTCACTATTAAAATACTTTATTTCTTTTTTAATTTTTCGAATTCTATTTCTATTCTTTGATAAAATGAGAAGGTGAGAAAAAATTTCATCAAATGCCAACCTTCTATAAGCATTTGACTCTATTCCCATTTTTTCATTTCTATGAATATCCAATAATGAACTTTTCCAATCTTTGAATTTAAGTATATTAATTAAATTCGGATTGTGCCATTCATCTATTATTGGCAGATTATCCAAAATCTTTTCAACTATTTTTCTATAAGATTTTTCTGTTAATCCTTCGGTCAAATGGTACTTTGGAATTATTTTTTTAACAAAGTCAGATTTTTCTAAACTTGAAATATAATCAGGATTAGTTATTTGATATTTTCCTTTATAAAAATTTATTTTTCCACTTATTACAACCAATTCATTTAATGGTAAAATCTTCCTTATGTATCCCTCTCTACTATTAAAAAAAATTATATCTATTTGTCCGTAATCATCGTTACACACTATTTTATTTGGAAGATTTCTTATTCTTGGAAAATTATACTTTAAGACTTTTACTTTAATTGTTTGTATCTTCCCCACTTCTAACTGATTAGATTTAACGACAGATCTTCTATCTGTAAATGAATAAGGAAAATCCCAAAGTAAATCATTTATTTTTTCAATTTTTTTATTTTTAAGATATTTAGATAATTTTAAACCAACACCAGCTATTTTAGACACATTGGAAAAGAGGTAATTATTTTTTTTATTTATGGTCACTAATTAGTATATAATATATTTTTTGTATGAAAAAATTAGAAAATTTAAAAAAAAGAATAGTTTACAGAGCCTCATATAGGGGGACTAAAGAAATGGATATTTTATTATCATCTTTTGTAGATAAGTATGTTGAGAAGTTAAGCGAAAATGACCTTATTGAATTGGAAGAGTTATTAAATCTAGAAGATGAAATTATATATAATTTTTTTTACAAAGAAATTACTCACAGTTTTTTTGAAAAAAGTAAAATTGGAAAATTATTAAAAGATTTTAAGTTTTAGTTATGGCGGAGAGGGTGGGATTCGAACCCACGAACGAGTTGCCCCGTTGCTGGTTTTCAAGACCAGTGCTTTCAACCGCTCAGCCACCTCTCCTAAATCTAATAAGAGAAAACTAATACTATCAAAAAGGATAAATAACAATAATGATTAAATTGCATCGAATACTGGTTAAAATAATTGATATATGATACTTACAAAAATGGGTAAAATTTATAGATTCATTCTTTTATTATTAATATACAGCTCTAACCTTAATCCGTCTTATGCAAGTGATAGTGGGTTTAAAACATGGTTAAAGGATTTTAAAATATCCGCATCAAAGGAAGGTATATCCGATAAGACGATAAATGAAACTTTGGCTAATGCAAGATTTTTACCTAAAGTTATAGAGTATGATAGATATCAGCCAGAATTTTATGAAGATACATCAACTTATATAGGCAAAAGAGCGAACAATCTAAAGATTAAACAAGGCAAAATTTTATATAAGAATCAGAAAAAAATTATAAATAAGATTGAGGAAAATTTTTTGGTCGAAAAAGAATTGCTATTAGCGTTAATGGGAGTCGAAACAAATTTTGGTAAATATTTAGGAAAGATGGATATAGTATCCTCTTTGGCTACTTTAAGTTACGACAAAAGAAGAAGTGAGTTTTTTACAAATGAACTTATCACCTTACTTAAATTAGTTGATAAAAATGTAATTAATAAAGATATTTTGTTTGGCTCATGGGCGGGTGCCTTTGGCAACTTTCAATTCATGCCTTCTACAATTAAAAATTACGCAATTGATTATAATAAAAATTCAACAATAGAATTAAAAAAAATTGAAGACTCATTTGCTTCCGCAGCCAACTATATAAATAAAATTGGTTGGAAAAAAAATGAACCATGTTTTTATAAAGTTGAATTAAAAAACGATATTCCAACAAAATATTTAAATACATCAGCAAGAAAAATAAAGAATAAGAAAGGATCAATTTTTTTTAAAAAATATATAAAAGATCCAGAAAAATACGACTTAAATAATAATTTGCCTGCGGCTATTATAACACCTGATAAAGATATTATACCAAATTCTAAAAATTTATCACCCGCGTACATTGTTTTTGGAAATTATGAATTAATTTTAAAATGGAATAGATCTTTAAGGTTTGCTTTAGCTGTTTGCACTTTAAAAGATAAATTTAGAAATGAAATATAAAATTTTTTTGATTTTGCTTTTATTTGGTTGCGCAGAGACTACAACAGGTAAGAATAAAAGTTCCTACTTTTCAAAAGGCTTCGCGTATATTTATAATGAAGATGATGTAAAAAAAAAGATTATTCAAAAAAAATTTAATAATAGTGAATTACAAGTTGGCCATAATAAAATCAAATCTGGAACTTTATTAAAAATAATAAATCCAGAAAATAGAAAAGAAATAATCTTAAAGGTAAAGAAAAAAACCGAATTTCCTGAATTTTTCCATGTATTAATTACTAAACCTGTATCTCTTTATTTGGAATTAGATGAAAAAATTCCTTTTGTTGAGATTCAAGAAATTAAAAAAAATAAATCTTTTATTGCTGGCAAGGCGAAAACTTTTAATGAAGAAAAAAAGGTTTTGATAAAAGCTCCAATTGATAATGTTAAGATCCTGGACATATCAAATGTTGAAAAAAAAACAAAACCTAAGATTAAAAAATTTTTGATTGTTGTAGGTGAATTTTACTCAAAAGAGTCAGCAATAATGCTTAAAGAAAGACTTTTTAAGGAAATGATAAATTTTGATCAAAAAGCAGCATCAATTAAAAAGAAAAGTATTAACAATTATCAACTTTTATTAGGTCCATATAGTACTATCAATTCTTTAAAAAATAGTTACATTGTTCTAAAAAATCTTGGATTTGAAGATTTAAATATAAAAATTTATGAATAGAATAATTTTTGTAATTCTTTTGTTTTTTTCACTAATAAGTAATACGTATTCAGCTGATCCTGTAATTAAAGCAAGAACGGCAATATTGATGGATTACGATTCAGAAGAAATTTTATACGAATTTAATCCTGACACACAGATATATCCTGCATCAATGACAAAAATAATGACATCCATTGTTGCTTTTGATCTTTTAAAAAAAGAAAAACTATCTATGGATGATAAATTTATAGTTTCGGAAAATGCGTGGAGATTTTCTCAAAGTGGCTATTCATCAATGTTTATAATGGTTAACGATGAAGTATCAGTTGAAGATTTACTAAGGGGAATTATTGTTGCCTCAGGAAACGACGCTTGTATTGCTTTAGCTGAAGGTATTGCAGGTTCAGAGGAAAATTTTGCTGATATGATGAATGAAAAAGCAGAAGAAATAGGAATGACGAATACACTTTTTGATAATTCTTCTGGAATAAACAGTCCAGACAATTATTCGACAGTAAGAGACATTGCTCTTATGTCTAAACATTTAATAAAAAATTATCCGAATTATTATAAAATGTTTTCTGAAAAAGAATTTACTTGGGATAGAACAGGTGGCGACCCAATTACACAAGGTAATAGAAATGGATTATTATACAAAAATTTAGGAGCTGATGGAATTAAAACAGGATATCTAGCGGTAGAAAAATATTCATTAGCAAGCACAATTAAAAGAGACACTAGAAGATTAATAGCAGTTGGGAGCGGATTCGAAACAAAAAAATCAAGGACGTCCCAGTCAATAAAATTATTGGGCTGGGGATTTAGAAATACAGACACCTATGAAGTGTCCAAATTAGGAAAAACATATTTCGAACTAGATACTTGGTTAGGTAAAAATAAAACAGTTAAAGCAGAAACAAAAGAAGACGTATACATAACCTTATCTAAAAAAGACTCTAGAAATTTTAAAGTAATTTTAGATTACAGTGGACCAATTAAAGCTCCAATTAAAAAAGATCAAGAAATCGGTAAATTAAAAGTCTTTAATAAAGATGAATTAATAAAAGATATTCCATTGTATGCAGCGGAAGACTTAAAAAAGATAAACTTTTTTAAAAGTTTTTTTACCTCACTTAATTATATGATTTGGGGAGATGTCTAAAAAGAAGTTTTTTTTTATTGTTTTTGAGGGCGCTGAAGGAACTGGAAAAAGTTATCAGATCAATAGATTATATAAGAGTCTTAAAAAAAAAGAAATTAGAGTAAAAAAAACCAGAGAACCTGGTGGATCATTTACAGCTGAACTTATACGAAAATTAATATTTCATAAAAAAGGTGAAAAATTTAACAAAATTACAGATTTTTATTTAATGCTCGCAGCAAGAAATGAACATGTAAAAAATACTATTTTACCTGCAAAAAAGAATAAAATTGTACTTATATCGGATAGATATGTCGACTCGACTTATGCTTATCAAGTTCAGGCAAATAAAATTGATAAAAAAATTAATTCTATTAATAACAAATTCATTATTTCCAATTTAAAGCCGCATTTAACAATAGTTCTTAAATCTAAATATAATGCAGCTTTATCAAGATTAAAAAAAAGGAAGAATAAAAATAAATTTGATAGATTAAATAAAGCAACTTATGCAAAAATTCAAAACACGTTTATAAAACTATGTAAATCAAATAAAAATAAATATTCATTGTTTGACTCTTCAAGCAATGACAATAACCTAGAGAAAAAAATCTTTAGTTTGGTTTATAAAAAAATCATTAAATAGATATGGCTAATATTGAGTATTTAGATCCTATTAACACAAATGAACTGTTTGAATTTAAAGATACATTTTTAAATCTAATAAATTTACAAAAAGCCAAAAAACTACCAAAAGTAACTCTTTTTTCAGGAAAAAAAGGTATAGGAAAATATACTCTAATAATACATTTTCTAAATTATTTTTTTGATAAAAATAATTATGATGTCGAAAATAATATTATCAAAAATAAAACAACAATTAATCAAAATATTCAGAAAAATTTATTTAATAATATAATAAATTTGCAAAATAATGGATATACACAAATTAAAATTGAAACCATTAGAGATTTAAAAAATAAAATTCAAAAAACAAGTTTAAATGATGAAAATAGATTTATAATTCTAGACGAAGTAGAGTTATTAAATCAAAATGCTGCAAATGCCTTATTAAAAATTATTGAAGAACCTTCAAAAAAGAATTTTTTTTTCTTAATCGATAACCAACAAAATAGTTTAATTGAAACTATTTCGTCGAGATGTATTATTAACAAAATTTTTTTAAGTGAAAAAAAGAGAGTAAATATTATTCAGTCGTTAATAAAAAAATATGATATTTCTTCACAAATAAATTTTAAAAAATTAGATATTTCACCAGGGTCCTTTATTAAATATAATAATATTTTTTTAGAAGAATCAATTCCAGAAAGTCTAAACTATTACTCCAAAATTGAAAAAATGTTAAACCTATATAAAAAGACTAAAGATAAAACTTATATAAAAGTCACTATCTTTTTAACTGAGCAGTATTTTTATGATCTATGTCAAATAAGAACAGATGAAATATATAACTTGAATAAAATTAAAATTAAAATTCTAAAATATATAAATGATTTTTTAACTTTAAACTTAACCACGTCTTCTGTAATAAATGTAATTAGATCAGAATTTAACTATGAATAAAAATTTCTATATAACTACTCCTATATATTATCCTTCTGGTAAGCCCCATATGGGTCATGCATATTCAAGTATAATTGCAGACGTCTTTGCAAGATTTAAAAGATTAGAGGGCTACAATGTTTTATTCTTAACTGGTACCGATGAACATGGATTAAAAATTCAGCGTGAGGCTGAAAAAAATAAAAAAGATCCAAAAGCATTTTGTGATGAGATTTCAAAAAAATTTAAGGATTTAACAAAAATATTAAACTTATCGAATAATGATTTTATAAGAACAACAGAGGAAAGACATTATAAATCTGTTAATGAAATATGGAATAGACTTGTTAAATCAGGTGATGTTTACCTAGACAAATATAGCGGGTGGTATTCTATTTCAGACGAAGCGTACTATGATGAAGATGAGATAGAAGAAGTAAATGGAAAAAAAATATCAAAAACTTCAGGTTCCTTAGTAGATTGGGTTGAAGAAGAGTCTTATTTTTTTAAACTTTCAGCTTGGTCAGATAAACTTTTAGATTTTTATAAAAAAAATGAAAATTTCATTTTACCAACATCTCGTAGAAACGAAGTTATAAAATTTGTAGAAAAAGGACTTAATGATTTATCGGTAAGTCGTACATCTTTTTCTTGGGGAATACCTGTACCAGAAAACAAAAAACATGTTATATATGTTTGGCTTGATGCATTAACAAATTATTTAAGTGCGTTAAATTTTCCAAATATAAATGATGAAAGCTATAAAAAATTTTGGCCGGCAGATATTCATATTATAGGAAAAGATATTTTAAGATTCCATGCCATCTATTGGCCAGCTTTTTTATTAGCTGCAAAAGTACCTCCTCCAAAAAAAGTATTTGGGCACGGATGGATACTATCGAATGATAAGAAAATGTCTAAATCAATCGGTAACATCTTAGATCCAATCGAAATCATAAATAATTATGGAATTGATCAACTTAGATATTATCTTGTAAAAGAGGTTTCACTTGGAAATGACGGTAATATTTCTATGGAAAATCTAAAGAATTGTATAAATAACGATTTAGCTAATAACTATGGAAACTTATGTCAAAGAGTTTTTTCGTTTATAAAAAAAAATTGTTCAAATAAAATTCCAAAACAAGGTAAATTAGAAAGTTCAGATATAAAATTGTTAGACCAACTTAAAAAAAATATTCCAAATCTTACTAAGCTTATTGACAATCAAAATCTTAATGAATTTATTAAAAATGTTGTTCAATATTCGTTTGATGCTAATAAATATTTTAATGACTCAGAGCCCTGGAAAGAAAAAAATAAAAATCCAGAAAGGATGAAGACCATATTATTTGTTGCCTGCGAACAAATAAAAAATATTAGCATTTTATTAAATTCAATAATTCCTATTTCCACAAGTAAAGTTCTAGATACTCTTAATATAGATATAAAAAAAAGGTTAATTAACGAGATTAATAATTTAAAGAGCTTTGATCACGATAAAGAGTTGAAAGATTTAGATATTTTATTTAATAAGATTGAAAATGATAATTGATTCTCATTGCCATTTAACTTACGAACCAATGTCATCATCTCTTGATGAGACAATCAAAAGAGCCAATAACGAAGGTGTAAAATATCTTTTGACTATTTCTACAGAAGATAAAAGTTATGATAAGATTTTGAATATTATAAAAAAGTTTGACTGTGTATATGGCACTTACGGAATTCATCCACATGAAGCTAAAAATCACCAAGAAATTAAATCTAAAGTTATTATCGAAAAGGTTAATCAAAGTAAAAAAATTATTGGAATAGGTGAGACGGGGTTAGATTTTTATTATAATCATTCGAATAAAGATGATCAGATCAACTCTTTTTTAGAACATATAGAGGCGTCAAAAAATACCAATTTACCCTTAATCATTCATACTAGAAATGCTGAGGATGAAACATTAAAAATTTTAAAAGAAGCTTCTAAAAAGAAAGATTTAAAAATACTCATTCATTGCTTTACTGGTACTAAAGATTTTGCATTTAAATTAGTTGATCTAGGTGCTTATATATCGGCTAGTGGGGTTGTTACTTTTAAAAAATCTTCAGAGCTTGCTGAAACCTTCAAAGAATTACCAAACAATAAAATACTAGTTGAAACCGACGCTCCCTATTTAGCACCAGTTCCTTTTCGGGGAAAGCCCAACGAACCAAGCTATATTACAAATACCGTAAAATTTTTATCAAATTTAAAAAAAATAGAATTTGATGAATTTTCAGAAATTACTACAAAAAACTTTTTTAATTTATTTGGAAAATTAAATTGAAAAACAAATTTACAATATTAGGATGTGGCAGTTCTTTAGGTTCTCCTTGGATTACAAATTATAATGGAAATTTAAAAAAAAACCCAAAAAATGTCAGATCTAGATGTTGTGCTCACATTCAGTATAGAAATTTATCAATTTTAATAGACACATCACCTGATATTAAAAGTCAATTTTTAAAAAATAAAATCAAAAAATTAGATGCAATTATTTATACTCACGAACACGCTGATCAAACTTCAGGGATATTTGAAATGCGACCTTTTTTTTGGAAAAATAAAAAAAAGATTCCAGTTTATGGAAGTAAGCGAACAATAAAAGCTTTATTGAGTAAATATACTTTTTGTTTTTTGCCAAGGCATGGCTATACGCCTATAATGAAGCCTTTTATTATAAAAAATAAATTTAAAATTAAAAAGGATAATAAATTTTTGTCAATGAAGTCATTTAGGGTTGTTCATGGAATGATAAGTGCTACTGGATATTTATTTGAAAAAGTAGCATACATAAGTGATTGCAACAAGATTCCAAGAGATTCTTTAAAATTATTATACGGTCTAAATTTTTTGATAATTGATTGTTTAAGAAAAAACAAACATCCATCTCATTTTAATTATGATGAAGCTCTTAATATGATCAGACTTCTTAAGCCAAAAAAAGCAATATTAACTAATCTTCATACAGATTTAGATTATAATTATCTAAAAAAGAAACTACCATCAAATATCATTCCTGCTTATGATGGATTGAAATTTAATTTTTAATCTCTCTTTCAACAGTATTTATAAATTTTTTAGAAGTAGGTTTTGTAAACGAGGCAAAAGTGTCTGCAACTTTTCCGTTTTTGCTTACAATTATTTTGTGAAAATTCCATTTGGGAATAGCTCCCATACCATAATTTTCTTTAGCCCATTTGTAAAATGGATGAGCTTTATTGCCTATAACATCAATTTTTTCAGTCATAGGAAAATTTATTCCAAAATTTGTTTCGCAGAAGTCTTTAATTTCTTTATTGTTGCCAGGCTCTTGTTTGAAATTATTTGTTGGAACTCCAATAACAACTAATCCTTTATTTTTATAATCACTCCATAAAGTTTGAAGACTTTCATATTGAGGTGTATAACCACATCTACTCGCTACATTTACTATAACTATAACCTTGTCTTTATAATCACTTAATTTAATAACGCTCCCATCTAGTCCATTGAACTCAAATTCATGTGCGAGTTTTGAATAGTTTGCTTTAGCGATATTAAATATTCCAAACATAATGATTAAAACTATAAGTACCTTTTTCATAATTTTATTTTAAACGCTTTTAACAAAGCATCTAGGGGCAATATGACACAATTAATTCGACTTATGTATTTTTTATTAAAAATAACTTTAAATGCCTTGAATTTTACAGGTAAATCATAACTTTTAGTTTTAAATTTATTTTTTAAATCCTTTATATCTCTCAAACATAACTTGCTTATTTTTTGTGATAATAAGTTAGCGGAAGCCTCACAAAAGATACAAGACTCAGTCTCATATCTCATTGATTTGATCTTATTATTGGAAGAAATAATTTCAACTTTAATTATATCTCCACACAAAGAATTCTTTGCTGAAGATTTATGAGTAAAAATGTTTTTTAAACCAACATTTTTGTTATTAGAGGCAATTTTAATAATTTTTGCATCAATCATTTTTTTGAAAAAAGCAATAACAGAACATATCCGAACACTGTAGAAAGCAACGATCCGGCTAGAACTCCAATCTTAACCCCGTCTATGTACTGAATATCATTAGCAAAAGCTAAGTTTCCAACGAATAAACTCATTGTGAATCCAATACCAGTAAGAATTGATACGGCATAAAAAGCTGGCCAAGTTGAATTACTAGGTTTATCTGCAAATTTTAGCTTTACAGAAAGATAAGATAACACAAATACACCAATTTGTTTTCCAAAGAAAAGTCCTAAAACAATTCCAAGAGGAACTGGATTTAATAGTGTTGAAAAAGTCAAACCCTCAAGCGAAACACCTGCATTTGCAAAAGCAAACACTGGCATAATTCCAAATGCTACATATGGTGATAAACTATGTTCTAATTTTAATAACAATGAGTTTTTATTAACTTTAGTATTGTGTGGAATAGTTAAAGCAAGAAGCACTCCTGCTATAGTAGCATGAATTCCCGATTGATGCGTAAAGTCCCATAAAAATATTCCAACTATTAGATAAGGTAAGAAATTATTTATTTTAAATTTGTTTAATGCGATTAAAATTATCAATGAGACTAACATTAAGATCAAATACGTTGCTTGAATATTTCCAGAATAAAAAAAAGCAATAATAACAATGGCCCCAAGATCATCAATAATTGCTAATGCAGTTAGAAATACTTTTAAAGAAATAGGAACTCTTTTTCCTAAAAGTGATAATACTCCCAGTGAAAAGGCAATATCTGTTGCCGAAGGGATTGCCCAACCTTTTAATGTAGTGCTATCAGAGTAATTTATAAATATATAAAAAAGGGCAGGAACAACCATTCCTCCTACGGCACCAATAATTGGCAACAAAGCTTGTTTGGGATTAGATAGTTCACCTTGTAAAAATTCTCTTTTAATTTCTAGTGAGACAAAAAAGAAAAAAATTGCCATTAGAACATCATTTATCCAATGCAACACACTTAGTTTCAGTCCAAAATCTTCAGTTCCAAGGATGATATATTTTTTTAAAATTGAAAAATATTCATCAGAATAAGATCCATTACTAATAATTAATGCCAAAATTGCTGCGAATAAAAGCATTATACCCGATGAGGCTTCTAACTTAAAAAAATCTTTAAATGGTTTAGTTATATTTTGGATCATAGTTACTATTTACTTCTATAATGCTTATCTTTCAATTGCCAAAAAGGTATAATTAACCTATAAAACAGACGATCGGGGCGTAGCGCAGCCTGGTAGCGCATCTGGTTTGGGACCAGAGGGT
>MDTG01372589.1_pt1 | contig 44034 bp, 86 predicted proteins | sample 811421 | NCBI WGS metagenome assembly MDTG01 (sample SAMN05326645, study PRJNA326480) | marine metagenome | isolation source: seawater | place: Pacific Ocean: South East | collected 2011 | reverse complement strand
TTCAGAAAGAAGGTGATTTAGATTTGAAGTTCCGCTACTGTCAGTTGTTGGAATATATTGTGTGATTTGCATATTTTCTCCTTTGGTTGATTGTGGTTTTATTATATCAAAATGTGCATTCAGCTGCACGAGCCTGTCCGAGCATGAGTTATCGTGGGTCTAGACCAAGTTTCTGACGAACTTTGTTTGCACGTGACCAACCTTCTGGCGTAAGATGAATGTGGCTACATTTGGTCTTGAAGGCTCTTCGAGTATATCCAGAACAGCTAGGGCTGTAGTAAGATTCGTTAACAGAAGAAAAACATTCGTACCTGACGCGGCCAACACCAGCTTCCTGAGACGCGTCGAACCATAGAACATCGCGATAACTCGGACTAACAAAGTATCCGCATCCAGAACCGCCCTTGTGATAGTCTGGCCGGCCGTGTTGATACATGTACTTTCTTCTAAGATGCCAACGCTGTGACTTACCCGGGTTCGATTGAATTGAGAGCAGCAAGTACTCAATACCATTAAGTTTTACTTTGGGTTGCGTAGTTTGAATCATATTGTCTCCGTTGGTTATATGTTTATATTATAACGCAAAAAAATATATACTACACGTGTTTCATCTCCATGACATGCTTTTGAAAATCTTGTGCACACACATACTGATTTCTCATCTTTAAGATAATGTCTCGAGAAAACTTTTTATAGTGTGCGTAACTCTCGCACTTCTCAGCATATTTGTTCCAGACAAAAGAATGGATAAACCTCATCTCGCCATCCCAGCCAAAGCAGTAGAATTTATTTGCCCCAGAAAACATTTTTATTTTGTGTTCTGGAAAGATAGAATTTTCATAATTCAGTGACACACACTCTACAAATATCTTTTGGTTGACACAGCTATCAATTAGAACTATGTCACCCCAAGTTCGTTCGAGCATGTTAAGTTGTCTTTGAGACAAGCACTCGTCTTGTGCGAGTAGCCAATCTCGTGAACAAATTGCATTCTGAAACAATCGGTCTAGGCTTTCTTGAACTCTTTTTTGGAACCTCATTCCCTTTTTAGCCCTCTCACTTTTCGGGTCATATTTAGAATTGTATCCTTTTTTCATGATCTTCCCTTGTGATTGGTGCTGCCTATATTCGCCCCGACATGCTCAAACGGGATGTTGTTACACCGATTTGTTTTTCTTGCACCCCACCCCGAGGAAGAATTGAACGATCTTACATAATCGTCAGCGTCTGACTTATTCTGAAATCTGACAATTGATATTGCTGCCATTTTCCCGGACCCTGAGATGACACCCCTGATGGTTGGTGTGTTTTCATCCGGGTCAGGTCTTTCGTCATGACAGTCAATGCAAACATTTGCGTAACCTCCTCTTGACTTTATTTTTGCGTTCTGGTCGAATTCTTCCTCGCAATATTTGCACTTTCTTATCATTCTGTATCCTTTAAGTTTTTGTTATGCTTTTGCTCTTTGAGTCTGGTGACACACCTTTCGTATTCTTGACGAGATCTGTCATTCATGCATTCCATGACTACATTAAGTGCTTCGTCTTGGGGTTTGACCACAAATACATAGTACGTCAAACCAAGTACAAATGCAGTGACCAGCAGTGCTAAATAATCTAGAGTTAATAAATCTTTCATTTTTTCTCCTTAGGGTTGTTGCGGTTGTTTACTATTATAGCAGGCTTCAAAAACTGCTACAGGAATATCGTCGCAACAAAATACAAAAAAACTCCTGTGAAAAAGCCCAAGGTTAACAAAACAAATGAGGCAATCGTGTCTAATATTTGATCATGATTCATTTCCGATCCTCTCGATCTAGTAACTTTATTACTTCATTTTTGAATATTCCCGGGTATTGTTCAAGAAGATACATGAAGTACACATTCCCTTTGATGCCGACTGGAGCAGGAGATGAACAGTATACATCAATTACATTCTCTGCGTAGATTTTTGGACTCTCATGAACCATGGAATTGTATTCTGAAGCAGCCCTTCTTGCAATCTCTAGAACGTATTTATATGCGCTCAGACTTTCCATAATTACTCCCTTTTGTTCGGTATCAGCACTGAGTTATTAACTGGCAACGCCCAGTGATGCAAAGTAAGACCTATCAATGTCCCTATCAAGAGCGCCCATATGGTCATCCAGAGTGGATCAAAATTTCTATCTGTCTTGAACACTTTTAGCACTCCGGGACAAGTGAGCTAAAATACGAACTAGTGCCTACCGGAGGTTGTGTGTTCGTGTCCTCGTTTTCGTTGGCCATGTCATAGTCTGATCGAAAGCTTTCGACAAAGCTTTCAATAGTTGACCCGGGTAAAAACCTTATCAAGCTATCTAGCACTAGTTCACGACATTCATCTGTATCTCCAAGCTCTTCTATTAATTTGTAAATCGGTTCTGCAAATTCTCCACAAGCCATGTTTTCTCCTTTTGGTTGTTGTGTTTATATTATAAAATGCTTTTGTTTGGGCTACACGCCTGATCCTCGCGCGCGTACGCGGGCGCAAGCTATCTTGCGCTAAACTACGATCCACTTTATATCGTCAGGCTCAACGACAGTTTCTAATCCGTCGTATGCATCAATGATGTACTTTCGACCTGAGATTTCATGAATGCACAATTTTGAAACACTACCTCCTGCATCATCACCAAGTTCTTCGACAGCCTGAACTAGGGCCGAATCATGACGAGGAGTTTCTTCTAGATACCCATAATACGTCGGTTCTGCTATCATTTCAGCTGCTTCTTTGTTTCCTAGTTCAGCCATTCTGACAGCACAAGCCCGACTAATGCTGAAGCCTCCATAGCAGGAATTGTATACTACTTTAATGCTCATTTTTTCTCCTTGTTAGTTAGGCCAGACATTTACAACAGCGTTGTTGTATGGCTCATGATGATATCGAGTTGCTCCTGGGTGTTTTCTTTGAATGTGCTCGTTTGCTAAATCATCAACTTGGTACCAGCGATCCGAATGGTAAAATGTGCCAAATTCTGAATAGTGGTGATCTGAAGCGTTGGGGATATTTCCTTCGCAATAAATCTCCACAGTACTTCTTGGTGACCACTGACCCGGTGATCTAGACCCAATATGAATGTCTTGCTTAATGTCTTTCTGCTTCAATCCCCATACTTTGGCAATTGCTCGCCTGTATGCATCTCGTACGTCACAGTTTGGAACTTTCATTTTTTCTCCTTTGATTGGTTATGTTTGTATTATGTTATGTAGATGTTGATGGCTACACACCCTGACACATGTAGCTGTCATCAAACCCCATCATCTCGCCAACTGTTCCCGGAAATCTGCCTTTAATAGCTGACAGAATTCCTGTTAAATCAGCCCGATTAATGCCCGACTTTTCTACGACGTAATCAGCGTAGAGATTACTGCCTTTTGGCCAAGTGAAGGTTAGGCCACCTCTTCCGGACTTAAGCCAGGTAAAACAGCACATAGTCTGACCGTAATGTACATCTTCATACTCCCCAGTAAGTAAGTCGTATCGTGTCATATTTGCTTCAAGAATAATGTTCATCATTGTTTTGCTCCCTTAATTGCTGTGTGTTATTATTATAACTCGCATGCAATTTGATTACATGAGCTTAAACATTTGATTTTCTATTTTTCAAAACTTCTCTTATCAGAACTTTTGTAACTTCACTAACTTCATCTTGAAGAAGAAAATATTCAAGAAAAGAGTCAGGAAAATTTCTTATTCTTTCTGGATCTAACAATAGCTTATCTTTCATTTCTTTTGTACCTTTGAGAAACAAAATTAACTTTACCGAGTCAACATTCGCAGTTCCCAACGCACTTAAACATTTGGATTTGCGATGGCAACAAGTCATACATTTTTCCGTCTGAACTTCGAAATATAGTACAGCCTTTTTCGTCTGCCTTTTTAACGAATGTCAACTCTCCGCTCATCCAGAATTCAAAAGATTTTATCGGAACAAGGTAAGTGTTCGATTTATTTTTCTTGTTTTTTTCAAAAATTTTTTTTACCTTTTCATAAGTCATTATTCTGCCCGGAAGGTAATTTAGATTGTGAGAAATGGGCCTTTGATCTCAGTACGGGGGGATGTTAGGGTTGTACTTCTGATCAAAGAGTGAGTTTGATCCTGGCTCTGTCTCTTGTAAAGTCATGAAGGGTATGTCATATGACCCGGCCCTTCTCACATCTTCAATATTACAGCATGTGTGCTGAATGTTAAACCACATTTTTTTATTTTGAAATAAAATTTGAAACTCTAAAGAGTTCAACTCGATAATTTCTTGACAGCTTAACAACACAAAAACTTCGTCTGGTTGTATCATCCACATAGAAGTATTGCCATGAGCATCGATACAACAAACGCCGTAAGGAATGTGAAATCTACATATGCTACCTGCCCTCATGTCAGCGTCTCAGATGAGCCAGAAACAAACATCTCACCAACAACGCTACTAATTTCATTAGCCCACTTAGTGTAGCCCATCTCATCTAACTTAAGTGTTATGGTAGTAAGAACGTCTGTAACGTCTGAAAGAGTAGTAACCTTGTTTGTTTCAGGAAGTTGCGGGTACATCGTAAATATGAAAGGCATGCCGTACAAGTAGTCTGGTGACTCCATATACGATTCAAATTCGTGTGTCACACCTAATTCTTCTATCATGTTTGATAGCTTTGTCGACAATTCGTCAAGCTTATCTTGTTCTCTTTTTTTGATATGCTCTGTCAAGTAAATAATTTCTGCCATTTTTAAGCTCCTAAATAAACAATACAAAACGCCGTGAAGGCTATTAGACTGTCGCAAACAATATAATTCCAGTAATTTTTCATGAGATCAGCACTCAAATCATTGGTTAAAAGATCAGGCCTGAATACTTCAACACTGAAGCCAAACGCTATTTGTGCAACTAAACTTAGTAGACCAAGTAATAAAAAGCTAGTACTAGCAAAAGAAAGATAGTACGTCATCAAAGAAAAGTATAGCACGTCTAAAAAAAACTTGAATGGATGCTCGCGAGCCGGGTATCTTGTTACACGATCTGACATTACATAAATGTTCCAAGAAGAATATATCAGCAAGGAGATGAAAAAGTGCACATTGTTCATAATTTTTAACTCTAATAATTTACGTCATTACGACTGAGGTTACTCTGAAATAATTCGAATTTTGTATTTTTCCACGTGTGTACGATGAGGTTTAACTCTTCGTTTGATGCAGCAGGATATACTGCGTTCAAATATTTTCTGGCTGTTTCTTCAAAAGATCTGCCCGAAACAGAAGAACTGGCTCTTACTCCGATGTGAAAAGCTTCAATTTCGCATGGGTCAAGAAAGTATGACATGCGTGCCGAAAGTGCTCTATTTCTTGAGAATGCGTTGTTTTCAATATTTTGTGCTAAGTGGTGTATTTCGTGTGCAACAACTTCGAACAAGTCGCATCGGTCTATTTTTACTTTTTTCTGATGTACACCTTTGGGCAATATAATGTTAATATCAATTGAAGGTTCGTCAAAACAATCTCTTCCTGCATATCCCTGCAGGTCGTATTTTGCCTTAAGCCCCTCCACTCTGTGAACTGCCATTCGCCAATTGAAATAGAGCATACCTTCTAGATCGTCTGCAATAGGAATATTATAATCCCATCGCTCATGCGTTTCAAATGACTTGACACTGTGCGACATTAGACCAAGAATTGACTCAGCAATTACAGATACTGTATCTTCGTAGAAAAAGCTTTTATCATTAATGTTCATATTTTTACTCCCTGGTATGTTTTTATTATACCATGAAATACTAACAACTACACGACTTTACCTATTAAATCTTTTTTCTGCTTTCTAGACAACTTTTTTATCTGATACTCTCTCTTAAGTGCGGAAGAGACTGAATTGTGAACTTCGCTGTAGACTAACTTGACCGGCCGACGAGAGCGTGTATATTTTGCAGCTTTTTTTATACTGTAATTGTGCTCATTTATTCGCCTACTAATATTTCGTGTATAACCAGTGTAATAAGTTCCGTCAGAACATTCAACTATATAGACATAATACTCTTCATAATTCATTTTAACTTCTCCTATTTAGCAATAAATGTCTCTTTCCCATGGCTTCGAGTCTTCCCAGTCGTGAAACTTAGGATAACCTAATTCTGTCATTTTTTTCCAAAACATTTTTCCATGACCCTCTTCGTTGTGATGTTGATATGCCCAAACATGACACATCTCGTGTATCATGACTTTCTTTTTAAACCTGTTTGTCCATCGATGACTAGACATCATTTCAATTTTAGTTGGCACTAAAACTCCGCCAGAATCAATTCTGTAAAAAGCACGCCCAAGCTTTCTTCTGAGTCGGCGGTTTCCAACAACAGGTATATTTTTTAATGCGCCTGAAAATAATTCTTCATTAAGTTGCGCATAAAGTGCCTGAAAAGACGTTCCCAGAGGTATCAATCGATTATCTTCTGCTAGTTCGATTGTATTTCTAGTGCGCTGTCTTTTAGCTAGCAATAAGATCTTTGCCTTAGCTTTGGTTGATAGTATTGAATAACTCAAATTTGCCTCCTGCGTGGTATAAACTTATTATATACATTAAGTAGTAAGGCTACACGTGCGCGCGCGCAAGCTATCTTGCGCTCAAATTCAAATCTTACAATGTCTTATTGGTCGACCTTGTCACCCAAAAACTGAATTGACTCTATGGAAAAATTCTTGTGATCGGCGCCTGATGGATAGTAGGAAAAGTTAATATTATCCCCAATAAGATCGCTTACACTTGGAATGTATTCGCGCTCAATGAAGCTATCAGTAACTGCGCCAATGTCTGAGTGGACGCCTGCTTTTATTTCGTTCTCTATTTTTTTAAGTACTTCATCAGACGGTTGCGTTATTACTGCTTTTCTATTGTACAACGGGTGCACAAATGTTTGATCGTACCTTATATCCTTTTTTTCTTCAGCATTGAAATGACTAACAATTTTTTTTGGCACTTTATTACCCGGAATAGTACCTATTGATTCATATATTATTTTTCTTAGCTGGCGTCTTGTTATCTTCACGGGTGCCTCCTATGCTTTGTCAACTGGTAGTTTACCCAGCTTTTTGAGTACACCATAAGCAGAAAATTTTCTAACTTGATCTTTAGGTACTTTCAATTCTATGTGTGCTGGATCCGCCCCGAATAAGAAAGGTTCTGCACCTTTTGTATCTGCCCCGGATTTATACCAGTTTCCATCTGTGTGGAGAACCTTGCCGCCTCTTTTCTTTTTACCCGGAGGTTTTCCGCTCGAGAAGAACTTCCAATCGCCGCCCCAGGTCAGGCCGGCTTCCCTTGCAGCTTTACCTAGCTCCATAAAAAACTTCCAGCTGTCTAAATGCTCCGGTGTCGGTCTGCTTTTGTCTGTTATTTTGGCTTTACCCTTATTGCACCATCCGTAGCGTTCATCTATGATATCTACAGCAATTACTGCACCTTTAGGGTCACCTGTCAAACCATACTGCACATGATAACCGAAGTGCGCAGTACCCGAGACTCCATCTTTTTTCTTCTGGAGTTGATCTTTAGCATCTCTAAACGACGTAAAGATGACGGGCTTAAAGCCTTGTGATTTGAGATTAGATAATATTGACTTAACCTTGCTTCTGAATTCAGGTCTTAGGTATGACAAGTGCTCAGACTCAGCTGACTTGTTCGGTACTGTCCTGGGCAAACCTTTTCCTGTCTGGCTTCTTGCTAAAGACAGTGCTTTGTTGATTTGAGAGTTGGAAAGTTTTAGCGCGGTATCTGCTGCAGAATTGTCGATGCCTGTGACAGAGTCGATGCCTGTGACAGAGTCAGACTCACCGGGTTCATCTTCTACTTGTTCTGAGTCTATTGCTGCGTTATCTTTTCCTGTGATAGAGTCGATGCCTGTGACAGAGTCAGACTCACCGGGTTCATCTTCCTTTTCAAACATAAATCTTTCAATCATTAGATTAAGTTCTCTGCGTGTTATTTTCATTTGTTTTTCTCCAAATTTCAGCCCATCAACGACCAAACAGTTTATCTAGAATACCCTTGCCCTTTTTTGTCTTTCTAGCCGCAGAACTAGATTTGCTTTTTCTTTTAAAATTTCTTTGAGCATCTAATAACTTTTGAAATGGTTTGAAATTTCTAGGATCGTCGCCAACGTCGCGAGCTAGCTCGACACCTGTATTGTGTAGATATCCGAATACTTCCTCATCAAGCAAGTCTCCGTTGTAATTAGGCTTTGAAATTATGTCAACGATTTGCTTAAACGGTCCGTCTAGTATTTCTTCTGCGACCTCAGGAGGGATGTCAACTCTGTTTTTTGAATGCTTATCCATTGTATTCCAAAGAGCCTTCAGTGCCCTTGAATCCGGCCCGGACAGGCCCGGGCTGTCGAAATCGCCTTGTTCTTCGACTAGTAATTGCACCTCATTTAGGATTAGGCTTCTCAATTGTCTTCTTGTAATTTTCATTTAAACCTCTAAAATTTGCGCAGACTGTTAGTTTCCTGTCGAATCGACCGCATCGCCGGCGTCGGGAACGGAGTGTTTGTCTTTGAGACGTATCGCGTCGAAGGTCACTCCTTTTTCATTGTCTAAAATCTTTCGAATATCTCTGTAACCCGGGGCACCTGATTTTAATTCAGTTGCTTTGGTAAGGCTAACTGATTTATTCTTCGGTGATTTGACTATGTACACTTGATTAGTAGCTTTATTAATAGCATAGTGATAATTTTTGTCTTTTGGGTCTTTAACCATTTTAATTTCGTCTTTATCGTCAGACATTTTGGAAAGATCTATCCCGTGTTTGACATTTTCGCTCAGATTGCTTACTTCTTTTAAGATCAGTCTTCTCAGCTGCCTTCTAGTTATTCTCATTGCACTTCTCCGGAATTAATAATACGCCTATTGTATATATATCACTCAGCTTTTGTTAATTATTATTCTAGACTATCTTCTTGTAATTTTGATTTTAAACCCTGCTTTTAAGATCTTCTATTTCATCTCGCAGCGTCTGTATTTCTTCCATCAAAGCGTCAACCACATTTGAGTTGTGTGCTCTTTCTGATTCTAGCTTTTTACTGAGAGAAAGAATGAGGTTTTTATTTTCCTCTACTTGCAGAATAATTGTGACTTCTTTGTCTGATAGTGATTCCTGCAGGATTATATCACGTAATTGTTGTCTTGTAATTTTCATTATGCCTCCAGGCTCAGTTATGATGTACATAACTTTAGTCTCTGTTCAAGTACTTTAAAAACAACTCGGCTTGACGCTCATCACTAACATCAAAGCGACGCTTAGCGCCTTTGCTCATTGCTTGGTTTGTTTTAATAATTAAGTAAACTGGTTTTGTTATGTTGCCTGCAGGTATGTGTTTATTGAAAAAGCTTCTTGCTTGATATGCTTGATCAACGTACCAAGCGTCTATCTGCCAATTGGCAAGAATAATTTCATTGATCGTTGTAGAAATAGCACCAGACTCCTGCCTATCAAGAACATCTTGTTCACTCAGCACGACTGGATTTGCCATTGTTTCAAAATATTTTTCAATCTTCTTATCGTCGAACCCTCTTCTCTTGAGCGCGCGAGTCCTTGCCCTTTTGCCACGCTCAGGATATTCTGTCTGAGACACTTGCTCCATACCAGCGCGCTTGGGTAATCCTGATGATGCGTAAAAGTCTCGTGCTTGCTGAGAAGCCATTCGCTGAGTTTGCGATGCAACATCTTCGAAAGATGCGAAGATAGGGTGACCCGAACAAATGAAACCCCAGCCGCCGCCAAAAAGATCTTGCGACTTTATATTTGGCCAGTCTTGTTCATTAGGTGTGTATACACCAACTACAGAAATAGAGTCGCGTTGTCGCTCATTTTGAGCGCCTAAAGTACTATCTGGCGTTAAGCTTAACAGCCCTACATTTGGAGATCTCGTACCTCGAGCAGCAGACTTGTAAGTTAAATTGTGACAATATGTAATCTTTCTAGACTTCCAAAAATTCATGTGAGGTCGAGCATATTCCTGCCAAAGTGACATCAGCATCCTCTCGACATTAATTTCAGGTTGCGTTTGACCGTATCGCACACGCCTTTCTGCTGGTTGGCGTTGGTCATAAAATGCCGGGCTTTCATCTGTAAAGCTTGGCTTCTTCTCATCTTTAGTTACTTGATATGTAACTTCTTTGTCGTGCCAATCCTGTTCTAACTCGCCCGTTTTTTCGTCGTAGTAATAACCAAAGTGAGGTTCAACTGCAGTCTGTGTAGGAATATCAGTCTGTACTGATTGCCAGTCGCCGTGTAGTGCTTTAAGTTTTTTCAGGAATTCAGGGTTTGTTGTTTCCTGTATTAGCTTTCTTAGTTGTCTTCTTGATAACTTCATACATGCCTCATCATATGTATATTCCTTGACTCCCGTCGAAAACCTTTAAGCCACTCGCTTTTGCAATGCTTACAATTTCATTGACCCTCTCTAGAGAGAAAGCTTGATTATTTTGCATGTTAATCACAACTGTGTCGTAGGACCAGTGCTTGATAATTAGTTCACCAATTGAAGTTCTTTTGTCGGACGTGGACATCCTAAGAACGTCTTCTCGGTCAAATAACACATCTTTCCCTTGAAAGTATTTGCCAACAGCTGGTCGTTTAGGTAGTCCGGAGGCTTTGTGCCGGACCTTATCCTCGTGTGACGCTTTTCCCCGAGATTCTGTAAAAGAGTCGATTGCTGAGGCGTATGTCACCCTTCTAGGGTTCAGCACCACACCAAGGTCTATTCTATGGGCAATTAAACTTCTAGCCATAAACTGCTGCATACCTAAAAACCCGTATGAAGACATCTCATCGCGCTGTACTTCACCGGGTGGATACTTTCTTAGAAAAGCTTCAAAACTCAAATCAAGCTCGCCCTGCAATTCTTCGGAAGTAAAAGACTCGTAGTCGTCTAGTTCTGTGTAGTAACTTAGATCATGTATCGCAATTACTTGGTTTGGATCTTGCCAAAATTTGTGATCGGCATTTTCATTCCAGAACTTTTTTACGTCACGCCTCATGTCAAACTGTGCGTCTATCTCTTCGGGACTAGCCTCATGTGTGCCTGTTTGTTTTGCATACTCACGGTGAGAGGTAGAAATTGTGCGGCTGGAATAGGGTTGATCTTCTCTATTGTGGACTAGTTGTTCTAGCTCTGACTGATCTAGCGGTGATTCAGCTAAGTTCAAGTTCTCAATTATAATTTTTCTTAGATGTCTTCTTGTAACTCTCAAAACAAAAACCTCTCACTTATATATATCGCGCAACTTCTGATCGTTACTTACCCAGGTGGAACAACCTTGTTAAATGCTTTCGCGATGGCTTCATCAGACGCGTCGTCTCTAATCATTTTAAACAACTGATTGACGTCAAAACCTCTGTTTTTTAATGTATCACGTACACTTTTAATCATGTCTGCTGTGTAAGGTCCGGTTCCCTTTCCGGACTTAAGCCTTCTAATCCTTGTTCTCACTTCTGTCTGACCGTTTTTTGAGTGAATATTTAAATACTGACACGTGTCCGGCCCTTTTTTGGTACCAAAATCATCTTCCTCTGAAGTATGCGATGGAAAACAGTCGTGATAATCAGTTTTTATTACACTCTCTAAATGTTTTTTGAAAGATGCACTTCCTATCTGACTACGAGGGAGGACTGTCCCTTTACTATATAACGCAGTTTCTTTCTTTTTAGGATCTGACATATCTATCTTTCTGCCCAAAGATAATCTTTCTTTAAGATTGTTGACACATAATTTTGCAATATGCTCAACTGTGTCATAGCCAGATGATGTTGTGTATCTGTCAAAAGCATGAGAAACTTCATGCTCTATGGTTTGCCTCATTGCTTCCTCTATAGACCCCCAATCTGTATCATCACCCTCACTAACTGAAAACCCAATCAAGGTTTTGATTTTCCGGACTGTTTCACTACCATGCGAGCTGTCAAACAACTTAGAAATAAAACCGGGTTCATGCTGAGAAAAATTATCACCTTCGATATTTATCCTTAGTTTACCCACATCTGATGCGCTCTTTGTCATAAAGTAGCCATAAGTACGCTCGTTATCCTTAAAATAATTTATTGCTTCTTCACAGTCAGTGCTGATTTCGACTGATAACTCTTTAAACATTTTTTTTCTTACATCACTGTATATCTTTGGAAAAATATTTAGACTATATGGGTCACTTTTATCTTTTACACTTGTAACCCTCTGCTTTCTACTATCAGGTACCATATACTCTATTATTTTATCAGGATTGTAGTTTTTATATGTGTAAAATTTGTTTGTTGGGTCGTAGTTTTTCTTTATTACGTTTTTGATATTCGCTAGATCGTCTTTTAAATACTCAGCAACTTGATCTCTAACAGCATTAGCAAAACCATTTGCGAGAAGCCGCCTTAGAATGTTATTTGCTTCTATTTTAAAATTTCTTTTAAGGATCTGCCTAAACTTTTCTAGTCTTCGGGATTCCTTGTCAGACTCTTGAAGTAGCTGATTTCTTATTATCTTTCTTAGCTGTAACTCTGTAATTCTCATACTAAAAAACCTCTTATCTATATATATCTCGCATAGGTAAGAAGTTTAAAAATGGTGGAGACGGCGGGAGTCGAACCCGCGTCCGCAGCCGTCAAAGTTTGAGTCATTCACAAGCTTGTCTGATTATTTCTCTAACCAGTAAGATAGCCACCTTTTTTCTCACCAACTCTTGTGCGACCTTAGAGTTCCACCTGCTAGCAGGGTAACCATTTTGGATACGGCTGGGTCCGCAAGACCCCCTTATAATTTATCGTCTCATCCATCTGACTAACCTCTTGTTTTACACCGAAAGAGATATCGGCGCGATTAAGCTGCTATAGCAACGGCTTCGTAATAGTAATTGTTGTTTGCAATTATTTTGTTTGAACTTTTAAGGATGTATCTTTCCTGCTTGCACTCTCCCCCGGATTCGACCCCGTCGAAACCATTGCGTCCCCAATTTATTTAGTGCATTTTTCAGCGCAACATTTGCATGTGCAGCATGGGCAGCATTTACATCTATTGTTTTCCATGACGATCACCTCCTAATACTAATTATAATACATTTGAACTAATAGTATACTCATTGCCAAAAAAATACAAATCATTGTTTTAGGCGTGAAAATTGACTCACCTAAAAAATACCATGTCATTATTGGAAATGTTACATAAGAAAAGACTGCAGCTATAAACCTAACTGACCAAAGCTCGCCACCCGTTGCCTCAAAACAGTATTTCGTACCGTACCAAAAGAGTAAACCAGCAGGAATTCCAAAAACAAGAGTAGCAAGTATGGGCTTGTCTTTCCAGAATTCCCATACAAATTGAGAGTTGCCTGCAAACCAACCCATTGTGTGACCTGCAATAAAAAAGCATATTGAGAGTATCATCTCATAGCTAAAAAACATAATAATTTTTGACATTTCGTACACTCCTACAATGATATTTCATCGCTAACTATTATGTTTCATTATTCTATTTTTGTAACTTTTAAAACTAAGTTACCTTCACCCGATATGAGCCTGTGAAATTTCATTTTTTTGATAAAAAACTTTAAACCTTTTTCCAGTTGGAAAGGTAGCTCATTGTCTTTCTGAAACCTCCAGGTTTCGTTTGACTGTAGTACTTCTATGTGGCGATCCTCTCTGTCTCTGTGCCAAGGATAATCTATTCCCGGCAAGAATTCTCTAACTGAAATGTTTTCAGAATAATCTTCTTCACTGTAGTACTTCATGTCAAACGAATTGGGTTGCTAGTCTAAATAACAGACTGACCTACCCGTACCCCAGTTGACATGGCCAAAAGAAGATTCGTCACCCACCAGATCGGGTTCAGCCTGAAAAACAACTTTGCACTGTGTTTGTCGAGTAGGATTGACCGATGGGACAAACCCTACAATGCGACCACCCAAATAAGCTTGTCTTTTCTGACCTTCTGTCAAGATGACTCTTTCACCTAGCAATTCTTGCTGCCGTGAATTTGATATGACCCAGTCGCCCGTGATAAAAGTATTTGTACTCGGCTGATATTCATAATCGTGAGACTTGCACATTAATGCAATAGCCGGCGTGTTTCTGTAACTTTTCATGTTGTTTTCTCCTATGTTAAACTGTAAATTGTTTTTCTAATGTTTCTATGATTTCATCAAGTTGAACCACTGAGTCCCCCAACCGAACCCTGGCCTTGACAGACCTAACTGCTTCGCGAAGCACTTTTGGATCAAAATGGTCTTTGAAGTCTGCAAAAAGGTCCTTTTTTTCTTCATTGAGTAACTGAATTTCCCCCTCGATTCTTTTAAGACTACTAATAAATTCTTTTAATTTCTGATCTTGTATAGACATATTACGCTCCTTAATCTAGATCTAGATCTATGATGTCAATAATCCCGCCTGTTACTAAGGCAAGACAAATAAAAACTACTTTTAAGATTATTGATAGAATACTGCTAATTGTATTTAACATTTTTTCTCCTTGTTATGTTGTGTAGGTAGTTATAATATAAACAATTTAAAATACAGTTACACGAATATTCAAACAACATTATGTCTAACCGTTTATATAATTTCTGGTACAAATTGCACAAAAAATACTACAAACAATAAAAAAGAACAAGCTTCCAGATAAGACAGCTGATATTGCAAAGTAACCGTTAATTACTGCGCATATTAGACTAAAGTACTTAGATCTCAAAAGCTGATAGATTTTTCTATCCATTTTTACTCCATCACTTGAATCTTAATTTATTTTTTCTTACTTTACAAAAATACTGTTGAATTGCTGAGTGCACCTGACAAAAGTCGTGCACTTGCTTAACTGCTTAAGAGATGCTGCACCAACATATGTGCATGTGGACCTAAGGCCTCCGAGTATATCCTTGACTGTATTTACTACTGGGCCTCGATACTTTACTTCTACTGTTCTACCCTCAGATGATCGGTACTCGGCCATACCGCCACTATGCTTCTTCATCGCAGTGTCAGAGCTCATGCCGTAAAACTGAACAAACTTTCTTTCCTGATAAGTGTGCCCTAAAATGTTTCCACTGATACGGCCCGGTGTGGGAACCAGCCTGACCGGTTCAGGTTTAAAGCTTTCTTCAACTTCCATTTCGGTCATTTTATAAGTTTTCGTAACAACTTCTCCGCCGCCCTCATCATGACCAGCTAACATCCCGCCAAGCATGACGAAATCTGCTCCGGCAGCAAAAGCTTTTGCAACGTCGCCCGGACAGGTGCATCCACCGTCTGCAATAATATGGCCGCCAAGACCGTGGGCAGCATCTGCACATTCAATCACTGCTGAAAGCTGAGGATAGCCTACACCCGTCTGTATTCTTGTTGTACATACAGAGCCCGGTCCGATTCCCACTTTGACTACGTCTGCACCGGCAAGTATAAGCTCCTGCGTCATATCAGCAGTGACAACGTTTCCTGCTATGATATTGATGTTCGGATGATCCTTTCTAACCATCTTGACAAAATCTGTAAAGTGTTCTGAATAACCGTTAGCAATATCGATGCATACCCATTCAAGATTGTTAGACGCTATTGTTTCTTTTGCTTTCTCGTATTCTTTTCGATTTGTACCGACACTAATTGCAGTATATCTAGGATCCGACTGATAACAGTTATGCCAATCTTTTGGTGCGTTTTGTTTTGTAATGCATGTAAATAGATTTAATTCGCTTAGAACCCTTGCCATAGAAAAAGTTCCAACGCCATCCATGTTTGCTGCCATAATTGGTACACCAGACCATTTTTGTTTACTATTTCGGAAACAATAAGTACGTAGAAGATCGACGTCTTTTCTGCTCTTTAACGTACTTCGCTTTGGTCTAATAAGCACGTCTTTGTAGTCAAGTTTTATTTCTTGTTCAATTCTCATTTATCACCTCCAGTCGGCGCTTTGGGCACCAGTTTACGTTTCCATCATGCCACAGGCACTTAACATGAGCACCCATATCTACTTCTAAAATAATAGCTATGTCACTGTGACTTGGGTTGTGATGCACCACCCGCACTAGATCACTTGCTTTCATCCTCTACCAATTCCAGTTCGTTTAATTTAAAAGTTTCAGGCATGTACATGCCCGGGTTAAGAAAAATAACTGTTGCATAATCTTTGGCAATTTCGATTATACAAGCTTTTTTCCCGAATTTACAAACAATATCTCCTATTTTCACCCACAGTCTCCAGTGTTTTCTAATTTTAATCTTTCTAGTTTTTCTTTTACTATTATCAGGTAGTGCTTGTCTTCACAAGATATGCTAGATGAAGACCACAAGACATGACACTTCTGTCCACCAGAAGACTTCACAACAATACCTATTTCTGTGTATTTTTCAGACTTCATCCACGAATTGTGACGTTGCCATTCATGCCAAATGTTTTTTCTCCTTACCAAGTCACCTACTTGCATTTCTTTACAACTAGCTCCACAGTTCGTTTTGCCTCGATCGAGTATTTGCCATGGCGATAAGTAAACTTGTCAGTAATTTCGGTCGCACTAGTGCTAGGAATATTTGGCGCTCTTTCGCACTGAGCTTTAATCAGCTGTGTCATATCTTCGGTTACGCCTGTTTCTCTAAGTTCTAGAGCAAACCGAAGTAATAACTCCTCATATTTTTCTTTATTCATCTTCTTCCTCAAAAGAATTAATCCAAGCAGGAATAACGTAGTAACCCACAAAAATAAGTAGTAAAGCTGGAATGCCAAGAACGAAAGGTAGTATTATTGTATTCCACTCCGACATTATAATTCTTCGTTTAGCTTTATCATTTCTTCGTATTCTCTTTCTAGATCATCGATTTGTTTCATTATTTTACCGTATTCTCGAAGATCTCCGTTTCTTTGAAGTTCTACAGATTTCTTATACAACAAATCTCGATCTTTAAGAATTTTCTTTTTTGGGTCAGTTTTAAAAATTGACATTAAAAATTTAAACATATTTCTCCTAAGTTATGTACTGTGACTTTCTAGAATTAATTCTATTTTTTTCGCTTGAGATTCAGTGTAATACCAGTCACCGTTTATGCCGTCCCATCTTACAATAACATAACCTTCTTTGTTGATGTTAAGGATTACGCCTACTGCAGTATCGTATTTCCACATGGGAGACATTCGAACTCTATCACCTTTCTTCACTTCTTTCTCGCATAAAAAATAATTATATCGCCTTCTTTTGAAGAATTGCACATGCTCGACTCAACTGTGATCAGTTCGCCTGACTTAATCTCTATTGTACAGTTTTTTTCACCGATGACATCGACAACCCCCACCAAAGACGTCTTGTAAATAGCACATGCTAGTAAAAAGAAAAACATCAGCGGTCGTTCCTGAAGCATACAAAAGTTGGAAATCTGAGTGACCCATCAGGTGTTACTTCTTGATATCGAACTTCTATCATCCTACCTAAAAAAGAATCTTGATCTTTCCATATTGTTGATCTGAGTTCATCAGTTAATCCAGAACCAACTTGCACGTCGACGCCATTATAATCCACAACAAAAGATCCAAGTTTCTTAGAATGCTTTCCTGTTCCCTCTAGCAGGCCTTTGATTGGTAAGTCTACATCAAAAAAAGACTTATACTTCATTACTGACCAGTCTCTTTTAAATGAGTAGGGGGCTTCTGGGTCTTTGATCATTGCTCCTTCGAAGCCTTCTTCGACGTATCTGTCATGTAACTTCTTAATAGCATTGTGGTTTGCTGAGATATACTTGCGCTGGACTATTTTAATAAAATGATATTTTGATTCGTGATTATACATGCCCGTTGCTTCAGGTTCTGCATCTGTCAAGATCGTCACCATTTTGTGATATCTTTGCTCAGAAGAAGTTGTGCTTAATTCTAATTTCCACTCTTTCAAAGGAATGAAATCAAACACAGCCAAGTAAGTTCCAGTTGTATCTATTTTTTCTTTTCGATAAGCTTGACGCATTAATGTTGTAAAATCTTTACCCATAATTTCGCCTTCATAAACACCGTCAGGTAGTCTAGACAAGTCTTTACCAATTGTATTGTCAAAATTTGTAATTTGTTTTCCTGATCGAGCGTATAATGTAGCTACACCGTTTTCTACGATACCTTCGCATCTTATGCCGTCCAACTTAGGCTCTACACCGACATAGCCGGACTTAATTCTGCTGAAATCGTATTTTTGAGCTAGTGCAACTCGAAACACAGGAACGAGTCCTGGCAAAACAGAGTTGACAGTTTTTTCAGAAACTCCAATTGCTAGATGCTTTTTTAAAACTCTTCTCATCCATCTTTCTTGTGTTTCAGAACAATGAGAAAAAACAGATGAAATCAGTTGAATAGCTGCGTTTCCTGTAACTTTTCGTTGTGTGCATTTATCTGCAGCAAAAAAGAAAGCATCCCAAGATTCAAGCTCAGTTAGAACATTAACATGTCTAGACTTTGTCTTAGGTATCTTAACTACGTGAAAAACTCGATAAGGATTCAAAGAGTATTCCAGAAGTTGAAGGAAGATTTCATTGTTTTTATGTTGGCGTAAGATCTCTTTTTTGGCATTAGACCCTCTTACATTTTTGATATTTTCCAATATGCTTACTAACACTGACACTCCTAAAAGATTATAACAATTATATTATAAAAAAAATTTTTTTCTACTACACGTATTTTAATCACAAAAAAGCTTTTTTACTTTTATGAACTCTTTAGGTGTGCATTTTAAAATAGGATTGCCGTTTTTAAGCAATGTTATAAATGTATAACCTGATATGAACGTCTCTTCAATTGTGAAGTTGTGTTTCTTTCTGTACCCTTTTACTTCTACTGATTTTCTTTTAGTTTGCAAGTTTACTCCTGTTTTTTATTTCGCATAATGCGATATCTTTAGGTTTTTTGTTTTCAAAAATACTTCTAGTATACCCTTTCCAGTCGACGTAAGTTCCAGTTTTGACAATTTGTTTTTCTTTAATCTTGCCAACTAACAATATCAAATCATCGTCTGATATCAGGTCTTTATTTCTCAGCATCGCCTTGAAAATAAAGTTGTCAATCAACTCTACGTAAATGTTTGGAAATAATTTTTCGTAATGCCCGGTTGTTGCTTTGATAATCCAGTCTGTCACATGTCGACGAGAAGAGTGTGTTATGCCCGAAAAACCTCTATAACTTATGTATTTATTAATTCTATGCATTAGAAAGGGAGAGTTAGAATGTTTGACTATTAGTAGATCATCTCTAATTTTATTTGAAAACAACATCACGTATCTTTTGTTGTCTACAAAGAAGCAAACTTCTAAATTACTAAAATCAAAAGTGCTAATTACGTCTTTAGGTTCTCCCGTTATACACCCGACCAATTGTATCTTACAATTCTTTATTCGACTATCATCTTTCATAGACGAGCAAAAAATATTGTGACAACCTCCTGTAAGTGAAGTATCAACAGTAAATGACATTTCTTTTTCATAATCTAGCGATTCTGATTTTAAAAATCGAACAGCTTCGAGATATTGATTTTCAGATCTAAAATATATGTCTATGTCTGAAGCTTCATTTGCAGTCATGTGATCTTCAATGCAAATATTTTTTGATAAAGAGTGAGCGAGCCCTCCTGCAAGGATACCACCAAACTCATTCATCAAAACGTTCAATACTTCATTGCCGGCGATTTGCTTTTTTAAATATTGATGTACATCTTTTTGTTTAAACATGTTTTCCTGCATGCTTTGTAGCTTCATAAACAACTAAGTTCCCGTACTTATTATAAGTTATTAATTCACCTTTTACAAGATAATCTTCATGGTCGGCGTATGTGTAAAACTCCTTGTAATCATTTTTCTCTCTTTCCGGGAGATCGTTCTTGCAGTCGACCGGATCAACCTTGCGAAGATCTCTGCTCTTATAAGCCGGCGTTAAATTAAATCTTCCATCTATCACGGTACCTCCTGGGAATTGTACTTAAATCATCAGATGGCGCATGTTTTTCAACAAACATAATGACACCTAGTAGTATTTCTGCTAACTTTACCTTAGTGTCGTTTGACATAAAAGCTACAGGCGTTGATGTTTCGTTAGTTGTCCTAAACTTTATTTTAGAGTTTTCATAACTAACTGTGAGGTAACTCACAAACTTATCGCAGACGGAAAGGTGGTCGTCATATTTCACATACAATGACTCATACTCATTATCAGCATCGTTAATAAAATTATTTAAGTTTTCATAGAAATCATGTTTCTCTTTATCGTCTATGTAGACAGGAATTCCGTTTGTAAAGTACTCAATAAACTTAGCCCTTAGCTGTTGCATCTTTCTCCTCGGGTGCCACATGACTTATTATACTGTAGAAAACGTGCCGGCAATCTTCAACATCAGTTTCGGAATCATGTGCTCTTGACACGTCAATATCAAAATGTTCTCTGAGCGCATTTAGATTTTGCCTTTCAGTAGGCAGAAAAATGTAAGCTAAAGCGCAAGTATCTATGCAAGGATATCCAAACCTGTAGCATTTTTCATTTTCGCGAGTACCACGATCTGACTTTTTCCAGCCATACCTATTAAACACAGCTGTGAGATGAGCGATATCAAACTGTATGTTGTGGCCCACTAGTGGGCCCCACTTAAGTTTGTCAGCAATTGTTGGTGCGACCTCTTCAAAAGTTGGTGCGTTTTCCCACTCTTTTTGGTCGTATTTGCAAATTTGTAACGCCTCCTTAGAAGCAAAATTCATCTCAACATTCTTGGGCTTTATTTTTGTTGACCAAACTTCAGTTGATCCATCTTCCCAATCTGTCAGGATAGATATTGAAAGTATCGTACTTCTTGTCGGATCTAAATGTGTAGTCTCTACATCAAAAAAAGTTACTGATCTTGCTGTTGTTAAATTTCCCATGTTAGCTACCTCCTAATCTGTGTAATCACAATTGTCTACATCTGTTTCTTCATCACTGTCATCAAACAAGTCATCTAACCAATCACAATCATTCATGACATGCCCTTCCATCTCCTCTAAGGCTTTCTTGAAAAATTCAATTGCAGACATTTGCTCCATGTCGATGACGATGTTTCCAAAGTCATTTTCTATTTTAAAACCGCCATCTTTGTGCTTTGAGAGCGTGTATTTTTCAACTGTGCCTTCTGTCGATCCCACGTTCCAAGAGCGGACTTTCTCCCAGTTACTACTCATATGCGCACGTCAGTGTCTTTATAAACCGTTCTTTTGTAAAAGTTCCTACCTTCTGGTGCACCTTTATATAGCTTCCGGCAGCTGATCTAGACAGAAAAACCAATGTAGGCATAGACCTTACTTCAAATTTATTGACTAAGTCTCCAAACTCATCCACATTAACTTTTACTACTTCAACATCAGAAAGGCAGTCAATACCCTCTTGTGCCATCAAGTCTAAAGTTTTAGACAGTTGCTTGCATGGTCCACACCAATCGGCATAAAAGTCTAAAATAATTTTTTTTGCTTCGAACTTATCTAAACCTCTAAGCTCGTTGTTCATTTTGGTTATCTTCAACATTACCTCCTTTAGCTGTCATGTATTCTTCGCTTTCTTGATGTACAACGAAAACTTTATTTCCTGTTTTTTGATTGAATAGCCGCGCAGCATCTTCTGCTTCGGATCGAGTCATAAGAACATGGGCTGCAACACAAAATTGATTGTTCTCATCAACAATTGACCATGCAATTTCACGCTGTGCTCGCCAGCGCATTAAGTAAAACCATTCTGACATAATCACCTACTTTATGTGTTTAAAATCTGACCTTTTTTTACCCTTAAGATCTTTTTGATCGAAAGCGCAATAATAAAAAGGAAGTGTCATGAACTTGAAGTCTTGCTGGCAAACTAGCTGAAAAAGCAGGATATCGTTTTCTATCACTACATTTTTAATTTCTGCGAAACTAGGCTTGTTCGACATGTTCAAATAGTAACAAAAATCACCGGGTTCGGCATTTTTGATATCATCGCCCTCTCTTGTTTGAATTTGCACTCGATTCTTTCTTCTAGCCACGTTATTTCCTATTTTGTTATAATTAAATTATAACTCGCAAACGCGGCAATTTACACATCTGTTCCACAAAATATTTCTCTTAAGAGCACCGTGATACAAAGTCATATACTGATCATCATGTTCAACTACTAACCCCAACATGTCTTTTCCTTCTCCAAACGGATCGATGACTTCTACAAGATCACCGATCTTTACACTAACCTTCTTAGAAGAAGTCTTGATTCTGACAGTTGCCAAGTCTAATAAAGTTAAAGTTTTAATTTTGCATCCCCTCAAAATTAAAATGACAGTTTGTAGCTAACTAAGAAATTTATTTATTTCTATCTTTACCTCTGCCAAGTTTTTGAACTATTGAATTCCAATTCACCAATCTGCTCGCCTTTGCATTTTTTAAACCTTCGACACCACCCTGTATGGTTTTCTCAATAATCTTTGTAAGATTAGTACGATAACTCTTGTCTTCTGGGTTCTTTGCAGTATAGTCAGCCAGGTCTAGATATGCTTTAGTGACAACGTCAGCAATCTTCTTAGGGTCGTTAAACTCTTTATCGTTTATTGTAAGCTTAAACTGGTCGCCTTTGATATGCGTCAACACAGCCTTGACTTGAGATTCAGAATCTTCTACAGTTAAATCTTGTAGTTTTTCTGTTTCATCGGCCTCTTCTTCTTCTTCAAGTAAGACTGTTTCGATAATTTTTTTTAATTGCGCTGAAGTTATTTTCATGTTTATCTCTTTCTAATAATAACTATTACAAAAAAGATCAAAAAAACATACTTTTATCTTTTTTTCCTTCTAGCATTTTTCCTGCGACGTTTAGCCGCGGCAGCGCGCTTTATCTTTTTTGCTTCGCTTGGTTTTCTGTAATACCTTCTTTTTTTAATCTCTCTCATGATTCCCGAAGCTTCAACCTTTCTCTTGAATCGCTTGATGGTTCGAGTAATATCTTCATTTTTTCTCGTTTTAACTGAAGCGTTTGCCATTTCTAGTTCCTTTACAATTATTCTATATGTCCTGTACCCACAACTTCCCAAATCATGTGGCTCTGTAAGTAACCATTAAGGTCAGGAGCCGGCACTCTGTCAATGCGATGTCGTATCAAATGTACTGCGGCTATCGCATAGTTTGGATACATTTGAAAGTAGCTTCCCGGAATGAACATGCTGCCTGTATCGTTTTCTAAGCAGCTCACTGCACCTAAGAACTGTGATCCGTCCATCGAATATACTGCTATAATTATCTCGAATAAACTGTTATTAACTGCGGGATACCAGGTAAAATTTGTTCCGGACTTGCTGATCACTGCGTCATAAGCATAGCTCGGGTCGACCCATAGCAGTGTGTAGGGCTGAATGTCATCAAAGCCCTCAATGGATGTAAATGCATTAGAAATTACACCATGCTCAGATGTCACAGAATAGCTGGTATTGCGTTCGTATTGATACTCATATATAAAACCATTATACCACTCACCTTGCCCACTAGGGTTTAACGTGATCCCATTAAAGGCTGCTGGTTGTGTGCTTTGGAGCGGTTGAGCGCTTACATGGGTTTGTATGAGATTGGTCGTGCAAGTTCCGGGTTCTTGCAGGTAATCTGTGTAGTCGCCGCTGGTCGGGTAATGAAGCTTAAGTGTTGCAGTTATATCAAACTCAGATGCAGCGCCGACACATTGTGGGCATGCTATCTGCCTAAAGTGAATCTCACCATACCCAACTGTCAGTTCTGTCATTTCATCTGAAGGTTCTGAAGATTGCGTATCATCAGGCTCACCAGCAGGTTCAGCCTGAGTTTCTGTGTCTGTGGTGTCTGATATTGCGCTGTCGTTATTTGTTTTTTCGTCCGGTCGCTTCATGATTGAAACATCTGATGAACAGCCCGTCAAAATGACTAATAAACTAATAATTTTCATTACTTACTCCTGTGCACAATATTATACACATTTTCGCAATAAATAAAAACTAAGATTGCAAAGAGTCTAGAGCGATCCGATTACGCTTAATACCTTTTGCTTTGTATCGCTAGTCATTTTTTCTATCTGACCTTTATCTGAGCCTAGTAGTCTTTCTAAGTGTGGTCGGTGAGAACTAGCAGCAAGACGGCCATCGATGGAGCCAAAGCTTCCCGGATCATCAAGGTAAGTCTCTGAAGTCATGTCATCACTTTTATTAGTTATCGCGTGACCCATTATTACTAGCCTAGCATACAAATTGAAGTTGATCAATAACTTTTTAAACCAAGTAGGGTCTTCCACTGCTTTGTCAAACATCTTCACAACCTCACCGGTGCTTAGTGCTCTACCCATACTTTCTTTCATGTGATCAGCCAGACTTATACAATCGTGAGCCAGTATTTGCACCTCTTTGTCGACGTTCCGATCATGGTCAAAAGTACGACTTCCGGGAGTAAATTTGTGTCCGCCAAACCCCACATATGGTGTGCCTTCGCCGAAGTCATTTGGGCCTTTGAATCTTTTTTGGATGTAATCACGCATGAATGGTACACCGGCGTCGAAATCACGCGGTGATCTGGATGCAGCTCCATCATCTCCCTCATCATAATCCACATCTTCTTGTTCTCTAATAAAAGACTCAATAAGACTTCTAAGTTTTCTTCTACTGATTTTCATATTACAACCTCTGTATGAGTATAACTATTGATCGTCTAGTCTTCTTTCTTTTCCTGAATAATCTTTTTTATAGATCGTACTGTTTTAAAAAATCCAGCAACAATTAAATACGCTGTAGCATAAGCTGTCAAAAACAAGGCAATAGTCAAGAATATTGACAGCGCCATGGCACTAGCTGGTTCCCACATCCACATTTCAAATCTCCATTATAAAATAGTCTGCTACCGTGTATTATACTTAAAAAATCTTGGAGAGAAAATGAAAGATAAAATCTACTTATACGATGATCAAATTGGATCAGTTGAGTATGTCCAGCACATGGGTGATGATTTGACAATTGTCAACGCAGCGCGTGTAAGCTTCGGTAAACACAAAGAGGATTTAGATGAAAAAGATAAACGACTTATTAGATATCTTATTAGGCACAGGCACACTTCGACTCTTGAGCATAACATTGTTACTTTCCGTTTTTGTGTTCCTCTTTTCGTACGGTCTCAGCACCATCGTCATCGAACATGGTCTTACAACGAAATAAGTAGAAGATACACAGATGAAAATTTAAAGTTTTACGAGCCCAAGCAATTTAGAACACAACATAAATCAAATAGGCAAGCTTCTAACGAAGACAACAAGATCGATCCGATTATAAAAATTGACAACCCAGAGTCTTCTGTACCTTCCAGCGTCCATGCGTCGAAGGTGATATCAATGTTTCATAAAGATGCAGTCAAATACTACGACGAACTTTTAAGTGCAGGTATTTGCAGAGAGCAAGCTCGAGGAATTTTGCCCCAGAATCTCTACACTGAGTATTACGGTACGTGCAACCTTAACAATTTAATCAAGTTTATTAGCCTCAGAACACACGATGGTGCACAGCAAGAAATTAGAGTTGTCGCGGAAGCATGTAAAAAAATAGCTCTGGACTTGTGGCCTGTAGCTATGAGTAATTTTAACTTACAAAGCTAAAAATCAATCATAGATAGTTCTAATAATAACCTGCCTAATCATATCACGAAGTCTAGACTCATTAACAATGTTGTCTTCTGTTGATGCGTCTGATCTCTCAGCAGCAAACCTACCTTGTGCACCTGTAACTAAAAAATCTCCGACTATTTTTACAATCAATGGATATCCTGTTTCAGGATCAATACCGAAGTCCGGATGTTGAATTGCAATGCCTTCATGGCCGTGACTAGTCGCATTACCCTGTTCGTCGTAAATTGTTACTAAGTTTTCAGAACCCAACCCGGTCAAATTAGTCAATTGGCTTTTGATAGAATGGCCAATAACTTTGCATGCATGATAAAATATCGCTCCGCTTAGAATATAGTCTTGATGTAGTTTGTTATCTCCTACCATTTCTTCAAGACTAAGTGGGCCGGCGCCGCCGCTAGCCGGATCTATCAAAGCATAGTATACATCTTTGCTAACTGGCTGTCGGGCTTGCCCCATAATGGTGATATTTTCATAGCCATTACGACTCTTAGGCGGCATCGAGACCCGACGATCGTCAAGCCACCCTCTTATGGTTTTAGATTCAGATTGATTTCCGGAAGTGTTGATGGTGATGGACTGGTTCAGAGCTTGTGTTACGTCTATCGAAGAAATATTCTCTGCTTTTTGCACTTTGTATCGTGAAGCGTCAAAGAATTCCCAGCCCGAACCCTGATTTGCTTCCTCTATAAGACTGGTCAATTTAGAGAGTGCTGCTCCTTTTGAACCACCTGATACTGTATAAGTTGGATAGTTTGTAACAAACTTGCCTCTCTTTTTGTTTGCCTGTACCGGTTTAATTTCAATCAGCCCGTGAAACGCCAAAAATCTAGCTGGAGTTTCCCGACCATAAGATATTAAATTTGCAGCTCCTCCAGACTCAGATTCGTCAACATATTCAGTGTTAATCAAGAAACTCTCAGGAATTGCCCTCCCTGATTTGTCTACCATACCCAAGGCTTGCAAAGCTGCCTTCGCTTCTCTTGGATATACTTCAAAAACCCTGTTCAATAAAGTTAACTGACTCGTAGTCGTACCTATAAGACCGTGTTCTCTGATACCCAATACTTCTACTTCAATCGGAGGCATCTTTCTTCGATTTAAAGTAAACTTTTTTGTTATAGAAAACTTAGACCCGGGTTGAATTGTGCCAGGCGCATTAGTGTTTTTTGCCACCCAATCAGCACGTTTAGAGAATTCTAACCCAATCAAATCGGGCGCGCTATTTGAACTAATAATTTTTAAATCAACACTGTCTAAAAATCTAGATCTCATGTTTGAAAGTGTAATCCCGGCAATGTCTTCTGCACCTTGAGATCCTCTGTCTAATGCAAATTCTAAGCCTGATATATTGGATTCTGAGTCAATTACTTTAAAGGAAGTATTCGCCCCATCTAGCTTGAGTGTCGGTTGATTTTCACTAGCAACCCTTGCTATTGTGTTGAACATATTTAAAAGATCAACACCTGTATTTATTCCCGGCACCTCAAACGGGTGCTTCATGTGTCCGCCTGCTCCTCCCATTTTTTACCTCCTATATCCAGTCAAAGTCTGGATCATCTGTTGATGGCTTGTCAGATTTTTTATTATCTATTTTCTCGCTTTTCGCTTTTTCTTTAGCAAAACTAAGTACACGTATTTTAGGCACTTTATCTGGATTTGTCGGAGGAATGTCCGGAGCGGGCTTAGTATCTGGTTCTACCCCAATCGGTGTACCCAAAAGAAAAGATTTAAACATTTGAAGCAGATAACTCAAAGCGCTGTCAGCGTCATCAAAGGCATTGTATACATCAAAATACTCATCAACTATTTGCCAGCCTTTGTCTGACCACTTCTCAACTGTGCCGCCCTTAGCTTCGAACAGACCGTTTGTTTCTGAGTGAGTATACACAATTGTTACTCTGCATCTTGCAGTTATCGGTGCTATCCCGGACTTTAAATTATACACGATCGCATAAACGCTACTTTTAACTCTGATTTCTTCATCAACATATGAAGCTTGCGTGTATAGAAGTCTAGATTCAAAATTATTATCTGACATTTTTTTCCTCGTCCCAGCCGACTGGATGATTGTTTATAATTGCTAGTGCTAAGTCTGATTCCTTAAATTGTTTTTTGCGATCATTGTAGTAAAAATTTAAGTACTTGCTTTCTTTAAATTTTTCAATTACGATATAACCACTATTAGTCTTTTTAAAGAAAACAGTCTGATGATCATCAGACTTAACTTTTTCGTACTTGAAAAGTTCTGCATACTTTCTTAAAAAATTCATTACTGTTTCTCCTTTCTAAACGCTCGACTTACATCAACTAGATTTTTTGGATCGGGAATATCTTTAGCGTCATCTTCTATTTCATAATTAGATCTTCCTAGCGGAACTCTGTATTCTCGGTTTTTGATTGGGTGTCCAGCAGAGTAACCTCTTGCACCTCTGATTCGAAGAATATTTTCTACTGCTAATCTAATTTTTTCTAAATCATTCTTGCTCATAGTGTACCCCTTTTTTAAAAGCTGAAACAACAAAACAAGTGTATATACATGTTGAATAAAAAGCGACAACACCCAACCTTTTAATAATTGACAAACCTTTACGCATAGTCTAGCAACTCCCTAGTCACAAAAAAATACATCGATATCGATGCAATTATTGCAAATATCACATAAGCTATGTAAAGCATTCCGTCTAAAAAACATAAAAACAAAACGTCCTCATATTTTGAACTGTCCGCACTTACTTTATTTTTTTCAATAATATGCATAACATACTTTTCAACACATTTCTTATACAACTTCGACATCTTTCGCCCTTATATTTATAATCCCTTGTCCAGATATAAGCACAACTAAAAAAACTGTCTTTTGAATTAATTCAGAATCAATCACCATACCTATTTTTCCCGACTTAAACTTAACAATTCTACCTACCCACTTTGATTCGGCCACTTTAAAAACTCAATAAAATTACCGTCAATGTCTTTTACATAACACGAAGATGAATTATCTCTGTGTAGCTTAAAAGTTTTTTGACTTAAATGTTTCTTTGCATAGCCTTCGTCAATTTCAAAGCATATATGATTCGGGTGTTGACCTTTTGTTACGAAAGCTATTTTCACTCCGCAGACCTTAGTCAAAGCCCAAGTCTCATCTTGGTATAAGACTTCTGCTTTTAATTTTTTCTGGTACCAATCAACTGTCTCGGCAATATTTCTTGATATTAGTGCGATGTGATCAAATTTCATTAGTTTGTTATCTCTTCTTCTATGCAATCTTTGGGAACTAAAAAAGTTTTTCCATATTTTGAGCATATGTATTTTTCTTCATCATAGTCACTAATTATCTCGACAGTTACTGAGTTTTTAATCCTTACCATTTGTTTTAAATCCGGACTGTAAAACCAGTGATCTACGAAACCTTCAGGTGGCCTCTTTAAAGAATATTCTTTTCTAGACATATCTTGTTCAAGTAGCAAGTTGAAGACGTCGTTATTAAATATTTTTTCAAGTAGATCAACTGAAATATCTACATCTTCATCAGTGCTTGATTCTATTAACTCCTCAAGACTTCCTGATACTTTATTTTTCATTCTCCACCCTTTCCGTTGTTGATGTAACTGTTACTGAGTCAGCGTACCCTCTTGAAACTATATATGTTGTTTCATGAATTTGCCCGTTATATAAGTATCTGACTACATGTGTATAAGGAGGTTTTCTCTCAGGATCGTATCCGGGGAACATATTAATCGTCCTCTGAAATAACACTAAGAGGTTCTAGAACAAATGAATAACGTGGATCTGCATTTGACCAATAATCAACCTTTTCAGAAATCTTAACAACGTTCTTAGTAAGCTTATCTTGCAAATCTTTTTTCATGCTTAACATCTTGTTCTTTACATTCAAATTTGCATCAAAAGAAAAATAATCTTTTTTAAGGTTTTTGACATCCAGTAAATGTGCATCTACTACATTACCTAATTTACCAAAATAGTTGTTGATGTGTTTTTGGTTTTGCGTTGTAAAGCTACCATGAAGACAAACAGCTTTTTTCATTGCTGACGATTTTTTCATTCTTGATTTACCCCTACTGCCATTGGCAGGAGGAAAGAAGTCTTCTGTTGTCAAGCCTTTAAAGTACAAGGCACAAAATTTCTCAAATTGATCGTCGCATAAAACATATAGATAATCAAGCTTTCCTTTGTTTTTCAAAGTGGCCCAATCTGTTTGTAGTGAATATGACACTGACTTACTTCTGCTTCCTGATGTAAGTTTACACTCGAGCTCTGTATCAATATCTCCTATGTATATGTCTGGCTTGCCTGGTGCGCCATCTTGGACGACAGTTTTAAATTTTTTGCTAAGAACCTTTGCTAACTCTTTTTCTTGTGCCTGAGAACAAAGAGCATTTCTTCGACCTAAGTTATCTCTTAAATTATAATTGTAAGAAGCAAACAAGTTATCAAGTTCATGCTCAAAATTTTGGACATTTTGAAGTGCTTCTCTTACCATTCTTTTTGTTATATACATAAGATACTCCTGTACATTGGATTGCAAATATATTATAACAATATTAATTTAAGTTTACACGAAAATAGCGTGGTTTACATAGTGTATCGCAATATGTCTTTAACTATGGACTCATAAAGCACAGACTCAGCTGCAATAGGTTTTTCATAAGCTGCTGACGCTGTTTGCGCAGGTGCTTTTGTCACTTCAGGGGCGTCCTTAAAAACCTCTTCAATGATTACTTGGGATCCGGCGTAGATCGCATCAATCAGCAAGTCTGAATCACCTTGTGCCACTCTTAATGCCTCCTTGAGCATTATTGTGATCAACGCAGGCCCTAGGGAAGGTTCAAAAAGCTTTAAAGCCGTGTCATCGCCCTGAAAACGCATCCTGGATGAATACGTATTTCTTTCAGATAGCGGTTTGAGGATTGTTCGATTGATTGCATCTCTAACTTTGAGTGCAATTCCTTCCAGCGCTTGTTGATTGATACCTGGGATTTGCAAAAGCTTAGTAAAAACTTGTAATAGTCCAGTTAAAGTTGCGATATCTGCATTTGACAGCTGAGGTGTCGCGGCATCTGTGATAGCTTTCATTGTCGCCTGTATCTGATTATCAACCTCAGACGAAGCATTGATTAGTTCTTGCTTTGTAAAAGTTTGTGGTGCTCTAGCTGGATCATCTGTATACTGGCGCCTAGGGTTATAGCTACCTATAGGTTTAAGTAAATTGACAACTTGACTCAACATTGCGACTTTGGCGACTGAATCTAGATTGGCGCCCAACTCAGTATCTGTCGCTCCTGCTATTACATATTTAATAAAGCTATAGGTATACATACCAGGTTGCATGAAGAGAGACAAGAAAGTAGAGAACCCTGTGCTTTTTGACCTAGTTACATCAGACAAAAACACTGGCGAGGATGCATCATCTGTTTCGTCTGATATAGTAAAGACGCTTGGCTTTCCTTTGAGAATTTCGCTAGCCATCATTCCTGGCTGAAGATTAATCCCTTCAACAGAAAGCGCAACTGGTGCTTTGAGTGCACTTGGGTCAGATAGATTGCTGTATTCATTTTGCTTAGAGATTGACTTTACGTAGTAGTCAGCAACGTCCTGTTGATTTCCGTTTAGATAAAACATGTCACTTATGGGATACTTAGCACTTACACTGTTTTTGAATTCTAGAAATAACCGGTCGTTATCTACAGCAGCTGTTTCAAATACATCATCTTGTATATTTACTAACGCGTCTCTTAATTTAACTCGAGACTTAGTTGAAGGTTCATATTCGGATTGTTCAGTCATACTTATGAGTTCATCTTTGAGTGCACCGAAACCGAGGCTGGGCCTTATTATTGCTTGAGCTGACATGTACTCATCACGCAGCACAAGATACCTATTGATCAACATGTAAAGGCTAGCTGCGTCGTTTACGCCGGCGACATCTAAATAATTGTTGCATGCGTCTCTAACAGAATTGAATTGTGTTCTACATGTTTGTGTTATGGAATTGACATACTCTTCATAGATAGACGATGGATCAGCGTCACTCAAAATGCTTCTTTGCCAAAAGTCAATATTGGCGCCTTGCAGAGCGCCCGATGGGCCTTCAGGTAGCGGTTCCGATAAGTTTTCAAAAGGTTTTCCTGACGGCTCCCACCAACTAAGTGCGCGCTTTATTGCTATCTTTCGTGAGCTTTTTTCTTGATTAAAGCTTGAAGCTACTGGGGACGGTGATTTGCTAGCAGCTTTCAAAAGCCGCCTAATCGATAGTTGACTAGGTAGTATAGTTCTGGCAGAGTAAGTTTTCGAAAATGCTTCTTTTAATTCTTGCTTAAAATCATTGCTAGCGATATCAACAGCAACCTGTGTATTGCCAACTGCTGACTCGGGCACGATTGCAATATTAAAGTTATTAGGTACTGCAACTTGCACGTCATAGACAAGACGACCTTTCGACATTGTGCTAGCTGCGTCAAGTGCTATATAAAGAGCACCAGCTTTAAGCCTAATGCACCCGGAGGGCATTGCTGATGTTATGTCGAGAGGAGTCAGAGAGCTCAACAAAAGAGAAACTAATTTTTTTGGCTCACCAGACCCTTTAAACTCTCCCGGGCCGCCGACGGATTTAGCAGAAACTAGGACACAATCGTTCAAAGCAGTTTTTGTCAAGGGTGTACCCGCCTTAAAACCTGGCGGTGCATTGAATATCAAGTCAGCAAATGCTGCGTTTGCGTCAGAAGATGCAGCATTTCCTGGGTTTAAGTCAGCAACAGAAGCAACAATTCCTTCTTTTTTTAATGCAACAGCTGATATGTCTTCAAAAGCTTGGCCAAATGCTGTTGTGCCGCCTGCCAGATTGTCAGTCACTCTTCCTGAAAGAATACCCGAAACATCATACGTACTAACGCCTGCAATGTCTTCTGAAGACTTAGTGACTTCTTCTGGGTTGACATTTTCAAGCAGCAGTGCTCTAATTAATCTACGAAGCCTTCTTTCGTTTAATTTCATTTACATAAACCTCTGTGCAAAAACAATAGCTGCCATGGCAAACTGTACGACTGCAAAAATCGTGACTGCTTTTGTTTTAAATAATTTTAAATCTTCCACCTGATTTTGTAAATCTTTAAGTTGGCTTGGGGAGGCAACTTCATCGATGCGCTCCTTCCACTTGACAATTTCCTGTACTTTGTCTTCACGTACTTGCATCTTTGCTAGTTCTTGCTTAACTTCTTGAAGTTCTCCGCGCAGTGATTCGATACCACTAGCAAGCGTCTCCAACTCTTTTAAGACTAGTCTAGAGTACTCGCCCCAACCATTTTCACTGCTCATCTTTATCTCCTGGATCTAATGCACAAAGAAGGTCATCCAGTCTTTCTTTAATGTCTTCTTTTGACGCTTGATCATCTGTTGTCATCTTATGAAGAATGTTAAGTTGATCAACAATCCAATCACGCATGGCAAAAGCTTCTTTCCAAGTTTGCTCTTTCTTACAGAGAGATTCTCTCATTTTGCGTAACTTACCTAAACGAACAGAAATACAATCAGACATAACAAGACTCCGTTAATAAATATCTTTTTTAAAAAGAGTTTTCCGGAGAATCTGTTGAATTTTTATGAAAAGGTCGGTCGCGTTTGGCCGAAAGACGGTAGCGGCTGATCGAACCTGTATTTCTCATGAAAATCTTCTTTACGTACCTTTTCCATGTATATAGTCCCGCGCGGGTGATTAGTTATTTTGTAATCGTAATAAGTCTGGTCCGGTCGTTGGGGGTCTCTGCGGGGGTCTTTGTAAACATTGGTCACTGACACTTTTTCATACGTGCCATCGCTTCGAGGGATGTGACGTACATAGGGCGATCCAACTCGCGCATCATCGATTATACGGTCTTCAAGTCCAGGTAGCGTAGAGAACGTAAAAGATTCATTTAGAACCTTTCGTATCAAGACTCTTAATTTATTTTCTGAAAGCTTGGCTCTCGGATTGCCGTCGTCTATCAGGCCCATTGCCTCTAAATAGTCTGCTATTTGTTTGTTAACAGGAGTGTTTGGATCAGTGTAGCCGCCTGAGTGACCGTGAGGCCACCCACCATGAGATGTTGGCTTGTCTAAGTGGAGATCTTTAATCGCCTGTTTTGTTTTTCTTTTCTTTTTCATGTGCTATCCATTGATTAATCTTATATGTAAATATAAAGCAACCCATGCAAATTACCCCCAAGAAAGCTCCAAAGTAATCACCAAAGATAATACTGAAGCATATCAGCCACATGTTTATAAACAACGCAGTGAATATGAGCCAGTTAGGCAGCCTAAAATTAGTCATCTTTTCGAACATCTTGTCTTTTGACAATTTTTTCTTTGCCGTCTATTTCACTAATAAACTTTACAAACATTTGTTTTGTCAATGGGCCTGCACTACTCCCAGCTGTAACATTCCTGAAAAAGACTTCAGTTACAACGCCTTTGTTACTCATATGATAAGTCATGTAAACTCTATCACCAACTCTAATATTTTTTAACATTTCTCTAACCCGCTTAGTCAACTAGTGCCTTTTTAAAATCTTCAGGAAATATGCCTTTGTTTTTCTTGTAAAAACCATGCCAATCGCTGTCTAGAATATAAGTTACTGCTTGGTCGTTTTTGGACCTTACACTTCTACCACAAGATTGTACAATTGTTTTTGCAGTTTGTAAAGCATACCAACCTTTGTTCCTGTTCATTCTTTTCTTAATAATGGGATCACCGAGAAAAGGATAAGGTACTTTGCATATGATTTGAAATTTAGATAGATCACCTTTAAGATCAACGCCCTCTGACATTGAGGGTGAAAGCAATATCGTCGGTTCCTTAGAGTTGATGTGCTTCGCTAGAACTTCGTCTCTATTAGAACTATCGTGTATCAATATTCTCTTTGCGTGCTTTCTTGATTTAATATTAAACTTTAAATAACGTGCAATTCTATATGTGTGACAATGAATAATTCCTTTCTGATCCGCATGCTCGTCAAGGATTGCCTCAACAGCTTTTTTAATTTTAGGCAGCGAATTGTTAATCTGGTTATAAGACATCGAACCAATGCTTGGTTGAAATATAGGTCTGTTTTCTGCTGGGAAAGGAGAAGGAATCTTGATCACGGCGTAATCTTCTTTTTGCATACCTAAAGACTTTGCAAAAGATTCAGGGTTGAGTATTGTTGCAGACATTAGAAGCACTTTCTGACCTAGTCTGAGCAGATACTCATTTGCAAACTTTGAAACGTCGATTGCGCGATAGACTACTTTTTTATAACCACGCTTTTCTGTTTCTTGCACTTCCATAACCCAATTGTCAGAAGTATAATCTTTTAAAAAGTTTTCAATTTTTCTTGAGTGTGATGACAACATCTCATATTTCATTGAAATTGTTCTTAGTTCAGAAAGTTTAGATTTAAGACCAAGCTTTTCTATTTGTTCCTCGAAGTGCACAACTTTTATTTGCAACGCCGGAAAGTATACATTTTTTACCCATTTTACAAAGTTGACAGGTGTTATCCTATCAGGCCAACTACACTTTATCAACTTGTCGCAAAAATATTGACTCACACTTACTTCTACAAAATTGCTTAAAACACTTTCAGCATTGTGTGCTTCATCGACGACAAGTAATTTTCTCGGGGTTATTTTACCTGAATATGTTGACTCAGTTATGAAATAATTAAAATTGGTTACAGACTCAGTCGAATCCAAGAAACGCTTCTTTTTCTCTTTGTAATTACAGGACATCATGCAATGTTTAAAAAACTTGGATCCTTTTTTTTCAGTTCTCAGTAGCTGTTGACTAGTCTTACAATCATTTTTCTTGTGAAAGCCACACCTGTAATTCGAAGAAGAATATAGTGAACACATGCTACCTTTTAATCCACCAAAATCATTTTCATATTGCTCCTGCAGAATTTTCTGGGTCGTAAGAAAGTACGCGCCTCCTGAAATTTCTTCTTCAGCTTTCATGTTTCTATTTAGGTAACGAGAAACTGTCAAGCCTATTGCAGACTTACCTACTCCGGTACCCGCTTCAAGTATAACAAACCTTTTTTGATCATTCAAAAATTTACTTAATATCTCTTCAATAGCAACTGTTTGTTGATCTCTTGGCTCTTCGTAAGGAAAATATTTTAAAAAATTATAAGACAAACCAACTCCTTGTAGATTATCATTATAAAAAAAATAATTTAAATTTACACTTACACCAGTTCTAATATTTTACACTTGTCCTGTATTTCAGTTGCTCCATGAGTATTGACGTAGTCAAAAAATTCTATTAAGTGTACACCCGTTGCTTCAACTTGATTAGCAGTTATACAGTCTGTTAATCCAGTTATTTTATGCCGCATATGAATCTTGCTAATTTGTTTTTCATAAGTTTTTTCGTCTGCGCAATATACTACAAAGTACTCTATTCTTCTCACATCCATTTTCCCTCTAATCCTTAGACTGTCTTTTAATATCAAACGTATTTGCTCTGTAACTATTTCTTCTTCTGATTCAGAAAAATACTTGCTAGAGACAGATGTTGAATTTGGCACAAGAATACCAGTTCTTGTTTTTCTAATTGTAATTGCCATTTTTGTATCCTCACTCATTTTGTATGCCAGTCAGCAACGCTTGACGCCCAGGCATAGGGTTTAATTTTTGATATGTAACCGGATCCAGCGACCCATCCTTTTGAATTTTCTACTAAGTGTCTAGTTGCATTTCTCTCCTGATCGCCGATATCAATATGCACTTCAATAACAGCATCCGGTATAAGGCTGCTAAAGTAGTTTGCAGCATTTAAAGAATATTCGACTTCCTTGAGAATTTTAGTTTCCAAATTTTTAAATTTCTTGTCGCGGCGTTTTTGTTTTTGAAAAAAATAGTTTGCGATATCATGGTCGTTAGAGTGTACAGCAACAATAGTTGAGAATATGCAGTAACAGCTACTTAGCATGCTATCAGACCCTATATACAACCTTAAGCCTAAGGACACGTGACTTTTTAAATAACTTACAAGACTGTTAGACGATACTGGGTTTCCATCTGCGTCAAACCAATTTTTACTGGGTGATATCATAGAGCCGGCTCTTACTTCTACTGTTTCTAGCTAAACTCATTTTACACCACCCTTCACTTTCTTAAAAAAACTTCGATGTAACCAGAAGGCACAAAGACAATTAAACAACGTTTCGACAGTTCTAAGTTATTTATTTCGTTTCGCAACTTTTTGACCGGTGTGTGCCACGGAACATAAATACAGTAGTGATTGCCGAAGTCGTCAGATTTTGAGCAAACATGAAATTCTGAATCCACAGATTCGACAACTGCAGTCACTATGGAGTCTATGTCTTTTTTCATTTTATTTTAAAATTTCTTAAAAAGTCTCTCACACTGAAGTCACCTGAAATTTCTGTATTGACTGTCACGTTATACCCACTTTCTACAGCTCGATGAGCTTCTGACAGAACTTCTTTGCTCATGAGCATCTTGTCGTTTTTTCTTCTAAGTCTTCGAAGCTCTGCGTACGCATCTTGTATTTTTGAAGCTTCCTTCCTGTATCTGGCGCCGGATTTCTTTCTTGAAGAATACCCGGATTTAATAAATTGAAGTTCTGACATTAATTCCTCTAAATAAGAAGAGTACTCAGGTGTTCCCTTTTCAGGCCTTTTTGCCTCTTCAAGCTTTCCCAAAGCTGATCTGAACAGACCTCCCGAAAGCCTTCTCTGTCGATCTAAGTCTCTGACAGTTGTCAAAAACTCCCGCTTAACTTCCTGTGAAAGCATGTCAGGCATTAACGATGCAATTGCGTCAATTTCATCTTCTAATTCTTTTCCCTCTAGGCTGTCTAGACCTCTAATTCTTCGCCTAAGGTCTGTCGCACTGATATCTTCGGTTTCGAAGCTGGCAGGTTCGTACTCATAATCGACATCAACACTGCCTCGAACAATACCTACAGGAATAAAGTTTTTCATGTAAATGCCTTTAATTCCTTCTGAGTTAATTTGAAATCTTTCGAGCATCGCCGGTGTGACTCTTCTGACGTCAGTAACATCAGAATATAGTCTAACTTCAGGATTATCAACACGCGTATTCAAAAAAGGAATGTAGGTGTTTTTCATATCTCCTGTATTGTCAACGTAGTGATCTGCAATTGATCCTACAATTTGGAGAGCAGAAGAAAGAGGCCCAGTGCCAGCTACAAAACCTTCAACATCATCACCTGGCAAGAATATCCTGACACGACTAAGTGGAGACGTTGGATTGTCTTTTTTAATTTGTTCAACAGCTCTCTTGATTAACCTAAACTGCTTTTCACCTAAGTCGTCTGTCATCATTGCTTGATCATCCATCGGGCGATAGTAATCTTCTTTCTCACCGGTAGACGGGTTTTTTCTTTTTCCTCTTTTAACTCCTTTTGCGCCAAAGCCTGGAAAAAATAAAAGTATGTCATTTAACTGCGCCGCTTGGGTCAGTGTTTGTTCATGACCGACATGCATTGGCTTGAAAGAGCCTAAGTAAATTCCGATCCTCATAGATACCGCTCTCCTCTGTCACATAGTATAGTAGTAACTATGCCTTCAGGTTTAAATTTTTCAACGTAAGTTTCAGAAGCAATAAGGTTTGCGCCGCTGCTTATCCCCACCAGTAATCCGGTTTCCTTAGCAAAGATTTTCATACGACTAATTGCATCAACTGTTTTAACACTAACAACATGATCCATCAAACTCCTGTCTAATAAAAAGTCTGCGCCGTCGTTAATACCTTGAATGCCGTGCGTCTCAGCACTCTCGGCCGGGGTAGTAAGGATACACTTAACACCTAAATTGTGCTCAGAAATATATTTTTTTACGCCCATCATTGTACCGCCTGTCCCGGCACCGTGCACAAAACCAGACCACGTCATTTCCATTTCACTTACTTGGCCACATATTTCTTCAGCTGTTGTTCTAAAATGACAATCAATATTTGCCGGGTTAGTAAATTGATATGGGCACCAAACCTCACTGTCTTTTGAATTGATTATAATATCGTCTCTTAATTTGATCGCACCTTTGAAATCGTTATCATCAACCTCAATAATTTCAGCTCCAAAAGCGCGCATCATTTGTTTTCTTTGTTCAGACATATTGCGGGGCATGACAATAGTACACGGACAACGATGTTTTGCTGCTTGCGAAGCTAATGATATGCCTGTATTCCCACTAGTAGCTTCAATGAATCTAGTGTGTCCCGGTATTATTTGATTTGCTTTACAAGCATCGTCGACTAAGTACGTGACCATTCTATCTTTGACTGATCCAGTTGGCTGGTAAGTCTCTAGCTTAGCGTAAATGCTGTCTGTTATCTTAATAAGAGGTGTCATTTGTCTAATATCACAATTTAAAATACTTCCAAATTTCGTTTTCTGCCCAAGTTAGTGAAGTTTTTAAGTAATCTAAGCAGTCTTTTTTAATCTGCTCGGGTTTAAGCCAAGCATAACCTTCGTGTTCTTTCTCTCCTGTTTCAGGATTTTCAGAAATCACTACTACATCTTCATCAGTCTGCCCTAGCCAGACCACCATAGGACCATCTATAAAAGGGCCGGCAACTATTCTTTCAGGAAGTAATCCCGACTCTTCAAAACATTCTCTTTCAGCTGCCTGGAAAGCTGTCTCACCTGGATCGATCCTTCCCTTCGGGATATCGTAAGTTCCGTTACTTCTTCTTCTAAACTTAGGAAGAGCTTTAAGCCCAAGAATGACTGGGTGATTGTTTTCATTTCTAAAGATAATAATTCCCGCGGCTGAGACTTTCATATCTACACTCTCGATTTTGCAGTTTTTTCAAATTCTATTTTTGCTTTTTCAACTTGCTGCCGCATTTTCACAATATTTTCTCTATCTTGCTCAGACATATTATAAATATTCTCAATTGGCAGTGTTTCAACATGTTGGTCTAATAGCTTTAGAAAACGTATACCGTCGCTCACTTTTTCTAGAATGAAACCAACGGGATTGACTAATATTGCTTCTCCATTAGGCATAACCATGTAGAAGTCGATAAACTTTTTTATTGCGCCGTAGCCATCCGGAGTTTTATACGGCACACCTTGTGTCATAAAAAAATTACCTACCATGTGGGCCGGCCTTGCGACTGTTGCTGATGTTCTTTGACCAGTGGATACAGCTTGCATTGGCGGAGGTAATGAGGATACGTTTCTTTTGTATTCTTGATCAGATACAGGTCTCACGCTAAACTCACGTTCAGCTTCTAAGATTAATTTTCTTAGCTTTCTTCTTAAAGACTTTCTGGTGATAGTGCCTTCGCTAACATTTAAAGATCCGCCTCTATTAAATGCAGGCTTGACTTCTTTTTTAAAAATACTGTATAACACAGGATTTGCACTTTCTAGATATCTCATCACTAACGCGTGGTTAATTTTGCTTTCTATAAAATCTTTTACTTTACCTGAAATTCCTCGCAATAGAACATCTTTGACAATTTTACCACCAGGGAGCACACCAAACAAAGAAAGCGTAGCAAGTTTAAGCATTGCATCTGTGGCATCACTGACCAACCCACTTTCAATTAACATTAAAGGGACTTCTTTGCTCCAATCTACATCTTCGTTTTGTTTACCCTTGATTAATTTAATTAGTTTTCTAATTGAGCTGATGTAAGGTTTCGCATCAAAACCTACTACTTTCTTGTTTTGCTTTAGAACTTTTGCTCCGTCTAGACTAAACGATTCACTGATCCTTTTCTTGCGATTTAAGACTAAAGCACCTTCATTCTTTTTCTTTTCTTTTGCTTCCTTGACTTCTGTCAAAATAGCCCTTCTTAATTGATTTCTTGTAATTTTCATTTTGCTTCTCAGAGTTTGAACTTTAAAACATCATTGAACTGGTTTCAATGCCTGGAATCCGATCAGGAGGCCGCATGCACGCGAAACCTACTGCGGTTATACTAGCTAGCTCTTCTTTAGGTAAACTATTCTCTATCGCAAGCTTCCTGGGAAGTCTTTTTTCCTGTTCTCCTACGAAAAATCGAAGTTCAATTGAGTTATTTATATGATAGCCCTGAAAATCACTGTAAAACCTCAACAATTCCTTGTTGCTTCCTGTAATTACGAACAGGTCTACATAGTCAGCTGTCTTATTTCTGTCTCTTACTTCGCTAACAGATAGATTGGTACCCCTTAAAGTATTGTATAACTCTAAACCCTGTATAACAATGTCTTTGCGATCAATAGTCGCAGGGCACATTGCAGCAAGAACCTGATGATGCATGCCGACTTGGAACGATTGCTCGCTAGCTTCAGTTGGTTCTCCTGGTATTGACGGATAGTACTGACCGACTGACGTTGGTACAAACTCTCCAGGTTCATATATTTCTTGTATTAACTTTCTTAATTGTTGCCTTGTAATTTTCATTTTACCACCATGTTGTATATGGAGCGCCAGTTACTTTTGGATATCGACCGATCCGACATGCCCAGTAGCCGGCTTTTGTTTTGTCGTTTTTATCTTCGCAATTGTGTCTGTTTTTAAAAGATCTTCTTCGATCCGGATCTCTTAATCCAGTTGTCATACCCTTAGCACCGAATTCTATTCTTTTTACTTTACCTGTCTCGGGGTTTCTAACATAAACATAGAATTTTTTAGAGCCGCCTCGGGATGGCTTGTTAAGCTTAACCTTTCTCCCGCGGTATAACGTGCCTGATTTTTTCTTTTTACTTCGTCGTTTTCTTTTTTTCTTTCGACCCTCTGACATTAATTTGTTAACTTCTGATTCTATTGGAAAGTCAAGAGCAACTTCCTCTCCTTCAAATATTGCCCACTCGCCCAAGTCTGAATTTATCAATTCTAGATCTTCCTCTAGTAAAGTTAACATACCTCGATTATACCACTTTCGTGCTTCGCAGATTAACGAAAAAAACCTTTCTGAACCTGGGCGGTATATATTATCATGTAAAGGGATCGAATGCTTTAGATGATATCTTAGACCTTCTGACACCACTGTATTTTCAACAATCAAACACCTTAATTTGTCTTTGCTTATTTTCATTATTACACTCGCATACTATTCTTTATATATATATCTCTACTTTCGCTCAAGAATAATCATATTTTGCAAATAGCACCTTTCCACTTGTTGACCGGTCCGGACGTAGTAAATAAAATCCTGCTGATCGGATGGCTCATAACAGATTTTTTCAACAACGCCCGTTACTGTTTTTACTTCGTTGTCGTGGGTGACACACATCGATGTTACTAAATCGCCTATTTCAGGCAAAGAAGTTTTATGCTCTTTGTAGTCACAAGATATATTCACTTTTATACACCTCTTTTTTGAAACTTTAAAAAATTTGCGAAAAATTCTAGACGACTTTTCGCAAATTAAGTCATACTTTCCAACTGCGACGACTTTGCACAAGCTGTAGTTACATTCACTACCAGTGATACTAATTGTTGAACTAACTACTGCGACCAAGTCATTGACATAATACTCCATAGTTATAATTATGAACTAAAATTAAAAAGGACAGTGTTACTGTCCTTTAGGTCTAATCAACTCATGATTTTTTTACATGATGTCGATTGTTATCTTTTTCTTAGATTCTATTTTTGGAATCTCAATTTTTAAAAGCCCGTCTACAAAATCAGCTTTAGTTTTAGAAAAGTCAAGTTGATTGTGATAATCAACAAAAGTTTTTCTAAATTTACGCCTGGCTATTCTTCTACTAGAATCTGATAAATCAGAGCTAGCGTCACTCGATATTGTAATTGTGTTGTCTTCTGCATTAATGGTCAAGTCATCCTTTTTAAATCCGGCTAGTGCCATTTCAATAATTTGCGATCCATTGCTAGCTGTGTATATATCAGTTACCGGGTAACCTGATGTTGAGTTTTTGAACGCCTTCTGGCTGTTGCTAAAAAATTCATCAAAGAATTCATCAAAAAATGCTGAGCCTACAATTGCAGGGGACATTGTTCTTTTAATAAGTGTTGTCATAATATTTCTCCTAATAATTAGCGAGTTGATTAAAGTGAGACCCAATTTGGCGCCTCATCTATATTATATACACCAAGGGAAAAAAGTACACCCTTTATTTTGACTTTTAATATCTTCCGTAATATCTTCTTCTGTATAGACTTCCACGACTTAGCGACTCAGTCTCTCTAGTAGACTCATAAAGCGCTCTGGTAGCCGCGAGCTGTGCTTCTTCTCTAGCAATTCTGGCATCATATGCATCCTTGTGAGGAGAATCTGGATGATCAACAGGCATGAAGGCAGGTTTTGCATCTATATAAGCTCGTGCTTTTGCAGCGCCAATTTGCTCTTGTTTTTCATTATATGCCTTGTATTCCGGGCCTAGCGCGGAGGCAGCTGTCTCATATGTTTCGTCAAAGTCATCATGGTCCAAATCGAATAAATCTTTGATTTGTTCAGACGCACCTGGGTTTTCCTCGAGGTATTCTTCTGGTCTATTGTGCAAGAGCGCAACTGTTAAATTGTGTATGTCATTGGCGAGATCTTCTTCTGTTTTCCCCGATGCCGGTGCAGCAGGTTCAGTGCTCTCGAAAAGGTCGATCAGTTTTATATCTTTTATTCTTCTTCTCATTTTTATTCCTCACTTAAAGATCCCAAAGTAGGCTTGATATCACTTGTCAAACTTCCAATGGCAGCAATTGATTCTATAATACATATCTTGCCCGGGTGTCTTTTGCATACATCTTTCATCTTATGTTTGGCAGCATCTGTCCAGTATCCTTTGACTTCAATGTAAAGATCTAGATCAGGTAAATAGAAGTCAGGTATGTAGTTTCTTTTTCTGCCCCCGCGGGTTCTGTATTCGAGTTTCATGCTCGGGTCTCGTTCCCACTTGATACCTAACTCATCAAGCCTGTTTGCCATTATCACTTCCCAGGTGCTGTCCATCACAACAACAGTACCGTCTTGTCGAGTAAACTCTGATTGTTTACTCCAGAGTTTTTTCTTTTTTGATCTTCTTTTTCTTCTTGGCATATACCACTAACTAATTATTTGCTTGCCATTCGACGTTGCTATTTTAATCAGCGTGTCTTCATCGTATATTTTGCATGCTTCGAGTAGCATGCGGAGTTCAAACATCATGTCGCCGTCGGAATAGGGCTTATACACATCGTGAATATTGTCAGAACCGATACCTACAATTAAGTCATGCTCTAGAAGTTCGTCAACAGGTGTAATTGCATTGTGGGATGGGACTAGATCTTCTCGTCTAGGGTGGTCGATCCACGCTGAAGGGCATGTTATAAAACTCAAACCCGCGTTCTGAGATAATTTATATACCTCCCGACGATATGTCAGGGGATGACATGCTAAGGATAATGAGTGCACAGCTGTTAC
>MDTG01273681.1_pt1 | contig 44035 bp, 46 predicted proteins | sample 811421 | NCBI WGS metagenome assembly MDTG01 (sample SAMN05326645, study PRJNA326480) | marine metagenome | isolation source: seawater | place: Pacific Ocean: South East | collected 2011 | reverse complement strand
TAAAAACTTTATTTAGGGGTGGATATTGGTTTGTTCTCGTTCCAAAAGTGGTACAAACTATCCAGATCATAATCCAATGCAGTCCCTTGCCGCTCCAATCGATCCGTTGAAAAAGCCCTTTGTAATATGTCTTCGATCAAATAATCCTCGTATACGGACTCGGGATCATAAGTTTCTTTTAAAGAGAGTTTGAAGAGTGATGCAGTGGTTTGGTATATAAATGCACGCCACCCATTTCGCAGATCCTTTATTAGTTCATGAGTGGTTTCTCCTGTTTGGCGATGTACCAATTTGATCAGGATGCGCCCCTGTGAGCGTGAAAGTTTTTCAAGTTCCTTTTCAAATTCATTGTACATAAAGTGCTCTAAGCGTTTGAGATATGTTCTTCTTTTTCTTTTGGATCTAATTTGCTCTAAACGTCCCGTAAGGATATTCAATCGATCTGCAGCCATTTTTGCATAGGGATAGACCTTATAAGTACGTTCTCTTAGAATAACATATCGTTTGGCCTCATCGTAATTGTAAAATCGCAAGGGTTGAAACAAAACCACTTCCTTGAGTTCGATAATAGAATTGATGATGGTATCTCCTTCTACTACAAAATAGTCTTCCGGAGGTGGCAGTGAGCTTTGGATTTGTGCATTTCCCCAAACAATAACCAAAAAAGCGGTCATTAAAGCAAGTTGTTTCATGGTGTACAAATTTAGGAATAAAAGCAGGGATAATCATTTTCGATTGGGGACTTATGCTTATTTTAGCTTTTCTATTTTCAAAAATTAAAAAATGAAACTCTTTAATAAAAAATCTATGTCTTTTTTGGAGGCCTATCTTAACAATCCCTCACCAACAGGTTACGAATGGGAAGGTCAAAAAATATGGATGGATTATCTTCGACCCTACGTGGACCATTTTATCACAGACACCTATGGCACAGCAGTGGGTGTTATCAATTCTAATGCTAAGTATAAGGTTGTTATTGAAGGACATTCAGACGAGATTTCATGGTATGTCAATTTCATTACCGATAAGGGCTTAATTTATGTTGTTCGCAACGGTGGTAGCGACCACCAAATCGCACCCTCCAAATGGGTGAATATTCACACCAAAAAGGGAATCGTTAAAGGCGTATTCGGATGGCCTGCCATTCATACTCGAAAAAGTGGTAAAGAAGAGACTCCAAAATTGGATAATATTTTTGTTGATATAGGAGCCAAAGACAAAAAGGAAGTTGAAAAGATGGGTGTACATGTGGGATGTGTCATTACTTATCCCGATAGTTTTCAGGTCATAAACAAAAATAAATTTGTCTGTCGTGCCATCGACAACCGTGTTGGAGGTTTTATGATTGCGGAAGTAGGACGTTTGATACATGAAAATAAAGTAAAGCTGCCTTTTGGACTTTATATTACCAATGCCGTTCAAGAGGAAGTAGGGCTTCACGGTGCTGAGATGATCACCAATACCCTAAAGCCCGATATAGCGATTGTAACAGATGTTTGTCATGACACAACCACTCCAATGATCAACCAAAAGGAACAAGGTTTTATCGAAATGGGTAAAGGTCCTGTAGTGTCTTATGCTCCTGCAATACAAAATAAATTAAGAGAACAAATCATTGAAACAGCAGAAACTAAAAAAATCCCTTTCCAACGCCTGGCTTCTTCTAGATATACCGGAACAGATACTGACGCTTTTGCATACAGTAACGGTGGCGTTGCATCAGCATTGATTTCCTTGCCTTTAAGATACATGCATACTACAGTAGAAATGGTACATCAAGAGGATGTGAAAAATGTTATCCGTTTGATATACGAAACCTTGCAAACCATTGAGCCTAAAAAGGGATTTAGCTACTTTGATTAATGTTGAAAATCATAGATTCGATAAGCTTAAAAAGACTGTTTTTTTATAATAAGCAAATGTTAAAGACCTTTAAGGTTATTCTTATTCAAGAAACATAAATCATTTAAAAATTGCACTTAAATTCTATCACTAATTTGGGATGGGTTTTTTAAACTCATATTCCCTTTCAACTCGTGCAATCCTTATCTTAAATTCTTTGTAAAAATCTTTTTTTCCTTTTTCTATGGCCCATTGGTGTCCTGAGTTTTGCCTCCATAAATCTATAGAATTCAAATCCTTCCAATAGCTAACCGATATCCCATAATCATTCCTTGCACTATCTTCTCCTAAAAAACCTTCTAACTTTTCAGCTTGCTCCCTTAGCATATCGTTCATTCTAAAATATTCCGGATCGGGCTGATCAAGAATAGATGTGAAAATTACAGCATAGTAAGGGGTATTTTGAATATTGGTAATCATATTATCTAATAATTTAATTAGCAAACTATTGCTGGTCGATAAATAGGTTTGAACTTTATACCTTACCCTAAAATAAAAAAATTATTTGTTAATCAAAGCATTATTGATCCGCTGAACCAATCCCGGCCCTTCATAAACAAACCCAGTATATAGTTGAATCAAATCTGCACCTGCATTAAGTTTCTCAAGTGCGTCCTCAGGGCCATGAATCCCTCCCACTCCTATTATTGGGAAAGCTTTTTGGCTCTTTTTGGATAGAAAACTAATTACTTCGGTACTTCGTTTTGTTATTGGCTTACCACTTAAGCCACCGCTTTCACTCTTGTTGCTAGATTTTAACCCTTCACGGCTAAGCGAGGTATTAGTAGCAATGACACCGGAGGTTTCGGTTATTTTGACAATTTCGATAATGTCTAGTAATTGTTCATCCGACAGGTCGGGAGCTATTTTCAGAAGTATGGGTTTGGGTTTTTGAGTTGATTTATTAAGGCTTTGCAAGCTGTTTAACAAATCAGTAAGTGGCTTTTTTTCTTGTAGTGCCCTCAGATCAGGCGTGTTGGGAGAACTTACATTTACTACAAAATAATCCACATATGGGTAAAGTGCATTAAAGCAAAGGATATAATCTTCTACCGCCTTTTCATTAGGGGTGATTTTATTTTTACCAATGTTACCTCCAATTATGATGTTTTTGTTTTTTTGGAGTCGTGGAATGGCTGCTTCTACACCTTCATTGTTAAATCCCATTCGATTGATCAATGCCCCGTCCTGTGGCAATCTAAACAAACGCTTTTTAGATTTGCCTGGCTGAGGTTTTGGGGTTAGGGTTCCAATCTCAACAAATCCAAATCCAAAATTGGAAAGCTCTCTGTAAAGCTTGGCATCCTTGTCAAAACCTGCTGCCAAGCCTACAGGATTTTTAAATGTAATTCCAAAGAGTTTTCTTTCGAGTTTAGTATGCTTAACCTGATAAAGGCTTCGAATCAAAAAAGGTACACCTGGAAGTCTATTTACCATTCGAATCAATTGAAATACAAAATGATGTATCCACTCGGGGTCACCAAGAAATAGTATGGGTTTGATCAGATGACGGTACATGAGCAAATTTAAAAAATCCCACTGCAGCGGGATTGAATTATTATTTGGTGGGGTTGAGTTTTTGACTCATCTCCAAAGAAAGGGCAGAGCGTTCTATTTTTAACTTTCCTGCCATGGTCTCGATGACACAAGTATTGTCTTTTTCATTAATTTCCATCACTTTGGCATGAATACCACTTTTGGTGATAACACGATCGCCTTTGGTCAGGTTTTTTATAAAATTCTTTTCTTTTTTTTGTCTACGCTGCTGAGGTAGGATGATAAAGAAAAAAAAAACCACAAGCATTAAAAGTAAAAAAGGCATTTGCCCGGAAAGTCCCTCCATAGATTGAATTTATTTAATTACTATTTTGCTCACGAGCTTTGGCAGCATCATCCCGTTGTTTTTGTTTAACTGGATCAGGAGATACCATGGCTTTAATCCTCAAAATTTCACGCCCACTTGAAGTATTAGCATTAATAGTAACGGATTTTTGTTGCATATTAGGCTTATTACTGGAATCGAAACTAACCACAATCTCACCTTTTCCACCAGGAGGTATAGGGGTGTTTTTCGGATAATTGGGAACAGTACACCCACAACTTCCTCGAGCGTCTACAATAATTAAATCTGCTTTACCTGTATTGGTAAAGGTAAATGTCTCTTGAACTGTTTCGCCTTCTTTGATAGTACCAAAGTCATGTAAAGTTTTGTTAAACGACATGGTAGTAGTAGCACTAGCTGTTTCAGAGGCATTCAAAGATGCTTTCTCCGGGTCTACTTTTTTTGAGGCACTTTCTTTACAGGCTGTACCACATAAAATCAAAGTACAAACGAAAATCCAGGTTATTCTTTTCATTATTTTTTTTTAATAGTTTATGATTGCCAAATTTAGCAAAAAAACATTAAATCAATCCCCTTCCACTTTTATTTAATCGTCCAGATTCTTGAAAGTCTTTGATCGTTTTGTCCAAGATTCCATTTATAAAAATATTGCTTTTTGGTGTGGAGTAATCTTTAGATATTTCAATGTATTCATTCATTGTAACCTTAGGAGGAATAGAGGGAAAGAAAAGCAATTCGGCTATGGCCATCTTAATCATAATGGCATCCAAAAGTGCAATTCTATCACTGTCCCAGTTTGGTGTCCTTCCAACTATTTCCTCTTGTAAGGCATCGTTGTTCACCACAACCTTTTCCAATAGCTCAATAGCAAATTGAGGATCCTCTTCGCCGAAGTTCATTTCTGATAAATAAAGACTATTACTGTCTTGAGGATCTATTTTATGGAGGATTTTTAACAGGAAAGTATTAACCACGGGCAGATCATCAATCCAAGTAAGTTCCTTGTCTTCAATATAATCGTAAAAATCATCAGAGGGGGCGATGATTTCTTTAAAAAAAAAGGCGACTATTTCCCTATCCTCATCTAATAAAGGGTCTTCTTTCTGAGCATATGCTTGAAATTCTTCACTCTCCATAAGTGCTTTAAAATTTGATTTGACATAATCAAAATCCAACTCCCAAAATTTGATTTTTCTTTTTTTGATGTAGTTGATTAATTTTGGGTGATTGGCGATGAATTGCAAAATTTTGTTCTCTGCCAAAGGAGCAGAATTGAAAGGTGTCAGGATGCTTCTTAAACCTTTTTGTAAATCTGTTTGATCAATGGCATGTTCGTAAATAGATTTAAGAAAAGTCAAAAGTGCCAGGTACAGAGAAAAAGTGTTGAGATAACTCTTTTTGAAAAAATTGACTTCATTTGCCAAATTGCCCTCCCTATTTTGCAAAAAGGAATACAACGACTGCATTACTTTGATACGCAGATGTCTTCGGGTTAGCATTATAAATAGCCAATATTTGCGACAAAAATAGGGCTTTAGTTTTAATTTAATGAACTAAAAAAGCTTTTTGAATATGATAACAAAAGCATTTGATTAACTTTGAATTTTTATCAAATGAACTCTAGCGAAATGGATGAATGAGAGCACTGCAATATCTCAACAAATACCTTAAAAAATACTTTTTAAAACTGCTGCTGGGGTTTTTAATTACCGTCATCTCTAGAGTTTTTTCATTATTTGCCCCTCGTCTGATTGGAGAATCACTGACCGCAATTGAAAATTATTTGGTTAATCATCAAGGAGACTTGTCAACTCTCAAATCTTTCCTGCTTAACAATATCTTGATTATTATTGGTGCAACATTACTCTCAGGTTTTTTTACCTTTCTTATGCGTCAAACGATCATTAATGTTTCCCGACATATTGAATTCGATCTTAAAAATGAGATCTTTTCTCATTACCAAAGATTAACCCAGCGTTTTTATAAAAACAATCGAACCGGAGACCTGATGAGCAGGATTAGTGAAGATGTGAGTAAGGTCAGAATGTATGTAGGTCCTGCAATCATGTACAGTATAAATACGGTAAGCCTATTTTTATGTGTAATCACTATCATGTTTAGCATTGCCCCCAAATTATCGGTTTATACTCTTATTCCCCTTCCCCTTTTGTCATTCACAATATATAAACTCAGCAGGATTATCAATATGAAAAGTACTCTGGTACAGGAAGTATTATCAAAATTATCATCTTTTACCCAAGAGACATTTAGCGGAATTTCAGTCATAAAATCCTATAGATTAGAGACCATAACCCACAAAAAATTTGAGAATTTAGCTCTTGAGAGTAGGGAGAAAAACATAAACTTGGTCAAAGTACAGGCATGGTTTTTCCCATTAATGGTCCTGTTGATAGGCTTGAGTAACCTAATTGTGATTTTCATTGGTGGGCAACAATACATTAATGGTACAATTGAAATCGGAGTACTTGCAGAATTTATTATTTATATCAACATGCTAACCTGGCCCGTAGCTGTGGTGGGTTGGGTAACCTCCATCGTTCAGCAAGCAGAAGCCTCCCAAAATAGAATCAATGCTTTTTTGAACGAACCTGTCGAAATTCAAGATGGACTGGGAGTAGATGTTTCTGTTCAAGGAGAAATCAGATTTGAAAACGTATTATTAGTTTATCCTGAAACACAAATTAAGGCCTTGGATCACATAAATTTAAAAATCAAAAGTGGAGAATCTCTGGGCATAATCGGAAAGGTAGGCTCTGGAAAATCATCTATCCTACATCTGATAAATCGTATTTATGATCCTGATTCAGGGAAAGTTTTATTGGATGGTCATGATATTAGGACCTTTAAGTTAGAAAAATTGAGGAGTCATATTGGAAATGTTCCCCAAAATGCATTTTTATTTTCTGAAAGTATTGAAGAGAATATAAGATTGGGCAAACAAGGAGCCTCCATAGAAGAGATCATTGAAGCTTGCGAAAAATCGGCCATACACAAAAGCATCAAAAAATTTAAAGATGCTTATAAAACCCTATTGGGCGAAAGAGGACTTACCTTATCAGGGGGGCAAATACAAAGGATTTCTATTGCAAGGGCGCTAATCAAAGATCCCGAAATACTGCTTTTGGACGACTGTCTTTCAGCAGTAGACATGGATACTGAGGAAAAAATTCTAAAAAATCTAAAGGATTTTTGTCAAAACAAAACTACAGTAATTGTAAGCCATCGTATTTCCTCAATTAAAGACTCTGATCATATTATTGTTTTGGATCAAGGTAAAATTATTGAACAAGGAAAACACCAAAAACTAATCGACCTCAAAGGATTCTATTTCGATCTATTCAACAAACAACAGAACGAAAAAGAATATTAATTTGTTTTGTTTCATTTTTTTTATGATTTTTGAATTAGTAACAGAATTAATTTAAACAAAAGTTCAATGGACAAGAACAATGAAAAGGATCAGGAAGAGATATTTTCCAAAGTCCTGAGGGCGGGGAGAAGAACTTATTTTTTCGACGTTCGTGATACCAAGGCCAGTGATTACTATTTGACCATTACGGAAAGTAAAAAGTTCACCAATGATGATGGAACGTTCCACTACAAAAAACACAAAATTTATCTTTATAAAGAGGATTTTAAAGACTTCACTTCAATTTTATCTGAAATGGTTGATTTCATTATTAAAGAAAGAGGAGAGGAAGTCATCAGTGAAAGACATCAAAAAAATTACGATAAAGAGAAAAATTATGATTCAGCAGAAGTTTTAGGGAAAAACTTCACCGATCTTAATTTTGAAGACATATAATCAGAATTCATTTTAACTTTCAATGACCAATCTGTTTTGCAGGCTAAAGATTTTAATTAGAAACGCAAAAGAAAAATCAAATGGCTAGAACTGAATCTTATATGCTTCCGTTAAAAACGAAAGCACATAATTTTTCTCTTCCAAACAGTGTTGATCAAAGCATAATTTCTTTGGACCAAGTTAGAGGAACATCGGGTACATTGATTATTTTTATGTGTAACCATTGTCCTTATGTATTGCATTTACTTGACAAAATGGTAGAGATAAGCCTTGAAATTAAAAAATCTGGGATAAACACCGTAGCAATATCAAGTAATGATGTAGAAAATTACCCTGATGATCGACCTGAGCTCATGAAAAAGTTAGCTATTGAAAAATCATTTAACTTCCCCTATCTATATGACCAAACCCAGGAAGTTGCCTTGGCCTATAAAGCTACTTGTACTCCTGATTTTTATCTGTTTGATCAGAATTTAAAGCTTGTTTATCGAGGTCGTTTCGATAATGCTCGTCCCAAAAACAACAATCCTGTTACAGGGCAAGATTTAAATGAGGCTTGCCAAAAGTTATCAAATGGCTTGCCACAAGAAGCCAATCAGATCCCTAGCTTGGGTTGTGGAATCAAATGGAAAGATGGAAACAATCCCAATCCGAAAGGATGGTATTCTAATTAAAAATCAACCAACTCTACCTCAAAAATCAAAGTAGCATTGGGTGGGATAACACCTCCTGCCCCCCTGGATCCATAAGCTAGCTCACTCGGAATGACTAGTTTTGCCGCTGATCCTTTTTTTAGTAAAGCGATACCCTCATCCCATCCTTTGATTACTTTGCCTTGTCCTAATTGAAAACGAATTGGTTCATTACGCTGATAGGAAGAGTCAAAGACGGTTCCGTCAAGCAACATCCCTCTGTAGTGTACCGAAACATTTCCCCCTTTTGGAGGGTAATCTCCAGATCCTTTTTGGGTGATTTTATAGAAAAGTCCGCTATCAGTTTGGTCCATGCTATTTGTTAATTCTTCAAGTTCTTTAATACCAGCTTCTTGATCCGCTTTGAGTCTTTCTTCTTTTTGATTGACAAAAATATCGAAAGCAGCAGTATCATCCCAAACCTCAGCATCTGCCCCTAAGCGTTCAATGGTTATTTTCTGAATCGTATCATCTTGAATTATGGCATCTACCACCTCTTGACCTTCAACCAAGTGTCCAAAAACAGTGTGTTTGCCATCCAGCCAAGGTGTGGCTTTATGTGTAATAAAAAACTGACTGCCGTTAGAATCGGGACCTGCATTGGCCATTGACAAGGTTCCAGGGCGATCATGTTTGAGATCTGGATGAAATTCGTCATCAAATTGGTATCCAGGGCCACCTATGCCTGTTCCTTTTGGGCACCCTCCTTGAATCATAAAATCTGAAATAACGCGGTGGAACTTTAGACCATCGTAAAAAGGCTTTCCTTTAGAACTCACCTTGTTGTCAATTGATCCTTCAACAAGACCAATAAAGTTACCTACGGTACCCGGTGTTTTGATATAAGCCAATTCAACTTTAATTTTTCCTTTTTCAGTTTCGAAATGGGCAAAAATTCCCTCCTCCATAATGTGTTTTTTTATTTGTTCGAATATAACAATAGTTAAAAGAAATGGAGGGATTTCGATTAATTTCCAACCTCACTGATAAATTTTAGTCTAAAAAGACGCAACTCCTCTTCCTCGTAATCTCCATCAAATTCATTAGAGGCCAAGCTCAACTCGTCAGAATCTGCTTCCATAAAATAATTGGTTAATTCATCGATTTGATCCTCATCAAAAACATCATTGATCCAATAATCAATATTGAGTTTTGTTCCAGAAAAAACAATAGTTTCCATTTCTGAAATCAATTTAGGCATATCCATTCCCTTGGCTGAGGCAATATCATCCAGTGACAACTTTCGGTCAATGCTTTGGATCAAGAACAGCTTCAAGGATGAATTAGCTCCAGTACTTTTAATGATCAAATCATCCGGTCGAATAATTTGATTTTCTTCTACGTATTTTTTGATGAGTTCAATAAATTTGACCCCATAACGTTTAGCTTTGCCCTCCCCAACTCCATTAATTTTATTTAGTTCCTGCAGACTAATAGGATATTTGAGTGCCATATCCTCTAGTGAGTATTCCTGAAAAACGGCAAATGGTGGAACATCCTCATCCTTAGCAACTTGTTTTCTCAGTGAACGTAATAAATCCATCAACAATTTGTCAGTAGTTAGTTGAGATTTGTTTAGAACTAAATTGGGTCCTTGGGATTCGTAGTCGTGGTCTTCAGTAAACAAAAAAGAACCAGGCTGACTCAAAAAAAATGTGCCTTTTGGAGTGAGCTTAATAATTCCATAGGTCTCAATTTCCTTGATAAAGTATCCTGCGATTAATGCCTGTCTGAGCAATGCCATCCAGAATTTTGAATCTTTGTTTTTACCGATTCCAAAAAACAATTTTTCATGTGTTTTGTGTGAAAGTATTAATGCATTTTTGATTCCCACCAGGGTTTTCACAATTTCTTTTGACTTGTATTTCTGATTAGTTTCATATACTGTTTCAATTAAAATTTTCAATTCCTTCCCAGCCTCAATTTTGGGTTTGGGATAACGCATATTATCATCCATATCTGCCCCCTCTCCTTTAATTGAATCAAATTCTTCTCCAAAATAATGGAGTATAAATTTCCTTCTCGAAATAGAGGTTTCGGCATAGGCAACCATCTCATTGAGAAGTGCATATCCCACTTCCTGTTCTGCTAAGGGCTTTCCAGACATAAATTTTTCCAGTTTCTCGATGTCTTTGTAGGAGTAAAATGCCAAGCAATGACCTTCTCCACCATCTCTTCCGGCCCTTCCGGTTTCTTGGTAGTAGCTTTCTATACTTTTTGGAATGTCGTGGTGAATCACAAACCTGACATCTGGTTTGTCTATTCCCATTCCAAAAGCAATGGTGGCTACAATGACATTGCAATTCTCCTTAAGGAACATGTCTTGATTTCTCACTCGCGTTTTAATATCCAAGCCAGCATGATAAGGTAAAGCATTTACACCATTTACCTGAAAAACTTTTGCCAATTCCTCCACACGCTTTCTGGAAAGACAATAAACAATTCCCGATTTCCCTTTATTCCTTTTGACAAATTTGATAATATCAGTTTCTACCTGGTCCTTTTTAGACCTGACTTCATAATACAAGTTCGGTCGATTAAAAGAGGCTTTAAATACTTTGGCATCGTTAATTTTTAAATTTTTCAAAATGTCCTCTTGAACTTTTGGAGTGGCTGTTGCGGTCAAAGCAATGATAGGAATGTTCTGCCCGATTTGATCTAAAATGTTTCTTAAATTCCTGTATTCTGGTCTAAAGTCGTGTCCCCATTCCGAAATACAATGTGCTTCATCTACTGCTAAAAATGAAATTTTAATAGTTTTTAAAAAAATAATGGTGTCCTTTTTGGCTAAGGACTCTGGAGCCACAAAGAGTAATTTGGTAACCCCATTTACAAGATCTTGTTTGACCCGAAGGGTTTCGTTTTTGTTTAGAGAGGAATTTAAAACATGAGCAATTCCATCTTCAGTAGAAATACCTCTGATAGTATCGACTTGATTTTTCATTAAGGCAATTAGTGGGGAGACTACAAGAGCTGTTCCTTCGCAAAGCAATGCGGGTAACTGATAGCATAAAGATTTACCGCCACCAGTAGGCATGATTACAAAAGTGTCCTTGTGGGAGAGCAAATTCTCAATAACTGGCTCCTGCAAACCTTTGAAACTCGAAAAACCGAAGAATTGTTTTAGAGATTTTTTTAAATCTACTTGTTTCTCCAATGGGGGGTTTTAGTTTTAAAAATTAGCTAAATTTGTAAATACAATATAAGTCTTTTAGCAAAGAAAAACTAATCAAAAAAAAAACAAATTGAGCGAAACCTCATCCGTTATTGAAATTGCTCGCAACACCATTCGTCTTGAAACCCAATCTTTAAAATCTCTGCTTGAATCCATTGGTTCAAATTTTAATCAAGTCGCTCAATTGATTAATCAATCCAAAGGGAAGGTAGTTGTTACAGGTGTCGGTAAAAGTGGAATAATTGCGATGAAGATTGCTGCTACTCTTAGCTCAACGGGGACGCCATCCTTTTATCTTCATGCTGGAGACGCAACCCATGGTGATATAGGCATGATTGAAAATAAAGACTTGGTCATAGTAATTTCGAAAAGTGGAAATTCACAAGAGATAAAAAATCTAATCCCTTTTTTAAAGAACAATCGCATTCCACTAATAGGAATGACTGCCAACCTTGAATCTTTTCTGGCAAAGCAATCGGACTATCTACTTTTTACACCGGTACATGAAGAGGCTTGCCTACACAATTTAGCTCCAACTAACAGCACCACGGTCCAAATGGTAATGGGGGATGCACTAGCTATGAGTTTGATGGAACTCAATGATTTTCAACCTAATGATTTTGCGCAAATTCATCCCTCGGGAAGTTTGGGTAAAAAATTACATCTAAAAGTGATTGATTTATTAGGGGACTCCAAAATACCCAGGTCCTCTGTAAATTCTACACTTAATGAAGTGATATATGAAATCTCAGAAAAAAGATTAGGAGCTAGAGTAGTTGAAAAAAACGGGGAAGTATGTGGGTTGATTACTGATGGGGATATCCGAAGGGTTTTGGAAAAACACGAAAAAATCAATCACTTAATTGTTTTTGGAAAAGCAAATTTTTATTTGGGTATTGTTCATGTTTTAGATTTTATTAAAGAGGGATTAAATGGATAAAAACCCTAATGAAATGTCTTTTTTAGGTCACCTAGAAGAACTTCGGTGGCATCTTATCCGGTCTTGTTTTGCCATCATAATCTTTGCTTCTGCAGCCTTTATAGGTAAGGATTTTATTTTTGACACTATTATTTTTGGACCTAAAAAAATTGATTTTGCCACCTATAAATGGTTCTGCCATCTTTCCGAATCGTTTGGTCAAGGGGACAGTTTTTGTATTAGTGAAATGCCTTTCAGAATTCAGAGCAGAACCGTTGCAGGTCAATTTTCTGCTCATTTATGGACTTCAATTTTGGCTGGTTTTATTGTCGCGTTTCCCTATGTGATCTTTGAGTTTTGGAAATTTGTAAGTCCTGGTTTACACAAAAACGAACGAAAAAATGCTAGAGGTTTTATTTTTATTTCTTCCATTCTGTTTTTTGTCGGAGTCATTTTTGGATACTACGTGGTTACACCACTATCTATAAACTTCCTGGGAAACTATACTGTAAGCGGAGAGGTCTTTAACGATTTTGATCTTAGTAGCTACATAGGGCTTTTGAGAGCCTCTGTCTTGGCCAGTGGACTAATTTTTGAACTACCCATTTTGATTTACTTCCTTACCAAAGTGGGAATCGTAACTCCCAAATTTTTAAGGAAAAATAGAAAATTTGCCTTAGTGATCGTATTGAGTTTATCTGCAATTATCACTCCTCCAGATATTGTGAGTCAGATTATTGTAAGTATTCCGCTACTGATTTTATATGAAGTGAGTATATTTATTTCAAAATTTACCTATCGGAAAATAGAAAATGAAATGGAACAAAACTCCTCTATCAAATGAAATTGAGTGCGGAAAATATTGAAAAGTCATACAAAGGAAGAAAAGTAGTCAAGGGGATTTCAATATCTGTTAAACAGGGAGAAATCGTAGGTTTATTGGGTCCCAACGGAGCCGGAAAAACCACTTGTTTTTACATGATTGTTGGCTTGATCAAACCCCAAGCCGGCAGGATACTTTTGGATGATATCGACATCACTACATTTCCAATGTTCAAAAGAGCGCAAAACGGAATCGGATACCTGGCTCAGGAGGCTTCGGTATTTAGAAAACTTAGTGTAGAGAACAATATTTTAAGTGTTTTGCAACTCAGTAAACTCTCCAAAAAGCAACAAAGAAAAAAAATGGAAGCATTGTTGGAAGAGTTTGGTTTGACTCATATTCGTAAAAGCAGGGGAGATTTGCTATCGGGTGGTGAAAGGAGAAGAACTGAAATTGCAAGAGCACTGGCCACCGATCCTAAATTCGTTTTACTAGATGAACCTTTTGCAGGCGTTGACCCTGTGGCTGTTGAAGATATTCAAAAAATTGTCGCACACCTAAAGAAAAAAAATATAGGTATTCTCATTACTGATCATAATGTTCAGGAAACTTTGGCCATTACCGACAAAACCTTTTTAATGTTCGAAGGAAGTATTCTTAAAGCAGGAACACCTGAAGAGCTAGCTAAAGATGAGATGGTCCGAAAGGTATATCTGGGAAAAAACTTTGAATTGCGCAGAAAAAAAGTTGAATTTTAATAAATTCATTTTTGAAATTTTTTCCATCCCTTCTAGTTAAATTTCCTTTTTTAACTCTAAAAATCTTTAAAGCATTTAAATAGAAAAATGAAGACCGAAACATTACTCTTAATTTAATATAGTTTTCTTAATGAAAAAATTTTATATAAAATTAAAATCCTATTTTAAAAAGACTGTTATTGATCAAATTTAAAAACAGATATAACAAAACACCTAAGCTAATTCCCCCCAAACCAAAATAATAAATTAAAACAGGCACAGTTAAAATCAAAAGCATTCTTAAAATTGAATCAAGTACTCCTGTATTCATCGACTTAAAAGAAAAAAGATGGAATTTGGCATTCATCAAAAGAAAAAATATAAAAGTTAAAAACATCAAACCGGGATTAGAAATTATAACCGGTTTTAAAAAAGAAAAATCAGGATGCTTTACAAATAAAGGAAGTGCACCAAAAAACATGGCCATTGCAGGGGTAGGCAAACCAACAAAATGTTTTTTTATGGAACCATCAATATTAAATCTTGCTAATCGAAAAGCAGCGCCTAAGGGTATTAAAAAACCGACAAATACCCAGGGAATAAATTCTACTACCGATTCTATTGGCCAGCCAATGTGAATTTCCAAGGGTTTGTTTCCCGCCATAACAAAAAGCTGGGCCAAAATTATTCCAGGAGCTACCCCACAAGTTACCATATCAGCCATTGAGTCTAAATGTATCCCCATTTGACTTTCAACATTTAACAGACGGGCAAATAGTCCATCCAAAACATCAAAAAAAACACCAGCCAAAAGAAAAATAAAAGCTGTTTCAAATTGAAATATATAGGCAAAATAGATCGAAAAACAACCCGACAAAAGGTTTAATGATGTGAAAAAATGCGGTACTGATTTTTTAATCATTAATTTTGTAAAACCAATTTTTAATTAAATATTTCAGCAAATTAAGACTTGATCCATTAAGAAAAAAATAAGCAGACAAAAATTCAATGATTTTTTATAAAAAACCCTTATTGTTGTCCATTCTTTCTGGAGTACTCCTTTCTTTATCTTGGCCAGTTAAGGGATTTTCATTACTTATATTTATTAGTATAATTCCTTTGTTTTTTGTTGAAAATCAGATCACCAATGGCTCTTCAAAACGAAAAAAATTACGTTTGTTTACCCTAAGCTATTTAGGGTTTTTTATCTGGAATTTTGGGACCACTTGGTGGATCGTCAACTCCTCTGTTTTTGGAATGGTTTTTGCCATTTTTTGCAACACTACATTTTACGCCATTATAATGATGCTTTTTCATTGGTCCAAAGAAAGACTTCCTTTAAGAACTGCATATATTTTTTTGGTTACCCTCTGGATTGCCTTCGAGAAATTTCACTTAGAATGGGACTTTTCATGGCCTTGGTTAAACTTTGGAAATGTTTTTTCTGAAAACACTAAATGGGTACAGTGGTATGAGTTTACCGGTGCTTTTGGAGGGACCCTATGGGTTTTATTAATAAATATTGGTCTTTTTGAAGTATTCAAAAATTATCCACCTAGCTTTAAAAACACCATATGGATTAAGAAAATGAGTCCCTGGTTGATTGGGATCGCCATCCCTATTGCAATCTCATTAATAATCTACAAAAGAGAAAAAGACTTGACCCCTTCTACAGAGGTTTTAATATTACAACCCAACATTGACCCATACAATGAAAAATACGATAGGGAAAACGATTATTACTTTGATTTGATGTCCAATATGACTGCTGATAAAATCACAGATCAAACCCGATATATCTTTACCCCCGAGACATACTTTGGTGCAGGAAATGGCATTGCGCTTGAGGAATTCAGAACGAGTTCTTTGTATCGTAAAATAGATTCCTTACTTGAAAAAAATCCTAATATACAATTGATTAGCGGGATTCAATCCTATAGTATTTACAGAACAGAGAGTCTTCCAACCAAGACAGCAAATTTTATCAGAAATGGTATCTGGGTGGATTTTTACAACTCGGCAATGAAAATGGAATTCCAACAAGAGCCGGAATTCTATCACAAGTCTAAATTGGTCGTTGGTGTTGAAAATATGCCCTATAAAAGTTTTTTTAAGCCCCTTATTGGAGAGTTTTTACTAGACCTAGGAGGGACCGTGTCCAGTAGAGCTATCCAGAAATACAGAAGTGTTTTTGAGCATAAAAAAATCGAACTTAAAACAGGGCCAATCATCTGTTACGAATCCATCTACGGTGAGTTTGTTACAGAATACGTAAGGAAAGGGGCTCACTTTTTGGCAATCATAACCAATGATGCTTGGTGGGGGGAAACACCTGGCCACAAACAATTGCTTAGTTATGCTCGACTCAGAGCCATTGAAAACCGGAGGAGTATTGTAAGAAGTGCCAATACAGGTATTTCTGCAATCATCAATACCAAAGGTGAGATTACAAAAAAACTTCCTTATGATACTAAGGGGGTGTTGAGGGGTAAATTTGCCCCTGCAGAAAGTATTACATTCTATACAAAATATGGGGATTACATTGCACGTTGGTCCCAGTTTATTACGGTTTTATTTTTTCTTATAGCAATCAGTGGTAGATTGAAGAAAGATTTATGAAATGATACTCCAGTCAACCTATGCATAAATTATTTCAAAATGAAAATCATTTTTGATCTTAATGGATTTTACGATAATGGTTAATTATTATTATTTTCATAGAACTAAAAAATTTACATCACCAAAGAAGTAAATTACTTCTTACCAAATAAAAGAGTGAAAGGTAGAGAAATGAGTACTTATAAACTTTACACCAAAAAAGGAGATGATGGAACAACGGGATTGCTTTCAGGTAAACGTGTCAATAAGCATCATATTAGGGTAAAAGCTTATGGCACTGTCGATGAATTAAATACATGGGTGGGTATGATTAGAAATTTTAAAATTGATAAAAACACTGATAATACGCTTATGGATATTCAAAATGAATTAATGACTATGGCTTCTCAATTGGCAGACGACACCTCTAATGAGGTTACCAAGTTGGTGAAATCATTAGAGCCTATAGACGATAAGAATGTGAAGAAATTGGAAGATCAGATCGACCTTATTAACAACGAGCTTCCAGAGCTGAAAAACTTTGTTATTCCAGGGGGACATGTTGTCGTTTCTTATACCCATTTAGCTCGATGTACTTGTAGAAGAGCAGAAAGATTTGTAACTGAATTGAATGAGATTGAAAATGTACCACATATGATAATTGCATACATCAACAGGCTTTCAGATTTCCTTTTCATATTGTCAAGAAAATTAGCACAGGATTATAAAGTTCAAGAAATAACATGGAGGCCTAAAAAAAAATAGCACCTCCTCTTGGTTAATTCTATTAAAAATCTATTTTTGCAAAAATTTGTTTCTTATGTATTGGACGTTAGAACTTGCCTCATACCTCAGTGATGCACCATGGCCAGCGACCAAAGATGAGTTAATTGACTTTTCTATTAGGACTGGAGCACCATTAGAAGTAGTGGAAAACCTGCAATCTATGGAAGATGAAGGGGATATTTATGAATCTATTGAAGAAATTTGGCCTGACTTTCCAACCGAAGAGGATTATTTATGGAATGAAGATGAATACTGATTTCAAAAATCAAAAATTAAAAGTCTCAAATGAGGCTTTTTTTTTGCTTAATTTTGTACAGATTTTAAAACTAACGAATGAGCCTATTAAATTCCGTTTTAAAAGTTTTTGTTGGAGATAAAACCAAAAAGGATTTAGCTAAAATATTGCCCTTGGTTGACGAGATCAATTCACATTATAATTCTTATAAAGACCTAAGTAATGATGAACTTAGAAATAAAACCTTTTCTTTTAAAAACAAACTTAAATCTGATTTGAAGGAGGTCAATGATCAGATTCAGAAAATCAAATCCCAAATTGAAAAAACTGAAGACATTGATCAAAAAGAAAATCTATACCAAGAGATTGATGGTTTGACAACTGAAAGTGAGAAAATCGCTTCCCAAACCCTTGAGAAAATTTTACCTGAAGCATTTGCTGTGATTAAAGAAACGGCTAGGAGATTTGTTGAAAACACCACCATCAGCGTATCCGCAAGTGAGTTTGATCGTCAACTCTCACATGACAAGAGTTATGTCAACTTAGAAGCGGACAATGCCATTTGGTCTAATGCTTGGAATGCAGCAGGTAAACCTATTATTTGGGACATGATCCACTACGATGTCCAATTGATTGGAGGCATAGTTCTGCATCAGGGCAAAATTGCCGAGATGCAGACTGGAGAAGGTAAAACTTTGGTAGCGACACTGCCTATCTATTTGAATGCCATTACGGGAAAAGGAGTTCACCTTGTCACTGTCAACGATTACTTAGCGAAGAGAGATAGCGCCTGGATGGGCCCATTGTTTGAATTTCACGGTATGAGTGTGGATTGCATTGATTACCACAAACCCAACACCCCCGAAAGAAGAAAGGCTTATTTAGCAGACATTACATATGGTACCAACAATGAGTTTGGTTTTGACTACCTAAGAGACAATATGGCACATTCAAACTCTGATTTAGTCCAACCCAAACATCACTATGCGATTGTCGATGAGGTCGATTCTGTTTTGATTGATGATGCCAGAACTCCCTTAATCATCTCTGGACCTACTCCTGACGGAGATCGACAAGAATTTGATATACTCAAACCAAAGGTATCCGCTTTGGTAGCAAAACAGAAATCTTTCCTAAATGGAGTTTTGGTAGAGGCCAAAAAGAAAATCCAAGAGGGAGATACTAAAGAGGGTGGATTTCTCCTCTTAAGAGTTTTTAGAGGTCTGCCCAAAAACAAAAACCTCATCAAGTTTTTAAGTCAAGAGGGAGTAAAACAACTCCTTCAAAAGACAGAAAACTTCTACATGCAAGACAATAACAGAGAAATGCCGAAAGTTGACGCTGAATTGTATTTTACCATTGATGAGAAAACCAATCAAGTAGAACTGACTGATAAAGGAATTGAAACGCTTTCATTGGAAAACGAAGACAAAAACTTTTTTGTTCTCCCTGATATCGGTGTTGAAATTGCAAAAATAGAAAATCAACGGCTCAAACCTAAAGAAGAAGCTGCCCTTAAAGAACAACTCTTCCAAGACTTTAGTGTTAAGGGAGAACGCATCCATTCGATGAATCAACTTTTCAAAGCCTACACTCTTTTTGAAAAAGATATAGAGTACGTGGTTATGGAAAATAAAGTAATGATTGTTGATGAACAAACAGGTCGGATCATGGATGGCAGAAGGTATTCCGACGGACTACATCAAGCAATTGAGGCAAAAGAAAATGTAAAAATTGAAGCCGCAACTCAGACTTTTGCAACCATAACCCTTCAAAACTATTTCAGGATGTATGAAAAATTATCGGGAATGACCGGTACAGCCATAACTGAATCCGGAGAGTTCTGGGAAATTTACAAACTTGACGTAATTGAAATTCCTACAAACAGACCCATTGCTCGAAAAGATAGAGATGACTTGATCTACAAAACTAAGCGGGAAAAATACAATGCTGTTATCGAAGAGGTAACTGCACTTTCAAAAGCAGATAGACCAGTTCTAATTGGAACCACCTCTGTGGAAATTTCAGAATTGTTGAGTAAGATGCTTAACATCAGAAAAGTATACCACAACGTATTGAATGCAAAATTACACAAAAAAGAAGCTGATATTGTCGCAGAAGCAGGAAAAAAAGGAGTTGTAACCATAGCCACCAACATGGCGGGAAGGGGAACCGATATTAAACTCTCCAATCACGTAAAAGAAGTCGGTGGGCTTGCCATAATCGGAACAGAACGTCACGATTCAAGGCGTGTAGACCGTCAGCTTAGAGGTCGATCGGGAAGGCAGGGAGATCCTGGGAGTTCACAATTTTACGTCTCTTTAGAAGATAACCTCATGCGTCTTTTTGGATCAGATCGTGTAGCTAAAGTTATGGATAGAATGGGGCTTGAGGAAGGTGAAGTTATTCAACATTCCATGATGACCAAATCCATCGAACGAGCTCAAAAAAAAGTAGAAGAAAACAACTTTGGAATCAGAAAAAGATTACTAGAATACGATGATGTGATGAATGCCCAGCGAGAGGTCATCTACAAAAGAAGAAAACACGCCTTAAGTGGAGACAAAATTAAACTTGATATAGCCAATATCCTCTACGATACCTGTGAGGAAATCACACTGAACAACAAATCCTCAAATGATTTCAAAAATTTTGAGTTTGAAGTCATCAGTAATTTTTCTATCACCTCTCCCATATTAGAAGAGGCCTTTAAGGAAACAGCAGAAAACGAAATCATCAACCTACTCTACGATCAGCTTAGCGAAGATTACAGTAACAAAATTAACGCCAATGCCGCATTGGCATTTCCTGTGATCAAAGAAGTTTATGAGCAACCTAGTAACACATTCGAAAGAATAGTGGTGCCATTCACTGACGGTATCAAAACATTAAAAGTGGTAACTGACCTACAAAAAGCCTACGAAACTAAAGGAAAATATTTGGTTCAAGATTTCGAAAGGAATATCACCTTAGCATTAATAGACGAGGCTTGGAAAACCCATTTGCGCAAGATGGACGAACTCAAACAATCAGTTCAACTTGCCGTTCACGAGCAAAAAGACCCCCTTTTGATATACAAATTTGAGGCCTTTGAACTCTTTAAGTCCATGATCAATAATTTGAATAAAGAAATACTGTCTTTTCTTTTCAAGGGAGGTCTGCCTAGTCAAAGTAATAATCAGATTCAAGAAGCCAAAAGAAAACCCAGCACGCCAAAGGGATACAGAACTTCAAAAGATGAAGTCCTCAACACGGATGAAATGGCACAACGAAATCGTAATGTAGGAGCTGGAGCAGGTAGACAAAGAAATGTAGTAGAAACCATTGTTAGAGAACGACCCAAAATAGGAAGAAATGAAAAGGTTGTAATCCGAAACGTAAGTAGCGGTGAAACCAAAACTATAAAATTCAAACAAGCCGAACCGCTCATAAACAAAGGAGAGTGGGTAATCAATTAATTATTTTATAAATTAGTAATCACAATAATTGGGTGATGGAAGTTTATGCTAAGGTTTTGTTGTGGGTAGTTCCCTTCTTCCTAATATTAATCATTATAGAGATTGCCTATGGTCATTTCACTGGTAAGCAAACACATACATTTATGGATACCCTGTCCAGCCTTAGTTCTGGGATGACCAATATCCTCAAAGATATTTTGGGTTTGGTCGTGGTCATCATTTCCTACCCCTATTTGCTTGAAAAGCTTTCTGTAATTAGACTTGAGAATAGCTTTTCTTTGTATTTAATTGCATTTGTATGTATTGATTTTGCAAGTTACTGGAGTCATAGGTTAAATCATAAAATCAATTTGTTTTGGAACCAACATGTCATTCACCACAGCAGCGAGGAATTTAACTTAGCTTGTGCACTCAGACAAAGTGTTTCAGACTTATTGGGATATACCGCATTATTTCTAATTCCCGCAGCCGTTTTAGGTGTTCCACACGAGATGATTACCGTCTTGGCCCCAGTTCATTTATTTGGTCAATTTTGGTATCACACCCAACATATTGGAAAACTTGGAATTCTAGAATATTTTTTAGTAACTCCCTCACAGCACCGTGTTCACCATGCCATCAACCCAATTTATATCGACAAAAACTTGGCTGCTATTTTTTGTGTTTGGGATCGCTGGTTTGGAACCTTTCAAGAAGAACTAGAGGAGGAACCTCCTGTTTACGGTGTTTTAAAACCGGTACATACTTGGAACCCACTGATCATCAACTTTCAGCACCTTTGGGGTTTGATTCAGGATGCATGGTATACTCGTTCTTTTAAAGATAAACTTACACTGTGGTGGAGACCCACAGGTTATAGACCCGACGATGTGACTTTGAAATACCCCAGGACCAAAATAAGCACCGAATCCCCCTTCGAAAAATACAATCCTGAAATTAGTTTTTTTAAAAAAGTTTGGGCGCTTTTCCAGTGGCTGTGCATCACCTTTTTATTGTTTTTTTTATTGTCCAAATACGAATCGTTTACCTCCTTTCAAGCACTACTTATGGGTGGACTGATCTTTATCAGTATTTTTGGCTTTACTGCACTGATGGATGGTTATTACTGGTCTTATTCATTTGAATTGGGAAGAAACTTTTTTGGTTTATTGTTTTTCTGTTTTCCCTATCAATCTGACTTTTATTTAACTCATATTCCTGGCTTGTTTTATTTTGGAATCATCTACTTTTCTGTCAGTATATTAGGACTGCAAATACTGGATCAAAAAAGAAGAGCACCCCTTTGAATGAAGGATAAGAAAAAAGTATTGCTATTAGGTCCTGCTCATCCTTTTCGCGGTGGCATTGCCTATACACAAAATTATTTAGCAAGAAATTTAGAGGCATTAGGGCATGAAGTAATATTATTTACCTTCACTATCCAATACCCCAGACTCCTTTTCCCCGGCAAAACACAATTCAGTGAAGAAAAGACCCCAGATAAACTCAATATAAAAAGAAAAATTCACAGCTTCAATCCTTTTAATTGGTATAAAGTTGTCCGATCGATAAACCAGCTTAAACCCGATTATGTCATTTTTAGGTACTGGACGCCTTTCCTTTCCCCATGTTGGTATGGAATTGCCCGAGGAATCAATAAAACCATTAAAAAAATAGGTCTTGTTGACAATTGGATCCCACACGAAACAAAGTTTTGGGACAAAACACTAACCCAAATATTTTCAAGTCAAATGGATGGTTTTACAACTCTTTCGATAGCTATTGGAGATCAAATATTATACGACAATCCTCAACTACCCGTATTGAAGGGTTTTCATCCTATAGCAGATAATTTGCCTCAAGCGATTGAGAAAAAAAAAGCACGTAAAGCCTTGGGATGGCCACAAGACAAAAAAATTATACTATTTTTTGGTTTAATCAGAAAATACAAAGGGTTGGATTTGTTGATAGAAGCATTTTCTAAAGCCCCATTGAATCACTCAAATGTGATCTTGGCAATAGTCGGTGAGTCTTATGAACCCCAAGAGAAATATACCGAACTTATCCGGAAGCTCAAGCTAAATGAGCGAGTCATTTGTGACTTCAACTATGCCAGCAGCCAAAAAGCAAGCCAAGTCTTTTGTTCCGCAGATGTAATTGCTCAAACATACATCAGTGCCTCACAAAGTGGAGTAACTCCCTATGCCTACCATTTCAAAACCCCACTCTTGGTATCTAACCTTCCGGGACTTAGTACCCCCATTTTAGAGGATCAAACTGGAATGATTACTGAAATTACACCCGAAAAAATAGCAGAGAACTTACAAAAAATGATCCATGATGATGTATTATCGAACTTTCAACCCGCTTTTGAAAAAGCAAGCAAGAAATACAGTTGGAAATCATTTGGAGAGTCTTTGATGAACTTTATGAATCAACTATAAAAAAGGATAGTGGAGTAAAATTTGTATTTTTATATATAATGATAGTATGAAATATATTTATATCTTGATTTTCCTTTTGGTGATGAATTCTTGTGATACCAAGGTTAAATCTTCCGACAATACCCCACCCAATATCGTTATAGTTTTTACGGACGATCAAGGCTATCAAGATTTGAGCAGTTTTGGATCTCCAAATATTAACACTCCAAATTTAGACAATATTGCAAAAGAAGGAATTCGTCTTTCAAGCTTTTATTCTGCTCAAGCTGTCTGCTCAGCCTCTCGAGCAGCACTTTTAACAGGTTGTTATCCTAATCGAATAGGAATTCACGGAGCGCTAAACCCAAAAGCTAAAGTAGGTATAAACTCAAGTGAAACAACTTTAGCGGAAATGCTAAAAACCCGTGGTTATACAACTGGAATTTTTGGAAAATGGCATCTGGGACATCACCCGGAGTTTTTACCCAATAATCATGGATTTGATGAATTTGTTGGAATACCTTATTCTAATGATATGTGGCCTGTTGATTATGATGGCAAACAAGTTTCAGCAAATCATCCTCTAGCTAAAAGATATCCTCAACTTCCTTTCTTCAAAAACTTTGAAGTGGTCAAAGAAATTCGAACATTGGAAGACCAAGCACAGTTGACTACTGAGCTAACCTATGCTGCCGTAGATTTTATTGAACGAAACAAAGAGAATCCCTTCTTTCTATATGTTCCACATCCCATGCCTCATACACCTATTGCAGTCTCTGAAAAGTTTAAGGGGAAAAGTGAGCAAGGCTTATATGGAGATGTCATCATGGAAATAGATTGGTCTGTAGGGCAAATAATTAAGAAGCTCAAAGAACACCAATTATACGAGAACACCTTGTTCATTTTTACAAGCGACAATGGACCTTGGCTAAACTTTGGTAACCATGCAGGCAGTGCATTTCCCCTTAGAGAGGGCAAGGGTACCGCATGGGAAGGAGGCCAAAGAGAACCCACTATTGTGTCTTTGCCTAAATTAATTAAGGGAGGGAAAACCATTGACACACCTATGATGGCGATCGATATATTACCCACTATTGCAGAAATAACAGGAGCAGAACTACCCGAAAATAAAATTGACGGTAAAAGTGTTTTTAAATTATTGACAGGAAAAACTAAGCAAAGCCCACAAGAGGCTTATTTCTTTTATTACAAAAAGAATGAGTTACATGGAGTTCGATATAAAAACTGGAAACTTTATTTCCCTCACACCTACAGATCGCTTAATGGGAGAGAAGGGGGGCTAGATGGATACCCTATTAAATATGAAATGAATATAGTTGAAAAAATTGAATTGTATAATCTCAAACAAGACATAAGCGAAATCAATGATGTGGCTATCCAGCACCCAGAGGTAGTCGAAAAAATAAAAATCCTTTCCGACGAAATGCGCACAAAATTGGGAGACAAACTCTATAATATTGAGGGAACCGAAAATCGGTTAGTAGGAAGGATAAATTGATCTCAAAAAAATGGAATCTATGTATCTACTAATAGCTTTAATATTGATCAACAGTTGCCAAATTAGTTCTCCTAAGCCAGAAAATCACTCGAGGGCTTTATGGAATCCTAGCGAAAAATTTCAAAACAAAGCTAAAGCGTACTTTGCTTCTGGATGTTTCTGGTGTGTGGAGTCTATTTTCGAAAGCTTAAAAGGGGTTGAAGAGGCTTTTTCGGGATATGCTGGAGGAAAAACGAAAAACCCCACCTACTACCAAGTAATCAATGGAAAAACAGGGCATGCAGAGACAGTAGAGGTGGTCTATGACCCAAAGATAATTAATTTCGAAATCTTGGTGAAGGTTTTTTTTGATTCTCACGACCCCACAATGCTAAATCAGCAAGGTCCTGACCGAGGAACGCATTACCGATCCGTAGCCTTTTATCAAAACGAGTATGAAAAAAAAATAATCGAGGATCATATCTCTAAACTGACAAAAGCAAAAGTCTATCAGAAAAAAATCGTAACGGAAGTCAAACAGCTATCAAAGTTTTATTATGCCGAGAACTATCATCAGGACTATGAAAAAAATAATCCCAATGACCTTTATATATTAAATGTTTCCAAACCAAGGCTAAATAAATTCAAAGCCATATCCTCTAAATTAATTAAAAAAGATCAGCATTGATTTTATGACAAAACTTTACCATTAATCTTTCGCCAGATTCGGTAAAATATAAAACCTACCAAAGAACCAAATATTATACCCGAAAGAACATCCAGAGGATAATGTACACCTATGTAGATTCGACTGTAAGCCACCAAAGAAGCAACAATCAACAACAAAAAAGGCAGTCTGCTGTATTTGATCCCAAAAATATATGAGAAAAAAACTGCTAAGGCAAAAGAATTGGAAGCGTGGCCTGAAAAGTATCCGTACAATCCTCCACAAGTAGATTTAACTAACCTTACTCTATCTTTAAGCGCAGGCTCATGACATGGTCTAAAACGCTCAAAACCATCTTTAAAAAAATTGGTTGCCTGATCCGTTAAAAGGATCAGAATAACAACAAATAATAGTAGCATTAAAAAATCTTTTAAACGGGTTTGCTTAAGGTAAAAAAAAAACAAAAACAAATAAAGGGAAATATTGCTCGCCTTGTGGGTCATCAGCATCCAAAAACCATCAAAGGTCTTGGATCCCATTTTATTGAGAAAAAGAAATAATTGCTGATCTAAGCCAATTAGTTCGTCCACGGGCTAATCCAAATTTTCCATTTCATTTTCGTAAAAGTCCAATGCCTGCTCAATAAGTTGGGCAGTCTGGGATTCCAATTCATCCCTGTCCTCCTTTTCAAACTCCTCCATCCAGTAAATCTCGTCATTGGCAACATTAAGAAAAAAACGAGGATACTCTGTATGAGCTACAAAAATTTCATCTTCCAAAACTGAACTGTCTGCAATCAAAAACTTTGGTAAATTCATCTTAAATATCGAATTAGGAATCTAATTTTTGCGAAAGATACTGAAATCTAATAAGCAACAACAATGCAGAAAGTGTTAAACCCGTCAAAAGGCCTATCCAAATTCCGGAAGTGGACCACTCGGTTTTTAGTCCCAAATAATAAGAAATGGGAAAACCTATTGCTCCATAAGAAATAAAGATCAGAAAGGCCGGGACAATCACATCCTGAATTCCTCTCAAAGCACCCAAAACAACAGCTTGAAGCCCATCAGCTATTTGAAAAAAAGCCGCGATTAGGATTAAATTCGAAGCAATTTCAACCACCATATAAATATCGGAGGTTATCTCAGATGTATTGCCGTCGAGGTACAACCAAGGTAGTGAGTCATGGGTAACGATAAAGAACAAACAAAAAAGCGAGCTCATAAGAAAAATGAGTAAAAAGTTAGACATCGCTACCCTTCTCAAAGCAATAAAATTTTGACGTCCCTTTTCGTTTCCTACTCTTATCATAGCTGTTACCCCCAAGCCTAAGGCGACCATATAAGTCATTGAAGTCAAATTGAGTGCTATCTGATTAGCGGCTTGGGGATCTTTCCCAAGCAGTCCAGACATCCAAATGGCAGAGGTAAAAAAAGTAATCTCAAAAAACATTTGCAAAGCGGAGGGAAATCCCAAAGAGATAATTCTTTTAAAAATTGATTTTTGAAGCCTTACTCTAAAAAGTTTGCGATTGTATCTTTTAAAACTCTTTTTATTCCTCACGTTGATCACCATAAACAAAACCATTGCACAGCGGGAGAACACTGTTCCCAGTGCTGCACCCTCTACGCCTAACTCGGGAAAGCCGTAAAGTCCAAAAATCAAAAGATAATTCAACATAACGTTAATTACATTACCCATTAAAGTAGCATACATTGCTAAACGGGTCTGAAATAAGCCCTCTGCAAACTGTCTGAGTCCTTGAAAACCAACCAAAGGCACTAGTGACAAAGACACCCAAAAAAGGTAAGGCTTGGCCAAGGCAACCACTTCCTCGGGTTGTCCCATTTGAGACAATAACGGTTGAGCACATAGCGCCATCAAGGCCAAAACCAGACCCAACCCAAAACACAAGATCAAACCGTGTACAAAAACAGACCTTACCTTATTGTGGTTTTTTGCACCTAAGGACTCCGCTATTATGGGGGTAATGGCAGTAGAGAATCCTATTCCCAAAGACATGGCTACAAAAACAAAACTATTACCCAAAGAAACGGAGGCCAATTCAGCTGTTCCCAATTGACCTACCATGATATTGTCAATTAGCTGAACCACAGTATGCCCCAGCATACCCACTATAACGGGATAGGCTAATTTAAGGTTAGTGCCAAATTCTCTAGTATAAATACTTAGGTTCATTAATAATAAATAAATAAAGATTATTATTCAAGACCTAATTGATCTGTTAGGTAAACCAAAGTAGCCATAGTGGCAGCTCCTAACTCCAATTCTCTCTTATTGATTTGATCAAAAGTGTCCATCTCGGAATGATGATGAATGAAATACCTTTGAGAATCTGTTTTCAAACCCGCCAAAACCATTGCATCACCCTTAAGTAAGTTGACATCTGCCCCACTTCCATTCATTTCAAATAAATGAATTAAATAGGGTTCAAAATAAGGTTTCCATGACAAAATTTTATTGAAGTATTTCTCTTTTGTGTCAAAACTAAATCCCCTTGGAGTAAAACCTCCAGTATCAGATTCTATTGCTAAAAGGTGTTGCTCTTTATCCTTTTTAACACTTTTACTATAGGCCTTGGCACCTTTCAATCCATTTTCTTCATTGGCAAATAATACTAAACGAATCGTGTTTTTTGGCCGAAAATCCTTCAGACTCATTAATCGAAGTACTTCCATAGACTGAACCACCCCAGCCCCATCATCGTGTGCACCATCTCCCAAGTCCCATGAATCTATGTGGGCTCCAACCAAAATAATTTTCTCTGGTGATACTTCACCTTTGATTTGGGCTATAACGTTGTGAGATCTAACATCTGGATAATTCTTGCAATTTTGCTTGATAAAAAATCTCAGTTTGGGATTCAAGGCAATCATAGAACTTAGTAATTCTGCATGATTAGTACTTATTGAAGCAGCAGGAATTCTTTTTTTGATCGGTAAGTCACCATAACTCATTACTCCCGTGTGAGGATAATCGTCCAAACGAAAATTTAAAGAACGAACAATTACTGCTACTGCGCCATATTTGGCTGCTTCTGCAGCACCGCTGTATCTCTGATCTACTCCACCAGCATAGGCTTCAAAGGCATTGACAAGTTCTGCCTGCATGGGGCGATTAAAAAAAACAATCTTGTCTTTAATTTTTTCTTTGCCCAATTTAATCAAGTCATCAATGTGTTTCACTTCGACCACATTTGCTCTAATCCCCACAGAGGGTGTGGCAATTGAACCTCCCAAAGCACAAATATTCACATTAATTGTATTTCCTGGACTGGATTCAATATTGGCATACTCAAAAGTACCCCTAACCCATTTAGGAACCATAACAGATTGCAACCAAACAGAATCCAGTGGTAGTGAATCGAGTTCCTCTTTAGCCCACTTTATAGCCCGCTCCAAATTTAGGGAACCAGACAAACGACCGCCTATTTGATTAGTGAGGTGATCTAGCCAATCATAACTTTTTCCTTGGGTCAGTGCCTCAAGGTAAATCTTATTGATTTGCTTATTCAAACCATCTTCCTTTTGAGCGTTTAAAGAAAGACTGCTAATCAATAAGAATAGTAATGATTTTCTTATCATCAATTAAAGTTTGGGTTTAGCGGCAAATTGCTCAATATCTTCGGCCGAAACTGGATTCGATCCAAGAATCATTAATCTTTCAATGACATTTTTAAGCTCACGTATGTTTCCAGTCCAAGGGTAATACATCAATCTATCAATAGCACTTTTGGAAAAGGTTTTCGGATCTAACCCCTGCTCCGATATGAGGTTTTCGGTAAAATAATCTACTAAAAGCGGTATGTCATTTTTTCTATCTTTAAGAGGGGGGACTTTAATGAGGATAACAGCCAAACGATGATATAGATCTTCCCGAAATTTTCCTAACTCAATTTCCCTTATCAATTTTTTGTTAGTAGCAGCAATAACTCTAACATCTACTTTTATATCTTTTTCACCCCCGACCCTCTGGATTCTGTTCTCTTGAAGAGCTCTCAAAACCTTAGCTTGAGCTGCAAGACTCATGTCAGCCACTTCGTCTAAAAAGAGCGTACCCCCATTGGCAATTTCAAATTTTCCTGGACGATCTTTGATGGCTGAAGTAAAAGCTCCTTTTATATGGCCAAAGAGTTCGCTTTCAATCAATTCAGAAGGGATCGCAGCACAATTAACTTCCACAAAAGGAGATCCCGATCGATTGCTTTTTTGATGCAAATGATGAGCTACCAATTCTTTACCTGTTCCATTTTCCCCAGTAATCAGAACCCTAGCATCTGTTGGGGCCACCTTTTCAATCAAATTATGAATTTCATTTATCTGATCTGAAGCTCCAATAATCAAATACTTTTTTTCAATCTGTTTCTTTAGGCTTTTATTCTCTAAAACCAAATTTTTTATTTGCAATGCATTTCTAACTGCCGTTAGCAATCGATTCAAATCTGGTGGTTTAGAAATAAAATCATGGGCTCCTAATTTCATTGCTTCTACAGCGGTAGAAATATTCCCATGACCTGTCAACATAATAAAAGGAACATTTATATTATTTTCTCTGGCTTTTTGCAAAACCTCTATACCATCCATCTTCGGCATTTTTATATCACACAATACCAAGTCGAAATTTTCCTTTTTAATTGAGTTTAGACCTAATTTACCATCTTCACATTGCGTAATCTCATAGTCCTTGTTCTCTTCTTCTAAAATACGTATTAATACCCTTCTGATGGGCTCTTCGTCCTCAATCAATAAAATTTTTTTCATTTGGTCTCGGAGATATTATTAAGGGTAACAACCCTTTGAGGAAAAGGTATTTTAATATTTATTGACTTCAGTTTTTCAAAAATTTTAAACCTGAGATCGCTTTTAACAATATTAGCTTCAAAGCTTTTGTTGATGGAAAAGAAAAGTTGAAAAATCAAAGCGCTGTCACCAAAGTCCTGAAAAAGTAGGAAAGGTTCGGGTTTCTTCAACACCTTTGGGTGTGCATTGGTGATTTCTATGAGTGTATCCTTTAATAATTTAATATCAGTATTATAGGCTACCCCAATATCTATGGATTCTTTGGTCAAAGTCCCATTTTCAGTCCAATTGTAAAGTATTGAGGTTAAAAATTTATGATTGGGGATGATCAATACCTTATTGTCTCGGGTGACCGCTCTAGTGGTACGTAACATTATGTTTTCTACCCTTCCCACTTGACCATCAATTTGTATGATATCTCCTACATGAACGGTTTGATCAGCAAGTATAGAAATACCTGAAAAGACATCTTGAATCAATGTTTGTAAGGCCAAACTAACTCCCACCAAAAGCACTGCAGATGCGGCAAAAATAGTACTTACTTTAATCCCTACGTTGTCAAGCGTAATCAGAATAACGATCAAATAAACCAAATAGTTGAAAAAGGTTAAAATTCCCCTGAACTTTAGTTTAGTCTCGTTATTCAAGGTTTTGAATACAATACGACGAAAGACTTTAAGGAATAAGTAAGTGAGAAAAAAAACGCCAATGATAACTAACATTGACTTGGGAGTGAGAACTATGTCACTACCGATCTTAATATCATAATTAAAAAAATCTGTTATTTTTTGCATTTTATTAAATCACTACTAAGATAATACAAAAACAAAACCCACCCTTATTTCTAGAGATGGGAAAAAATTAGTGTTTATAGATAAATATTATCAAATCAGAGTTTTATGCAAACATATCCTTAACCTTTTCAAAAAATGATTTGTCAGCCTTGTCGGGATTTGGAATAAAATTTTCGTCCGGCAACATTTTTTGAAAAAATTGTTTTTGTTCCTTGTTGAGCGTCTTTGGAGTCCATACATTGACATGAACCAAAAGATCTCCCTTTCCGTATCCATTCAGATCCGGTATGCCTTTACCTCTCAACCTTAAGGTTTTCCCAGATTGTATTCCTGATTCTAGTTTAATCCTAACTTTTCCCTCTAGTAAATCAATTTCTTTGGATACACCCAAAGCTGCTTCAGCTATACTGATATATAAGTCAAAATGCAAATGGTTTCCCTCTCGAACAAAATTTTCGTCCATTTTTTCTTGAATCATAACCAACAAATCACCCGAAATACCATTACCCGATGCCTCGTTGCCTTTTCCCGTCACTTTCAGTTGTATTCCTTCCTCCACTCCAGCAGGTATTTTAATAGATACCGTTTCCTCGCTCTCGACCATACCACTGGGATCGCTTCCTGAAGGTCTATTTGAGATGGTTTGCCCACTTCCATTACACTTTGGACAAGTAGAAGAACTTTGCATCCTTCCTAAAATAGTGTTAGTAACACGCATGACTTGACCTCTTCCTTCACAAGTTACACAAGTGGTATAACTTACTCCAGGGGCTTGAACTTTTCTTCTCACCTTCACTTTCTTTTCTACTCCATTTACCACGTCATTTAAGCTAAGGTGGACTCTGATCCTGAGATTACTTCCTTTTCCTCTGGCTTGAGATTGACCAAATCCACCAAAACCACCTCCACCGAAAGCACTACCGAAAATATCTCCAAACTGACTGAAAATATCGTCCATATTCATCCCTCCACCTCCGAAACCAGAAGACTCAAAGGCTGAATGTCCGAACTGATCATACTGAGATTTTTTCTGGGGGTCACTCAAAACCTCGTAAGCCTCGGCTGCTTTTTTAAAATTGGCCTCTGCTTCCTTATCTCCGGGGTTTTTATCTGGATGAAATTCTATTGCTTTTTTGCGGTAAGCCTTTTTAATTTCATTTGTTGACGCCCCTTTTGATACGCCCAATATTTCATAAAAATCTCTTTTCATATGATTTATTGTCCTACGACCACTTTGGGAAATCTTATTATATTATTCCCTAGCTGATAACCTTTTTCGGTTACCTCAATTATTTTCCCCTTTTGGGAGGCATCCACTGCAGGAATAAGGGTAATTGCCTCATGGATATCGGCATCAAATGTATCTCCTACCTTTGTTTCGGTGGGGTTCAAGCCATTGCTTTTTAAGACATCTGCTAATTTATTTTTGATCAATACAAATCCCTCAATAGGTTTTGCATGCAATTCTTTGGTTTGATCAATGGCTCTGTCAAAATCATCCAAAATGGGCAATATTGCACCTATAACTTCTTTTCCAGCAGTTTTAAAAAGTTCTATTCTTTCCCTAGCAGTTCGTTTTTTAAAATTTTCAAACTCAGCAAACAATCTCAGAAACTTGTCCTTCTCTTGATTTAGATTTTCATTCAATTCCTCTAGCTGCTTGGAAATGTCAACTTTACTACTTTTTTTAGAAGAAGAAGTTTTTTTTGCTTTAGCCTTGGGTTTTGATGTTCTATTTGCCATTTTTTACAATTTGTTATTTTAGCTTCAAAATTACTGCCAATTGTAATTTTTTGCCAAAATGTCATTCATTTTTATCAAATACGTCTTTTAAGGCATCTGGCAAAAAAGAGAATTGAAATTCAAACCCCTTTGATAAAATCAATTCAGCACTTACCTTTTGACTTCCCAAAACCAAAATGGAACGTTCTCCTAAAGCCATTTTTATAAAAAAAGCAGGTATATTCGGTAAAAAAACAGGACGTCCAAGGGCCTTCCCTATTGCTTTAACAAAGCTTCTTTGTGAGACTGGATTTGGTGAAACGGCATTGTAGATTCCTTCCCAACCCTCATCAATTGCAGTTAAGAATAATCTAGATAAATCCTTGATGTGGATCCAACTCTGCCACTGTTTTCCTGAGGCAAACGCAGTTCCTGAAAAAAGTTTTATAGGAAGTGTTAATTGAGATAATAAGCCACCAGCCTTGTCCAAAACCAAACCTATTCTCAGAATAGACAAATGTTTCGTGTAATCCTTCAAAGTATTTGATTCCTTTTCCCAAGCAGTAGTAACTTTTTGTAAAAAATTTCCCTCTTCCAAACGGCTGTTTTCGTCATAAACATCATCCAAACTATTGGGATAGATACCAATAGCTCCAGCACAAACGATGCTCTTCATTTTTATTTTTTGTTTATACAACTCCTTCCTCAATAAACGAGAACTATTCACCCTACTTTCAAAAATTTCTTTTTTGTTTTCGGGAGTCCAAGGATTTGAAATACTTGCTCCAGCTAAATGAATCAACGTATCGACTCCTTCAAAACAACGACCATCTATCTTGTCTTGTTCAGGATTCCAATAAAATCCTTTAAGATAATCCGAATAGATTAGTTTTTGCTTTCGAGATGTTAAAAAATGAACTGTGATATTTTGTTTTCTGGCCATGGCAATGATGTTTTTACCAATCAGTCCTGTCGCACCGGTAACCAATAATTTCATTCGCAGTTTTTTCTAAAAATAAACTAAACCTCCTTTATAGCTCTTAACATTTCGCGTTTTCCAAGAGGACCCTCCAGTCGTTCGACGGAGAAACCTATTTTTTCCAAGCTTCTTCTCACAGCCCCCTTGGCACAATAGCTTACCCAAACACCACCGGGCTTGAGTATTTCATAACATATTTTAAGGGCTTTTTCTTGCCACATATTTGATTGAGCGCGGTAACCAAATGCGTCATAAAATAAAACATCATAACTATTATCCAATTCGATGCTGAAAAAGTCTTTCTCAACTTTTTTAAAAAAAAAATCAGATTGAGAAAACATTTGATTCCATTCAATTTCATGTAATTGATCAAAAAAATGGTAATGTTCTGGAGCCGGGAGGGACTCTTTCATTTTTAATGACTTAACTTCCTTTAATGATAAAGGATACTTTTCAATCGATAAATACTCACAAGTTATTTTGTGATTAATAGAAAACACATAACTGAGATAAACATTTAATCCTGTTCCCATCCCCAATTCAAAAACCTTTAACTCCTTTTTGTTGTTTTGATCTAACCAATGAGCCAAACCTTTTTTTATGTAAACATAACTTGATTCGCTTAAGGCTCCATGTTTTGAATGATAGGATTCATTTAATTCTTCAATATAAAGGGAGGGAGATCCGTCACCAGTTGTAATTATTTTTTTTTTCATTTTTAAAATCAGATTGGACTTTTTAAAAAAAATCTCATCAACTTAATAAATTTATTAATCTTTTAAATTTTTTAAGCGAAATAAATTCAATAATTACAAATTAAAAAACCAGATCCGATAGAAATTATTAAAACTAAAAAAAGTAATTTTAAAAATATTTTTAAAAAAATGAAAATAAAAAAAACTTCAGCGTCAAACTTAGCTCATGTGGATTTTGAAAACTTGACTTTTGGGTCTGTTTTTACAGACCACATGTTTGTATGCAAATACAAAAATGGAGAATGGCAAGTACCCGAAGTTATCCCCTATCAACCCATGTCTTTTGAGCCTTCAATGAGTGTTCTTCATTATGGCCAGTCAGTTTTTGAAGGCATGAAAGCCTATAAAGATGATCAGGGAAAAATTTGGCTTTTTAGACCAGATCAAAATTTTAAAAGAATCAATCGTTCATCAGAAAGACTTCATATTCCAGAATTTCCTGAAGACTATTTTTTTGATGGATTGAAAACATTGTTGAAATTGGACAAAGACTGGATTAGGCCAGGTATAGGAAATTCACTCTACGTTCGTCCATTTGTCTTTTCAAGTCAAGCTTGCGTCCAGGCATCCCCATCCGAAGAATACACTTTCATAATTATTTGTTGCCCAGTTAAAGCATATTATGGAGGAGAGGTAAATGTTTTGATTGCGGAAGAATTCAGTAGGGCAGCTGATGGAGGAATAGGTTTTACAAAAGCAGCAGGCAACTATGCTGCCCAATTTTATCCTACTGCATTGGCAGAAAAGCAGGGTTATCAGCAGATTGTTTGGACGGATGCCAAATCCCATGAGTTTTTAGAAGAAGCTGGAACGATGAATATTTTTTTCAGGATTAAAGACAAATTGATTACTGCACCTACTAATGATCGTATTCTTGATGGTGTAACTCGAAAAAGTGTAATACAAATTGCTAGAGATTCCGGAATTGAAGTTGAAGTTCGTCAAATAAAAATTGAAGAAATTGTAAAAGCCTCAGAAAATAATTCACTCAAAGAAATGTTTGGAAGTGGAACAGCCGTGGTCATCAATCCCATCAAAAGCTTTGGCTACAAGGGAGTTAATTACAAGCTTCCCGAATTAGAAAATCCCCTTTCAATAAAGTTGAAGGACAAAATAATGTCGATACAATACAATCTATCCGAAGATCCTTATGAATGGCGGGTAGCTGTGGATTAATCCTTTTCAAAAATAGATTGAATATTGGGTTTAAAATAATTAGGTCCTTTTAGCACCTTTCCATCTTCACGATAGATCGGTTTACCGTCGGCTCCTAATTTACTCATATTACTTCGTTGAATCTCGTTAAAAACCTCGGTAATTTTATGCTGAATTCCGTGGGACAAGATGGTGCCACACAAAATATATAGCATGTCACCTAAAGCATCAGCTACTTCGACAAGGTCTTTTTTTCTAGCTGCTTCAAGGTATTCTTCGTTTTCTTCCTTCATAAGGTTATGCCTGAGAAGGACCGTTTGCTCAGAAATATTCACGATGGGTGAGTCAGCAGATTCAATACCAAATGCATTGTGAAATTCAGCCACTGCGTTTAATTCATTTTTAATCATTTGTATATTTTAATATAAATTAAAGGAGGTAAATGTTTTTTTCTAATTTAGGCAAAAATTAAAAATGTTCAGTCAAGGACAAGTTTTGTTTGCAGTGTTTTTTGTAATTGCTTTTGGTACACTGATGATCTTATCTTACAAAAAAGATTCTAAAAATCATAAATTACATTACAAGGGAAGTGTCAAAATCTTTATTACATTCGTCCTTAGCATAGGAATTCTTTTTCTAATCAAATTTTTCACTCAAAATCATTGAATAGTAATATGAAGCAAATCTTGATTGTTTTTATTGGCGGTGGAATTGGTACAGTAATGCGTTTTCTTATCGGTAAATTATTACCATACTCTGGCAAGGGGTTTCCCTGGAATACCTTTTGGGCCAATTTACTGGGCTGTCTATTAATAGGAATTCTAACAGGCTATTTTTTGAGAAATAATTCTGAAAACGAATCTTCACTGGTCATTTTTGCAACCATAGGATTTTGCGGTGGGTTTACCACCTTTTCTTCTTTTGCTCACGAAAATCTATCCTTTATGCGTTCCGGGGATTATACTATATTATTAGCCTACAGCATGTTAAGTTTAACGGCTGGAATTCTTATGGTTTATCTGGGGATTTTGATCGATAAGCATCTTCATTGATTTTTGAATATTTCTTAAAATTTTAATAATTAATTATTATACCCCTAATTTTTTAGGGGGTAAAATATTCAAAATGATAAAAATTTAGTTTTAACCCCCCTATGTATTTATGGTCATTGTTTTAAATACATAATTTTGAGTCGAATTATATTTATTAACAATGTTAAATCCTTCACTTAAAATCAAAGATACTTTAGGCTCAGCATCTACTAAATATGATTTTGGGTGTATGGGACACGCTTTTCATAGCGTTGTGGGGTATTGTTGGTTATACTACAATAGCTCTTCTCAAAGTAGGCGAAACTCATCAATTAGGTATTCTTTGCTTTGGGCAAACAAAACACAACTTAACACTAACACAAACACTATTATTATGAATTTTATTAAAAAAACATTTTTAACATCTTTGGCCTTAATTACTGGCCTTGTTGCCATCGCACAGGAAGAAGAGGCAGCTCCAGCTCCAACTTTTGGTTTGAGTGGTTCCATTGACACGTATTACAGAAGCAGTGAATACATCCCTGGTACTGCTTTCGGAAACCTTCCTGGGTTTGCCATGGGCATGGCCAACCTAATTGTCTCCTATGAAGGTGAAAAATCAGGATTCGTCGCTGACCTTGTTTTTGGTCCCAGGGGAGCGGATGCAGTTTTTGGTTCTCCCCAAACTGGAATTGATGGAGACCCTCACTTTTATAGAAGTTCTAATATCGTTAATCAGTTATATGCATATTACAATGTAAGTGACTCTTTCACCCTAACCATGGGTAACTTCAATACCTTCCTAGGTTATGAAGTGATTTCACCAGTAGCCAACTTCAACTACACGACCTCTTACATGTTTTCTTGGGGTCCTTTCTCACACAGTGGTATTAAAGCGGATATTGCTGCAGGAGAGAATACTTCCATTATGCTTGCTGTTTTGAATACCACTGATGCGACTGAATTTCAGCCATTGGATGATGACTATATGTTTGGAGCTCAGCTTGGAATATTTGGACAATACATCAATTACTTGGGTGGTGGTACTACTGGTGTAAGCCAAATTGACTTTACTGGTGGTTTCAATCTGGGAGATAGCTTTTTCCTTGGGATCAACGCGACTAGCTATAGTGATGACAACAATGTTGAATTCTCAGGAGTAGCATTTTATCCACAGTATACTTTCTCTGACTCCTTCGCTCTAGGTGCTCGATTTGAAGCCTTTTCTGAAGATGGACTGGGAGCTATTGGAAGTGTTAGTGGAGAAGGTGACAACACATCCTTTACAGTAACAGGAAGTTACACTTCTGGAAATTTCATCTTTAAACCAGAAATTAGAATTGACTCTGCTTCAGATAAGTTTTATACAGATGCTGACGGAGCAACAGATAGTCTAGCTGCATTTTTAGTAGCCGCTATCTACTCATTCTAAATCAATGCTTTTGAGTCATATTAAATTCAAAAAATATTTTTGAGCTATACCTCCAATGATAAACCTTTTGGGTCATTTTTACTAGTCAATCTAATGGTTCGAGAGCGTTTTCGAGAATAAGCATATAAGTTAAAAGAAATGGACACAGAAAACATCCAGATCTAACTCTAACAAAAATAAATTTCAAAAGTGTTTTCTAAAACAAATATTTTAATAATCCAAAACATGAAAAAAATAGAAGCAATCATCAGAAAATCAAAATTTGATGAAATTAAAGAAGCCCTTCACAATGTCGAAGTGAATTTCTTCAGCTACTGGGATGTAACGGGAGTAGGAAATGAAAAAGAAGGGCATGTATATCGTGGAATTTCATACAGTACTTCCGAAATACAAAGAAGGTACTTATCCATAATAGTTTCAGAATCTTTTGTAGAAAAAACAATCAATGTCATTCTAAAAACTGCGGCAACTGATAAAGTAGGAGATGGCAAAATATTTATTTTACCCGTTGAAGAAGCTTACAGGATTAGAACTGGGGAGAAAGGAAACGATTCATTAAACTAAAAACAAGAAACAATTATGGAAACTACAATTTTAACAGTTAACAATTTATGGATGATGGTCTGCACAGCCCTGGTGTTTTTTATGCACTTGGGATTCTCTTTTTTGGAAATTGGATTGACACGGCAAAAAAACACAATCAATATTTTATTTAAAAACTTTTTTGTAATCACAGTAGGGTTAATATTATATTGTCTGTGTGGTTTCAATCTCATGTACCCCGGTTTTGAAGATGGAGACATTGGTATACTTAAATTTGCGGGATTTGGCATTTCGGCACCTGAGGGAGGAATGGGATTTGGATACGCTGACGGAGGTTATACATGGTGGACCGATTTCCTTTTTCAAGGAATGTTTGCCGCCACTGCAGCTACCATCGTTTCTGGAGCTGTCGCTGAACGTATCAAATTATCAGGATTTATGCTTTTTGCAGTACTCTATGTCGGACTCATTTACCCAATAGTAGGGGCTTGGAAATGGGGTGGTGGATTTCTGGACACATGGGGATTTTACGATTTCGCTGGTTCTACATTGGTTCACTCCGTTGGTGGTTGGGGTGCTTTGATCACAATTTACCTTTTAGGTGCAAGAATTGGTAAATTCGATAAAGAAGGAAAGCCTAAAGCTTTACCTGGACACAATCTTCCCATTGCTTCCGCTGGAGTATTCATTCTTTGGTTGGGGTGGTTTGGATTCAACGGAGGTTCAGTATTGTCTGCTGATCCAGAATTGACTTCTTTGACTTTAGTCACCACTTCACTAGCCGCAGCTGCAGGAGGTGTTACAGCAGCTTTCTTTTCCAATTTACTATACAAAAATTTCGATCTAACCATGTTTATGAATGGAGTTCTAGGTGGTCTGGTAGGAATTACAGCAGGTGCAGATCAAATGAGTCCCACGGATGCGATTCTTATTGGATTAATTGCTGGTGTCATAGTTGTTTTGGGTATTGCATTAATTGACAAACTCAAATTAGACGATCCTGTAGGAGCTGTTGCAGTTCACCTCATCTGTGGTATTTGGGGAACGCTAGCAGTAGGAATATTCGGAGCAATGTCTGGATTTAATCAATTCTTAGTTCAATTGATTGGGGTTGGAATTGTCGGCGCTTTTTGTGTCACTGGATCATTCATTATACTTTTAATTGTCAAATCAACCACTGGATTAAGAGTTGAGAAGGACGAAGAAATAAATGGTCTCGACCTTTCAGAACATGGAATGGAGGCTTACGCTGACTTTAGAATCAACGAAGGTTAATTTACCTCTATTATTTAACACAAAAGTCTCCATTTAATGGAGGCTTTTTTAGTTGAATCCAATTAAACCTGAGAATCTATTGCTCTGATCCGACGAATCCCTATTTTTGAAAAAATATATATATGAACCAGATCACTTTGTTGATGTACTGCACTGACCAGAAAGGAATCATTGCTGCAGTGACAAACTTTATACATCAAAGCCAAGGTAATATAACCTATATAGATCAATATGTAGATAGGCCCAATGCTGCATTTTTTATGCGAGTAGAGTGTGATTTAAATAGTAATGATTTTAACTTTCAGGGTTTTAAAGATAAATTTCAACAGGACTTGGGTTATCGTTTTTCCCTTCATTGTGATTTTTATCTGAAAAAGCAAAAACCAAAAATGGCGGTTTTTGTTTCCAAATACGACCACTGTCTTTACGATATTTTGGCTAAGCAACAATCTGGGGAATTGGCTGCTGTAATTCCTTTTATTATAAGCAATCACCTGGATCTTAAAATCATCGCCCAACGATTCGACATTCCTTTCTTCCACATTCCTGTAAACAAAGACAATAAACCCAAGGCAGAGGCAAAACAATTGGCATTACTCAAAGAACATCAAGTTGATTTTATAGTTCTGGCTCGTTATATGCAGATTGTTTCTTCCCAACTAATTGACCACTTCAACCACAAAATCATCAACATCCACCATTCTTTTTTACCCGCCTTTCCTGGAGCAAAACCCTACCACTCGGCCTTTGAACGTGGCGTGAAAATAATTGGAGCCACCAGTCATTATGTCACAGAAGAGTTAGATGCGGGACCAATCATAGAGCAAGACATTGCACGTGTTACCCATTTGAACTCTATTGCGGATTTTATCGAAAAAGGAAGAGACTTAGAACGAATTGTCCTGCTTCGTGCTCTCAAATTACACGTCAATCGAAAAGTAATGGTTTACGGAAACAAAACCGTGGTATTTTCCTAAGCCTATTTGTTTAGAAACGATAGCATTCCATCGTTAAATTTTTTAGGCTTTTCCAAATTGACCACATGACCACATTCTTCAAGCACCAATAGCTTTGAAAATGGATGGCTTTCTGATACCTTTCGAACGCAGGGAAGAAACATATAATCCTGATCCCCCATGATGTAAAGTGTTGGAATATCAACAGAAAACTCTCTAAATATCCTTAGTTTGGGAATGATCTCTGAAGTTAGCTTAAACCAACGTATAAACTCTTTTTGATAGAGTTTTCTTGCTTCACGAATAAACATTATTCTTGATTCTCTATGGTTTGAATTAGGCATGATAATAAAAGCAAAAAAACGATACAGCCACATATAGGGTAAAAAAGACTTGGTAGCATTGCCAAAATACATGAGTATCCTAGACTTTAAATTCAACTCTAAGATTGCACCTCCCATAATCATCTTTTCCACGCGACTGGGTTGCATTTCAGCTAACTGGCGGATGAGAATAGTACCTAGAGAAATACCTACAAAATGAGATTTTTCTATTTTAACACGATCCATTACCTCGAAGATATCTTCAGTTATGGAATCAAAGGAATACTTTGCTTTAAAAGGATTTTGAATCAAATCCTGAGAAGCTCCATGACCCCGAAGATCAATTAGTAAAAGATTAAAATCTTTTGAAAAAAACCGAATTTGCTTAAACCAAACGGCGCTACTTCCTCCTGCCCCATGAATAAAGGTAATCCAGCTTGCGTTCTGTTTTTTAGCCCTATAAATACTGTGATACAACATTATACAATCCCTTTTTGACGGAGGTAAAAAGCCATTTGTTTTTGTAAATCTTTCGCCACGCTGCCTGCTACTCTATCAAAATCACTTTCAGAAGAAGCATAAATGATTCCTCTTGAAGAGTTGACTAAAAGCCCACATTCATTATTCAAACCGTTTACTGCTACCTCTTCTAAACTTCCTCCCTGGGCACCTACGCCTGGAATCAATAAAAAAGAATCAGGAATCAATGTTCTTATTTTTTGCAATGCATGTGCTTTAGTTGCTCCCACTACATACATCAATCGGTCAGCATTTTGCCAACTTTTTGAACGTTCTATAACCTGTTCATATAATAATTTCCCATCTGCATTGATAAATTGAAAATCTGAGGCCCCCTCATTGGATGTCAAGGCTAACAAAATGGCGTGCTTTTCTTTATAACCTAAAAAAGGCTCAACAGAGTCTTTACCCATATAAGGTGAAACGGTAACCGAATCAAATTCGAATTGCTCAAAATAGGCTTTTGCATAATGCTTTGATGTATTTCCTATATCTGCCCTCTTGGCATCAGCAATGGTAAAAATTTCGGGATATTTTTGGTTTAAGAAATCCATTACTTTTTCAAGGGATCTCCATCCCTCCAATCCATAAGCCTCAAAAAAAGCAATATTAGGTTTATAGGCAACGCAATAAGGTGCAGTAACTTCAATTATCCTCTTACAAAATATAAAAAGGGCATCCTGCTCACATTTCAAATCCAATGGAATAAGATCCTGATCCACATCCAACCCAATACATAAAAAAGATTTTTTGCTTTTGATTTGTTCTAAAAGTGCCGACTGTGTCATAAGGTCTCTCCTGCCTCCTTCAGTTTTTGAGCGTTCTGATAAAGTTTTAGTTCATCCACTAATTTATCAATATCACCATTGATAATGTTTTGGAGGTCGTAAAGGGTCAAACCAATACGATGATCCGTTACCCTACCTTGGGGGTAATTATACGTCCTGATCTTTGCTGAACGATCCCCAGAAGATACTAGTGAGTTTCTTTTTTCGGCCTCCTGCTCTAGTTTTTTATTAAGTTCTAATTCATAGAGTCGCGATCGCAACACCTTTAGGGCCTTTTCTTTGTTTTTGTGTTGGGACTTTTGATCCTGACATTGAGCAACAATTCCCGTGGGTTCGTGTGTTAACCTTACTGCAGAATAGGTGGTGTTAACCGATTGTCCCCCGGGACCGGAAGAACAAAAATAATCAATCCTTACATCGTTCATATTCAACTCAACATCAAACTCTTCTGCCTCGGGTAAAACCATAACCGTCGCTGCTGAGGTGTGAACCCTACCCTGGGTTTCGGTTTGGGGTACCCGCTGCACGCGGTGTACCCCAGATTCGTATTTCATTGTTCCGTAAACCTCTTCTCCAAAAACTTCAAAGATGACTTCTTTAAATCCTCCAGCTGTTCCTTCATTGGAATCAACAAAACTAACCTTCCACCCTTGATCTTGACAGTATTTGGTATACATGCGATAGAGGTCACCAGCAAAAATACTTGCCTCATCCCCTCCAGTACCTGCTCTGATTTCAACTACAACATTTTTTCCATCCTCAGGGTCTTTGGGAATTAGTAAAAACCTGATTTTTTCCTCCAATTCGGGGAGTTGTTCTTTGGCTTCTTCCAATTGCATTTTGGCAATATCAATCATTTCTGGATCAGTCTCCTCTTTGATCATGGTTTCTGCTTCCTGTATATTAGATAGGATTGATTTATAAACATCTGCTTTAGCAATAATCTTGTTCAAATCTTTGTACTCTTTATTGAGTTGAACGTATCGCCTTTGGTCTGCAATAATGTCAGGCTGAATAATTAAATCAGATACCTCGATAAATCTTTGTCGGACAATCTCTAGTTTTTCTATCATTTTGAGACAACTGGGTAGTTCACAAATTTAAAGTTTTAAATCTATCTTTCAAGCTTCTGAAAGTTCAACTGGTATTTAATGGCTATTTCATCCTCCATTTTTCTTAACATAAATGAGGGCAATGGAACTTTAAAGTCAGAAAGGGTCAAATCAAATCTACCCTCCAACACAAGATTATTTTGATTTAGCTTGACCTGTGAAAGGATATCCTTCTTCAATTCAATTCCGTGGAAGCCTAATCCTCCAATAAATTTTACCTCATTGTCTTTCTTTTCAATCTGATCCGAAAAAAATTCAATTTTGGGAAAC
>MDTG01144116.1_pt1 | contig 44062 bp, 34 predicted proteins | sample 811421 | NCBI WGS metagenome assembly MDTG01 (sample SAMN05326645, study PRJNA326480) | marine metagenome | isolation source: seawater | place: Pacific Ocean: South East | collected 2011 | reverse complement strand
GAAAGTTATAGATTAAAGCAGAAAAGGGAAGCAGGATTGTTAGATATTTCTAATAAATAGGTGTTACTAAGTGGTGCACTTTTGCACTGCATATTGGTGCATTTTTGGTTTGCACTTGACACTAATTATATTGTATTAGATTAATGAATAGGTTATATAAGTGATTAGATACCATCAAATAGGCTTATTTGAATTGTGTTAGATTGTAATATGGTGGAGATGTCCGGGATCGAACTCAATTCTGGTAGCACCTATTTTAAGTCATTTCAGTTATTTAATAAATTAGTGATATGCCATAAGATATGCCATTTTAAGTAAGACTATAAAAATATTAGTTCTATATAGGGTTATGTATAGCAACTAAATACAAAAGTATAATTTAAAATACAAAATATTAAGCTTCTTGTATTTCTAAAAATTATACTTATTTATTGAAAAAATTTTCAGTTATTCTTTTTTCTTTAATATGAATATTTCTAGCCATATGCCTTAATTTTTCATCTTCTTCATAAAGTTTTAATTTTTCTTGAATATATTCTTCAGAACCTTCAATTTGTTTTGATTTTTCTATTATTTCTTCTTGTAATTCATTTATTCTAGTAATTGCATTTTGCATAAATTGAGTATCAAAAGTCAAAGTCTTCTCCTATTTTATTTTTAATAAACTCTCCATCAATATTTTGATAAAAAGTATTTGTTCTTTTATCAATAAAGTGCAAATAAATACTATCTTTAAATATTGACTTTATTTCTAAAACGGTATTATAAGAGTTAGTATTACTTCTTATAAATACATCTTTAGGAACTTTCCTATGTGTAACTATTTCCCTACGAGTTGCATATTCAAAACATACTTTAGGGTTATTATATAGATAATATATTTGTATATTATAACCTCTTTTAATTAATCTTTCAATATTTTGCGTTGCTTGTGAAATATTTGAAAGATTCGAATCAAGGATAATTGAATACTCTTGTTTTAAAGAGTAATTAAACAATTCATTAAATCCTCTACTTGCAGCTTTTTGAAAGATATTTGAGTTTTGACCATCATAACCAACTGGTTTAAAAAAATCTCTAATATCATCTGTATCAATATGCAAAAAATCTGGATTTCTTTCTTTAAAAAAGATTCCAAATTCTGTTTTTCCAACTCCACTCATACCTGCTGTAAATATTGCATTCTTTTCATTAAGAGCTTTTATATTATTACTATATTGTTCTAGAAATATTTGTTTATTTTCATTTAGATAATTAATCGCTTTTTTCTCTAATTCATTCATTCTTAATAATATCCTTTAAAGCTTTGAAATTATTATATATACTAGTATTTTCATCTTTTATTTTATTATACGATGTTACCACTCCAATATTCATTAAGTCATTTACTGAGATAATTTTTAATATTTATTTCCACTAATTGAGTAATTTCAATGTCTTTTTAAAATAACCATAACTCAATAATAAACAACTTTATAATAACTCAACATACTAATATTAAAAAGTAAATAAAGTGTTATATAGTTAATTTATGAGTAGTTATATATGAATTAGGCTAATTCCAAAATCTACAGTTATTGTCAACTCTATAATTTTTCTCTAAAAACTGAACCTTCACATTTACAATCAATTAAAAAATTTGGACCTTTAATATTATTGATTTCTGGTAATGATGTTTTATTATCATTATATACAAAATGTAAAATATTAGATAAACTATGTTTTCATTGTTTAATAATGATTTTTCTACTTTTGAACCTAGTTTTTTTAGTTCATTATCAATTATTTTTATATCTCCAATTTCTACAATGGAACTACATGTGTATATATTCATCTATTTTTCTTTAATTTAATATAATTCATAATCGATTGAAACAGGATTAAGAAATAAATCTTTTGCTCTGAAATCTAATTTTTTAAGAGCAGATTCACACTCTTCTTTTGTCCCTTCAAAATACACTTTCTTTTCATCTTCTTCATATGGAAATTTATCATGCTTACTTGTTAATTCATTTTCCCATTTACGAATAGAATTTTTTTGAGCAGAATCAGGACTCCCATTTATTATTTTCAAACAATGTGTTTTCATATTTTCCCTTTCATAAGTATTTAAAATTTGTTCCTTTGATATAAACTAAATTTAATCAACTCTTCTATCATTATTCAAGTTTGAATGTATCACTTTATTTAAAAAATATAGTGTAATTCTTACAGCCATTTTGGCTACCTAAATCACATGCTTTTCCAAATAATTTTTTTACAGTTGTAAGGTTTTCTTTTACACCTTGTCCATTAAAATACATAACTCCAAGATTAGTACATCCACTAGCATATCGGCTGTTACAAATTTTTTTAAATAAATTTACTGCTTTAAAGTAATCTTGCTTTACACCTTGTCCTTTATAATACATATTTCCAAGATTATAACATCCTTTCTTAATTCTGCCATCACACGCTTTTGTATATTCTTTAACTTTAAGTGCCTTTGTTCCATCATTAATTAAATCAGCAAACAAAAAAGAACAGATAAATACAACACTTAAAACAATTTTTTTCATATAATTACCCTTAAATTAATTTATTATAGATCTTGCTTAAAAAATTATTAATCAATAATTAACTTTATTGACTAATTTTTTATCCATTTTAAAGAAATATAAAATTTATAAAAGATTTTCATTAAATAATTAATAAATTATATATTTTTCTAAATTTATTTATTTACATTTTTTGCTTTTAAATAATGTAAATAGGTAAATTAAACTATAAGAATACTGTAAAATTTACATTTGATGGTATTTGTAAACATTATTTCTATGCATATATGAATTTTATAAACATTATTTTAATGATATAATAATTTAATATTTGAAAAGAATATGTTAAATAATTTCTAAAAAATATTATATATGCTTGTTAATTAAATTAAATATTTTGTTTAAATCATTTAAAAATTATCTATGAAATTAAATCTAAGGAATTGTAATGTTTTGTAAAGAATGTGGAACAGAAAACAACAATAAAAATAGAGTATGTACCAAATGTGGAGTAGAACTTAATAGTTCTAAAAAAGTTTTATGGATAAGCTCACTTTTTGTTATATTAGCAATTATCATAATATCAATACCAATGATCACAAGCTATTTTATAGATAAGAAAATTAAAGAAAAATCATCAAATTTAAAAGAAATAGGATTGCAACTTGAGGTAGTACGATCAAATGGCTATTTTATAACAAATAAAGAAGTTAATGTAAAAATAAATAATGGTAGGTATTTTTCGAATTATATTCTTGATAAGTTCATTGAATCTAGTGAAACAGATACAAAGGTTCTAATAGAAACCTTAAAGACAGTTAATATTGATTGGGAAACTCTTTTAAATGGAACTACATTTAAGGGAAACCTAGTAACTAATAATTATATGCTAGATAATCCTAAACTAGATATTTCCCTTGATAAATTATCTCATGATATTATGTATGAAATTCAAAATGATAAAAAGGCAGCGGGAATTGTTATTCCTTTATTAGATAAAAAAATATTAAATGCTTTAATAGAGTTTGATAAAAAAGGAATATTTAAAAAGATAAAAATAGGTGATATCGATGAAACAATTGTAGATGGCAAAGATAGATTAATCCTTCAATTACTAGATAACAATTTTCAAAATAATACATTAGATATAAATAGAATATATTTAAGTCTAAAAGATAATAAAAAAGTATCGGTACTTCAATTAGATAAACTTAGATCAAAATATGATGATATTGATCATCATAAATTTAATATAGAAAATTTATCTTTTTCTTCTAGTGAATTTAAGTTCTCTGCTAAAAATCTAAAAACAGAACAGTACTATAAGAATAAAGGTGCAATTATAAATATATTTTCTAGCTTTTCACTAGAAGATATATTAGTAAATACAAAAAATTTACCTGTTTCAATATCAAAAATAAATTACAATGTTAATCTTGATGAAATTTTAAGACAAGAATTTAATACTATTTTAGAAGACTATAAAAATAAATCAACAGATCTTGATAAATATGGAGAATATGAATTAAATAATTTACTAAAACTTTTTAATTCTGGGTTTACATTGAAATCGAATATAAATGTAGAGAACTTAAAAGTAAAAGATATAAATTCTGGTTATTACTCTTTTAATACAAATATTAGAATAAAGAAAAACAATTTAAATTTATCAAGTATTGATATTGATAACTTGCTTCAAACAGTAGAATCTGAAGAAGATGATGCATATGGATTTTTAAAACTTTCTATAGATGAAGGTTCTTCAAAATTGATTATGAAAAGTAATAAAGAATTTAAAAATATTTTTGAAAAAATAGGGTATCTAAAAGACGAAAAATATAACTTCGATTTTTGGAGAGAAGACGGAAAGATTGTACTGAATGGTTTAGATTTAGGTGTTGTTGCATACGTTTTAGGTAATAACCACTTTGATAATAAAAATTATGATTCAGCAATTGATTTTTACAAATATGCGATAGATAATAACAACTTAGATGCATATTTTAGACTTGCATATTCTTACAATGAAGTAAAGAAATATGATTTAGCAATAGATAACTATAAAAAATACATTGAACAAACAAATTCAACAAAAGAAAATCAATCTTTAGCTATGAATAATTTGGCAAGAGTATATTCTTATGGAAAAGAAGATCCTATAAATACTATTAAGTGGGCAAAAAAGGCTGTGGAGAATGGGTATAAGGACTACTTTCTAATTGCATATAATTATGATATTTTAAAAGATTATAAAAATGCAGAGATATATTACTTAAAATCAATAGATGAAAATGAAGAAAAGGTATCTATGTGGAATCTAGGATTAATATATGAATATGGAAAGGGTAAAATTAATAAAAATAATAAAAAAGCCTTTGACTTATATTTAAAAGCTGCCAGATTAAACTATAAAGATGCATATTCTAAAGTTTCTTACATGTATCAGTATGGTATTGGAACAAAAAAAGATTTACAAAAATCAAGAATATGGAAAAACAGATTAAAAAATGGCTCGAGTAAATTAAATATTGACAAAGAAATTAAGAGTAAGGTAATAAAAAAGCAATTCAATCAAAATGGTTTATTCTTAGAAATAGAGTATCCTGAATATATAGTACCTAAGACTTATGTTGATTTTAAAATATCTGTTATAAATAATAATTCTTTTGCATCTAGTAAAGGTGGAGTATCAATTAGTTTTCCTCAATTTTCAAATTTAAATATTATTAATAATACCTCTTCATTAGATACAAAAAGTTACCCATCTAATAGTAAATTATGGAATGGTAATATTAAAAAAAATATAAAGTCTGAATATTTTATGTTTGAAGGGTGGACTAATAAATGGAAAAAAGATCAAAAAAAGACAATGGATTTTTCAGTTTATATTGATGATTATTCTGATCTTGAAAATATAAATATTTTTATTAGATCTATACTAATTAATAACAAGATTGAATATGTAAATCCTACTTATGGAGATTTAGGACAACAAGGCTATAGAAATATTAATATTTCTATACCTTTAAGTAAATAGAAATAACTTAAGATTAAAAATTACTTAACAAAACAGTTGTCTTGACTGGGAATTTATTTAGGACAGGTATCAGCAATTGTTATTGATAAAGGGAGTGTAAATGAAAATATGAGTGATATTTTATTTATTCATATAGCTTGTTCTAAAGCCTTTTCAAGCAACCAAAATATTGGGTTTTATGGTAAATTTAATAGAGAACTAAATATATTGCTTAAAAATTAGAATTTAAAATAATAAGTCCTTTAATAGACAGAGACTCTGAAAGTGTATAAGTTAATTTCAATTAAAAATTGATTTTAACTAAATATACGGTAATCATATTAACGAGAGAAAAATTTATACAAGATAGGAGTTTATCAAAAAAATGATACTTAAATTTATATTATTAACCTTTCTTTTTTTGAATCTTTATGCAATAGAACTAACAAAACCATTAATGATGGATATGTCAAGAACATATGGATATATAACTACTCAAAATCTTGTTCTTGAAAGATTGAAAAAGAAATATCCTAGTAAAAGCTATGATTTTAATAAAGCACAAGTAGAGTTCAATTTAAAATTTAAACCTTCAATTGATAATTTAAAAAAAACTTTTGGTGAAAAAGAATGGGAAAAATTTGAAGGAATACTAGAAAATAAGTTAATTGATGAAGCGAATAAAATCAACTTGAATTCGTCATACAAAAATGCTTTTGCTAATGAAGTATTATTAAGAGTAAAAGGAAACATTGAATCGCCTGTAATAGAAACTCTTTTAATGTTTCATCCTAAATATCAAAAAAATCCTATTTTAGAATTTACAGATGGTTTCAAAAAAAGGCTATCTTCAAAAGATAATCCGAAAGCAAAAGATGTTGATTTTCATATTGATATACCGCAAAGTTGGAAAGTAAAGGAAGGAAAAAGACCGAATACTTTATGGCTTTCAACTTATCAGAATGGTTATTTAAATGAAGATAATAGTCAAGTATCATTAAGTGTGATTGTAAAATCACTACCTGAAAATATAGAAACAATTACAAAACAAGAAGCACGAGATTTTTGTAATGAAGTATTAAATAACACTCCAATAAAAGAATGTCTAAAAACAACTTTGGAAAATCTTCCTGCTATATATGCTAGAAACACTATAACAGTTGAAAGACTTCGAATTAAAATGACTATAGAAGCTGCTAACTATTATATATTTTATAATGACAGAATAATTTTTTTACAAGCAATGGTAGGTAATATAAATAATACCCTTACTGAAAAACAATTAAATAATAAATTTGAAAAGTTCTTACCTCTATTTGATCAAATTGTGAATAGTTTAGTGATAAAAGATTTATATACAGAAATAAGTGATACTGAAACTAACTATTATATTTATAAACTTTTTAACAACAAGTTTCAAGCTGTTTTTCCTGACTCTCCTAGTATTCAAGAGATTCCAAAGGAATTGCTAAATCCTAATTCAATAAAAAAGTCAATTCCCTATAAATATAGAAAAGAGTTAAATACAAAACAACTAAATAAAATTATTGCTGATATAATTGAAAAAATGAGAAATAGTCAACCTTTAAAATATACTGATGAAAAGAATCAAGTATCTTATACTTTACAAGAATTACCATCAGGATTAGAACATAAAAACTACATGTGGTCAGGTGCAAAAAACATGTTAGATAATCTTAGTAAAGAGCCTTTACAAATTGATAATCGTACTTTAGTTGATTTCACATCATCTCTTGACAAATATAATGACACATATATTGCAATATATACTTCAACATATATTCTTGATGGACAAAAGGTATATTCAACTACAAAGCATATTTATTATAAAGATAGAATATATAAATGGACTATGTCTTATATTGATCAATCTAAAAAAGATATTTTTGATAAATATCAACATAATGTTAAAATTTTAAAATAAAAAAGGAAAATAATGTTTGGAGCAAAATATAGAAGATTAAAGTTTTGGATAATATCAATTTGTCTTTTAATACCATTATCGATTATAAAAGTTTTTGTAAAAGCTTTTGAAAGTAGTGGCGATGAAAATAGTGTTTTAATTTTATATACTATAGGCTTAATTATCTCTATAGTTTGGATTAATACACTTGCAAATAGAATTAGAGATTATGGAAGTAATCCATGGATATCTTTATTTGCTTTAATACCATTAGTTAATATAGGGTTAGCACTTTATTATGGAATTGCAAAATCTAAAAGTAAACCTGAAAAAAAAGCTAATATAAATAGTAATGATAGTTCTTTAACAAAAGCAGTTTATAATCATAGTAAAGATATTGCAGGTGAAATAAAACCAGCAATAAATGAATATAAAGAAAAACATAGCTCTGTAAATCAAGATAAAAATAAAATTAATGTTGATACTATTATAAATGAAGATGAGATTTATGAAAAAGTAATGTTAGAAATTGAAGAAGATAGAAAAGTTAAATCTACTTGGGCAAAAGCATTAGCTCAAAGTGAAGGAAATAAAGATAAAGCAGAGTCTTTATACATAAATTTTAGGTTTATTAATATAAAAAAAGAAATTTATAATAAAACCAACAGTAATATACAAATTACTTCAAATCTAGATAGTTCAAGTAACTTAAGTGTAAATGAAATTGATTTTTTAGAAAGAAATGGATGTACAGAAAAATCGATAAATGTTATATCTGATGATAAAATTATTAGAATTAGAAATAGACAAGATAATGTTTGCATTGATAGATTTACAAATAAAGAATTTATTATACCTACAGAAAAATTTGAAAAAATAAGTTCTCGAGAAAATGCTTTTTTAGAAAAAAAAAACACATGGAGTTATTTGCACATATTGTGAAACTTTAAATAGCTCAGGCAATCCTTATTGTTATAAATGTAAAAAACCAATTACTTTAGATTGTTTAATTGAGAGTTACAAAAAAATTGAAATGGAGAAAACAAAGAATTGAAAAAACTAATCCCCTTACTACTGATACTAATAACTACAATAACATTTGCTTCAACACAAGCAACAAAGTCTGTTGTAAAGATACATTCATCTGTATCATTACCAAACTATAAACAACCATGGCAAAGTAGTAATAGAATTCAAATTAGTGGTTCTGGTGTTTTAATTAAAGATAACTATATTATTACAAATGCTCATGTAATATCTGATGCAAAGTTTGTTCAAGTATCAAAAGAAAATGATTCTAAAAGATATACAGCTTCTATTGAATATGTTTCACATCAAGCTGATTTAGCTTTATTAAAAGTTAAAGATGAAACTTTTTATGAAGATATAGCACCATTGAAATTAATAGAAGATGTTAATACAGGTGATAATATTACAGTTTTAGGATACCCATTAGGCGGTAATAACTTATCTACCACAAAAGGTACAGTTTCAAGAATAGAACAACATAGTTATGTTTGGAGTTATGAATATATGCTTAGCATTCAAGTTGATGCTGCAATTAACAGTGGAAATAGTGGAGGACCAGCAATAGATGATAAAAACAATATTGTTGGTATTGTAATGCAAAGCTATTCTAAAAAAGTATCTGATAATATTGGATATATTATTCCCTCAATTATTGTAAAAACATTTTTAGAAGATATTAAAGATGGTAAAGTAGATGGTTTTGATAATAGTAATACATATATTGGTAAATTAATAAATCCATCTTTAAAAGATTACTACAATGTAACAACTAATCAAGGTGTATTAGTAACAAAAATAGAAAAAAATGAAGATGCCCTAAAACTTGGTGATATTATTCTAGAAGTTGAAGGTAATAAAATACTTAATAATGGAAAAGTAAAGACTAAATATGGACTTCAAGCTATGAAGTACTTTGAACACTTAAAACCTGTAGGACAAACTATTGATTTAAAAATTAGAAGAGACAATAAAATTGTAGATATAAAATATACTCTAAAAAGAAAAAATCTAATTATTAATAAAGAGTATTTTAAAAACCCTAGATATTTAATATTTGGTGGATTAGTATTTGCTCCATTTACAGAAAACTATTTAAGAGCAAGAAACAGCGCTCCATTATTATTTGAAAATTTCTATAAATTAAAAGAAAAAGCTAAACATGCAACAGAAGGTGTAATAGTACAAGTAGAAAAATTTGATCATAGTGTAAATGAGGGGTATTACCCATTTATTTATCTTATTCATTCAGTAAATGAAGTAAAAGTAAAAGATTTTAAACACTTTGTAAAATTAATAGATGAATCAAATGGTAAATACACTGTAATTGATTTTATAGATTTAGATTACACAAAATATGTTTTTGATACAAAAAAAGCAAAAGAAAGTTTTCAAGAGATTAAAAATATTTATGGGCTATCAACTGATAGGAGAGTAAAATGAAGAAAATTATATTTAAATCACTATTAGCATTAGTAGTATCAACATCAATTTTAACTGCCGATATTTTAACTATGGAAGAACAAGCCTATTTAACAAAAAAAATGAGAAGTACTCTTCCTCAAAAGTTAGATTCTATTACAAGTGCTGTGGATTTTTATATTGCAAAAGATAAGTTTATATATACCTATGAAATTAAAATCATTAATTCTCCTGAACAAATTAATGTAAATAAGATAAATACTAGAATGAACAATGCTATGTGTACATATCCAACTTTAAGAAATCTAATTAATAAGGGTATTACTTTAAAATATGTATATAGAAATGAGTCTACAAAGAAATACTTATTTTCTTTTGAAATAAATAAAAAAGTTTGTGAAGATAATATATAGTTTTTCTTTGCCCTATTTATCCCAAAAAGAGCAAAAAACATTTATCTATGGAGAATAATTTACTACTTCTGTATTGACTCGAACCTCTTACTTTTTGAACAGTTTTTACTAAAAAATAGATTGTTCCAAAAAGACTTGAAATTTGGAACATGTTCAATAAGTACAGATTGTGGGACTTATTATTTTACTTAAGAATCTTCTAATTCTGAGTATGAATTTTAGTTATCTCTATATTGTAACATTGTAACCAATAGGTGAAAAGAAATTTCTAACATCATTAATATCCATATGTAATAAAAAAGGTTCTTTCTCTTTTCTACTTATTGCATATTCTGTTTTTCCTGCACCACTTATATTTTGAGAAATTACAGTGATTAAATGTTATTAAGGTAATTACTCTAAAAATATAAAATAGAAGTATATAAGTTAATTATGAGAAGATATGTATATTATCTAGTAGTGATAATATCTATGATTCTTTTTCTATATCATTTTTAAGATTTAATATAAAAAGTAAAATATTGTTTTTTATATTGTTGGCTGGTTGGTTTTTTTTAATTCAATCCAGTTTTCAATTTCACTTTCATCCCAAACAGTTATTCTAGCACTTAATTTTATTGGCTTTGGAAATTTATCTTCTTTAACCCATAGCCAAATAGTACTTTTTGCTATTCCAGTTTTCTTCATTACGTCTTGTATTCTTAATAAATTTGACATATTAAACTCCTTTATTTATTTTATGTAAATAATTATCACTTTATATTGAATGTATAAAATATATTGAATATATACATATAAATAATAAAAGTTGTATATTTTACTAGTACTCAAATTTATTAGTTTTATGATAGTTATAAATAATTTTTGTTTATTCTTAATTATGCTAAAATAAATGATTGATTTTACTAGGAATACTTATGCCAGAAGTTACTACCACAGATAATATAGATTTAGAATGTTCTCATAGTTTAGATATAAATACTGCAATTAGAGAAAATATGTTTGTTTTTTCTAATTCAAAATATGGAATAGGAAAAGTATTAAATATTGATGAAAATAATTTTGCTGATGTACTATTCTTTATTGGGATTAATAATGAAGTAAGAGAAAAAATTGATATCTCTAAATTAAAACATATTTATTTAGGTTTTCAAACAAGAATTTATTCTTATAGTAATGAGCATGATTGGAGAACAGGTAGGGTTGTAGATTATGAAATAATGGATGACAATTCTATTGAATATGAAATAAAGTTCAGTGGCGGAAAACAACCAGAATGGTTAAGAGAAAAAGATATTTATGTTAGATGTTTAACAAAATTAGGTGATCCTACTGATGTATTGGCTTATTCTTATGGTGAGTCTCAGTTTTTACATGATGGAAGGTATAAAATTTTAAACTGGATGACAGATTTAAGAGCTTCAGTAAAAGGTTTAGAAGCACTTTCTAGTTCATCAATTGACTTGGTAGTACATCAGGTTAATATTGCAAAAAAGATTTTATCAGATCCCCTTCAACGATACTTATTATCTGATGAAGTTGGTATGGGGAAAACAATAGAAGCAGGTATAATTGCACGCCAATGCTTGTTAGATTCATATGATAGTACAGTATTAATCATAGTGCCAAAGCATTTATTATTAAAATGGGAGAAAGAGTTATTCTCAAAGTTTTATCTAGATGACTTTCAAGATAGAATAAACATTACATCTATAGAAACTTTAGATGATAATATAAAAAAACCTACACTTCTTATAGTTGATGAAGCACATCATATTGTTGGAGATACGAATAAGTATTCTTTATCAGAAAAAGAATTTATAATAGAACTCTCAAAAAAATCAGAAAAACTTTTGATGTTAACAGCAACACCTGGTGTTGGTAATGAAAGAATTTTATTTAACTTATTACAAATACTAGAACCATCAACATATAAAGAAGAAAGTTTTGATATATTTAAAGAAAAACTATTAAAACAAAGAGATCAAGGATCTTTTTTAAGAACACTTAATTCAACAACATCATTATTCTTATTAAAAAGAAATTTATCTAAAGTATCAATTCTTTTTCCTAATGATAATATTTGCTTGAATATCGCAAACAATATTTTAGAAAGAATTGAAAATAAAGAAAATTTTGTAGATCAAGTTTTAGAATTAAAAACTTATATTATAGAAACTTGGAATTTCCATAATAGACTAATTAGAACAAGAAGAGTCGATTGTGAAAGCTGGGAGTTCCAAGATAGAGGTAATATAGTAGATAATAAATGTTCTCAGGAAGATATTCAATTATTGACAAATCCTAATAATGTTTATGAAGATATTAACTATCAAATTGAAAATTGGAGAAGCGAAGTATCTTTATTACTTGAAAATTTACCTATTACAATCCAAAAATTATTAGAGAAAAGATATATAAAATTATTAGAGAAATCTAATGGAACAATAGTTAGTTTTAAAGAATTTTTAGAAGATATAAAACAAGACTTACTATTTAAAGATGAATTACCTTTACTCGAAAGTATTCAGAATGTTATTGATGATTATAATAATATTGAATGTCATACTGCTCTTTGTAATCAAATATTGGATTTCCTTAATAAAATAGATACATCATCTATAGGTGTATTATTTGTAGATAATATTAAATTAGCAAGAGTTTTAAATTCGATAATAGTTAATCTTATTGGTGAAGATCAAGTATTTATTTTAAATGATATAGTTGAAAGTAGCTGTGAGTATAGAAGCGAATATCCTAAGTTAAGAGTTATTATAATAGATAAAAATAATGAAGAGGGAGTTGATTTACAATTTGCTGATGCTATTATTCATTATGACTTGCTTTTCGATGTTTCTAGAGTAGAACAAAGAATTGGTAGACTTGATAGGTATGGTAGAACAAAATCTAATAAGATACAGCATTTAATTGTGTTACCCACAGATAATGAAGATTATCCGTGGGTTAATTGGTTTGAGTTACTACTTGATGGATTTAAAGTTTTTAACAAACCAATTTCTGATATTCAATTAAAGTTGGAAGATATAAATAATAGTATTTATTCTGAGTTGTTAAAATATGGTACATCTGCTTTAATAAGTCATTTTGAGAATGGTGATATAGTGTCAAGTAAAACTGATAACATTAATAATATTATTCTTATGGAAAGAAAATATTTAGATGAACAATATGCTCTAAATCACCTATCTCTGAGTGATTCTGATTCATTAAACTTAAGAAATATTATTGAAGAGGGTGAATATGAAGAAGGTTCAATTGAAAAGGATATTAACTATTGGCTTTTTAATGTATTGAAATTTTTTAAATGGAAAATTGATGACAAAAGGTTTAAAATTGAATGGAGTAAAAAAACACTTGTTCCTCAGCAACAATTTTGGTCAAAGGATAATAAATTTATATCTGATATGTGGTTTAAAAAATTTGAATTGTCATTAGATAGAGAACTTACTTACTATAGAAATACTTCTAACTTAAATAAAAAAACATCTTTAATAAGGCCGGGACATCCATTATTTATAGCATTAAAAGATTATTTAGATATGGAAGATAGAGGTACAACATTTAGTACTTTTAGAGTTGTTGAAAAAGACTTCCCAAAACATATTCCACGAGGTTCAATTGAAATAGTTTTTAAACTAGTATATTTAATGGATATTGATTTTACTGCTATGAATAGTGAGTTTAATAATAATGCATTATCAAGAAGATGTGATGAATATTTTCCTCCAAAGATTTTTACTTTATATATCGATGAAAAAATGAATATTATTGATGATGCAGATATTATAGAAACTTTAAATGAACCATATGTTAAGGATAAATATATAGACACAAATTTAAGTAGTAGAGGTGAAATTATTGAATATTTCATTGAGAAAAAATCTTACCTTGATTTATGTAGAAAAGTTAGTCTAAATGCAAAAAGTATTTTGTTTAGAAGTGATATGTATAAAAACTATATACTTGATTCAACTGAAAAATCTGATTATGATATACGAAAACGTCTTTTTAAATTAGAACAAAGAAATCAAATTAGTAAAAATCAAAATAATGATGATTTGATAAAGTTTGAAAAGACTATCAGCAAATTAATTAGTCAATATGAAATAAAATTAGATTCTTTTGGAATGTTCTTTTTATCAAAGTATCCTATTGATGAACTAGGACTAAATATTGAGTAACTTTGATCTCTTACAAAAAGTTATTATTTCTAACTCTTTTGATATTGAAGTAGATGAATTTACACATTCTTTATATCAAAGATTTATTAAATCTTATAAAATTGAGTTTATTGATAAAAGCCTATTAGATGTCGCTGTACTAATAAGGCAAATATTATTACATCAAACTTCAAAAAGAAAATCAGAAGAATTTGCAAGTTTGGAAATTCCGGATAATAAATTATGGCCAACAGAAAATGAATGGGGTAAAGTAGGTATAGAATATACTAAAAAAGATAATACTTATAGTATTTATGCAAATTGGTATAACCCAGAATGGATGGATAACTGTGATGTTCAATCGATTGATTTTAATACAGTATCTGAATTTGATATAAGAAATGACTTACATTTTAAAACTTATGAATCAGATATATTTTTAAAGGAACTTAATCAAGATAATATTTTAAAATATAAAAGCAATGATCAAAAAAGGGCAGTAAGAAGTGCTCTTTCTCTGAATAATGGTGAAACTTTAGCTGTAAGCTTACCTACTGGCGAAGGAAAGAGTTTAATAATTCAATTAATTGATTTGATTGGTTTTTCTGAATCTAATAGTAATGGTTTGACTTTGGTTATAGTTCCAACTGTTACATTAGCCCTTGATCAAGAGAAAAGTATACAAAAATTAAAAAACGATAATAATCCATATTCTTTTGTATCTAAAAGAAGTTCAGAAAATAATATTCTAAAAGAAAATATTAGAAATGGTACTCAAACTATTTGTTTTATTTCTCCAGAAGCGGCGTATGGACCATTAAGAAATACTTTACTTCAAAGTGCACGGAATGGTTTATTAAAAGCAGTCATTGTTGATGAAGCTCATATTATAGAAGAGTGGGGTAATGATTTTAGAGTGGAATTTCAATTATTATCTGGATTATGGAGACAATTGCTAAGTCTTTCACCAGAATCAAAAAAATTTAGAACTATTATGTTATCTGCAACTTATACGCAAAATTCAATTGAGACAATTCAAACGTTGTTTTCTTATAGTGATGATAGTTTTAAATTTTTTAATGCAACGAAATTACGTCCTGAAATAGATTATTGGATTGCAAACCAAGTTGATGAAGAAAGTAGGAAGAGGCGAGTTTTTGAATCTGTATTAAATTTACCTAGACCATTGATCCTGTATACATCAAAAGTAGACGATGCTGATAATTACTATTTTGAGTTAAAAGAAATAGGTTTTAAAAGTATTGCTGTTGTAACAGGAAAAAGTTCTAATAGTGTTCGGGATACGGTAATAGAAAATTGGAAAAATGGTACACTTGATTTTGTTGTTGCAACCTCTGCCTTTGGTTTAGGAATTGACTACAAACATACAAGAAGTGTTGTTCATGCTTGTATTCCTGAAACTCTTAATAGATATTATCAAGAAATTGGAAGGGGAGGAAGAGATGGAAAAAGTTCACTATCTCTTTTATTACCTGCAAAAAATGATATAGATTATGTAAATTATAATTTTAATAAGAAGAAAATAATTGGGAATGAATTAGGTTTTTTAAGATGGAATGGAATGTTTCAAAATAAAATACAAGTTTCTGACAGAAATGATGAGTATATAATTGATTTACATACAACTCCTGAGAAAAGTAACGATTTTAAACTTAAAGGTATAAAAGACTGGAATATCCAAGTTTTACAACTTATGGCAAAATCTAAAATTATTCAATTATGTGGAGTTCCTACTTTTACTGAACAATTAGCGGAAGATTTTGATAGGTATATTATAATAAAAATTTTAAATGAACAACATTTAGATAAATTAGTATGGACTAAAGAAATAGATAAAGTAAGAACAAGTATATATAATTCCAATAAAGATAGTTTAGATTTGTTATTGAAGTTTATGACCCAAAAAGAATGTCCTAGTGATATTATTTCCAAACAATATCAAGTTAATCTTGATTCTAAAGAATATGGTGTATCCAAACTTTGTGGTAGTTGTATTAATTGTCGCGGGAAAGATAAACTTTATTCAAACCCCCCAGGAAAAAGGGCATATCCTGAGAATAAAAATAAATTAAATAATAGTATTGAAAAATATTTATCTCATTCATCTATACTGGTTGAGTATACATTAGATGATTTAAAAAAAATAGAACGTTCTTATGCTCGTAAATTCACTAAAGTTATTAAAAACCTATTAGCTAATAAAATACAAAATTATATTTTTACAAAAGAATCATTATCTTTATTTGTACCCAATAAGTTAGAGTTAAATATAATTAAATTACCTATATTTTTCGAAAAAATAAAAAGGTTATCAGAAATAATTATAAAAACCAAAAATTTCCCAAATAAAGAAATGGTTCTATTTTTAGATCCTAAAATAGAAATAACTAAAGAAATAATCAATATTTTAAATAAAAAAAACAATATCATATTCATTTTAAAGGGTACCTCTGATCCAATTACTAGAAATAGAAAGTTATCTGATATCTATAAATATGAAATAATGAATTTTGAAGAATTTATAAAAAAGGCAAGTCTATGAGTTTAATAAGTAAACCTACCGCATCACCAAATCGTATTGAAATGTTAGTTGAATTTTTAAAAACTAATAATAAAAAGTATACAAAAAAAGATTTAGAATTAATGTTTTCTCCTGATAGTGGGGCTGTCTTCAAAGAAGTCTATGCAGTAGTTGAAATGCTTGGTCTATTAGTCATTAAAGAAGATATTGTTTACCATAATATAGACAATAAGAATAGGAAAAATAAAGAAATCATTAAAAGATCATTATTTGATATTCAAGATACAAAAAATTATAATTTCAATATTTCTCTAGCTTGGCTTCTCATTCAGAAGCCAAATGAACTTATTAGTTTTAAAGATAATGTTGGAAATAAATTTTTAAGAGATTTAACAGAGCAAATATCTGATACTGAATTTACAAATAATGCTAGATTTCAACACTTTATTTATTGGTGTGAATATTTAGGTTTTGTTAATAAAATATCTATATCTGGAGAAACTTATATATCTCCTGATCCTACTCAGGTAATAAAAAATGAATTAGAGTTCAGCTTCAAAAAAGGGGAGAGGCTTTCGGTAAAAGACTTTTTTTTAAAGTTATCTAGTTTAATTCCTATATTGGAATATGGTGTTATCCGTGAAAAAGTAAATGGTATGCTCCGTGATGGATTATCTCTTCCTTCTGGTACATTATCTTATTCTACATCTTTGGCAATTATTAGGTTAGAGCAACAGAAGATAATATCTTTAGAATCAAAATCAGATGCAGAGGTCGTAACACTATTAGATGGTACAAAAAATAAAAGAATTAGTCATATTAAGTATTTAGGATAATAAAATGAAATTTGAAAAATTTACTTGTTGGGAACCTTCTGAATTTAAGAAAGTTGTATATACAGAAGCAGAAACAATACCAGATGATATCTTTTTAGCCGTTCATACTGATAATAAAATCAATTTATCCATATATGGTAATAAACAAAAAGAGGTGACGTACAATAAATTTCTTTCAGAGTTTTTGGAAGGAGATTATGGAAACAATGTTCAGACAGTAATTGAAGGAGAATCAGGTTCCGGAAAGTCTCACTTGGTTCAATGGATTAGGCAGCATATTCCAAAAACTGATAAAAGATATGTTTTAAATATTCCAAAAACAGAAACTAATTTACATAGCGTATTAAAAAAACTAATTGAACTATTACCTAATGAAAAACGTATAGAATATAGTACTAAATTACAAAAAAAAGATGTTGGTTTAAATAATGATTTAGAAAGAAAACATATATTTTTAAGTTCTTTAGCTAATTCTATTTTAATGGATACTCCATCAACTACAAATTATGAAGAAGAAGAGTTTTTAATACAACAAATACCAAATTTATTTAATGATCCTTATGTTAGAGATAATCATTTCAATAAGCATCCTATTATTGATAGTATAATCTCTTTGATATTTGAAAATAGTGCAGTTAATAGAAATAATGATAAAAGACAAGAATTTCAATTTGAACATTTATTATTAAATGCAACAGAGCTTGAATTTGCAGCTGTACCTACAAGAGAGATAATAGAAATCATGAACGATGAAGAGGATGATTTACGTAATATTGCTCTTGGTATTATAAATAGAAATCTTGATAAAGCAATATCTAGAACTTTAAATTTTACTCCTGATGATTTAATTGAATTAATGTCAGAAATAAGAAGTTATTTATATAAAAATGATGAAGAACTTATTTTACTTATTGAAGATTTTGCACAGTTACAAGGTGTAGATACCGCTTTATTACAAGTTTTAACTGTTGATGGTGCAGGGGAACTGTGTAAGATTAAATGGGCTATGGCTGTAACAACTGGTTATTTTGAAAAGCTTGAAGATACAGTTCGAACAAGAATGACATTTAAAATTAATATGGATAGTTTGTGGGATAAAAATGATAAGGGTAAACAAAACAAATATATTTTGAATTTAGCTTCAAAATATTTAAATGCTATTAGATTAGGTTCTAGTAATATAGATGATTGGTATAAAAACTATAATAATAGTGAAGAATTAATACCTAATAAATGTGATAATTGTCAACATCAATCTATTTGTATAGAATCCTTTGATGAAGTTAATGGAGTCTCATTGTATCCATTTAATAAAATAGCATTGCTATCTATGGCGAGAACAGCAGATAAAGAAAAAACTGATATATTTAGACCTCGTGAATTTTTAAATAAAGTATTGTATAGGAATTTAAATCAGAATTCAAAAGAATTGATAGAATCAGGACTATACCCTGATTCATCCTTATTAGATGATTTTTCTATACATAGATTAAATACAGAAGAATTACATGTTTTAGAGCAGAAGGATAGTATTAATTATGAAAGAAGAAGAACTCTAATTGAGTTATGGTCAAATAGTCAAAAGGTTGTAAATATTAATGAAAATATTCATAATGCTTTTTCTCTCCCTCTTCTTATTGATGTTAAAGTTATAGAAAAAAGTATTCCTAAGCAAGAAATAGAACCCCTTGTAGTTGTAAGTAAGGATGAAAAAACAAATCCTTTATTAGATGCTATTGAAGATTGGGGGAAAGGTTCAGAATTAAGGGATAATGAGAAAAATCAATTAACTAAGATTATTTATAATGCAATAGAGGCAAATATTAATTGGGATATGTTACCTATTTCAAAATCATTAGCTACAACTTTAATGTCCCCAAGACATATTTATTTCGAGAATCAGCAAACTAATAAACAAAGAACTGGTATTGTTTTAGAAATAAAGTGTACATCAGAAAATGCTATCGTAATTAAGAACCTTTATAAAATCAACAATACTAAGTCTTTACCAAATGATATAAATTCATTTGCAATGATTCAAAATAAGATTGATATTTGGTCAAATTATTTTATTAATGAATTATATGAATATTTTGAAGAAAAAGATAATTGGAACCCTGTTAATGCATCGATAGAACTGTTATTAATAAATACAGTTATAGGTGAAAACAAACTAGATATTGCAGGATTGTTTTCTGAATATAATGAAGTTCCAATGGCATCTACGGAATTTAATTTACTTCTTAGGAATACATTTTCAAATGATGCTATTAATGTAGTTTTATTAGAAGTTCTACAAAAGACATATACAGGAAGAAAAGGTGGAGATAAAACGAAATCATTTATTGATGCTAAAAAAGTACTAGGAGTGATATCTACCTTTAAAAAGAATAAATATCGTTTAATTCAAGATCCATCTAAGGAAGATAGAAAAGAGTTTAAAGAAGTTGTAAGTCTATACAAAAGATGGCAGGATGAATTTAATAATGCTTTAGAATCTGAGTTAGAAGAGAGGTTTCAATGGCTAGATAAATTAACTAATCGAGTTGAAATATCTGATATTAGTTCAGACTTTAAAAAAAGTATCAACAAATTAAAAAAGAAACTTCTTGATAATGGTATTGTATCTAACTCAACAAGATTAGATAATTTAATTAATTGTGATTTTCAACAAGTTAAATCAGCTTTTGACAATAGTTTAAAACTGAAAAATATTGATATAAAGGATATCTTTATAGAGTTATTTCCATCAAGAAAAGCAGATGCCATAAAATTTATACAACTTATTGATGTTTATGAAGAATATCTAGTTAATGCTCAATCTCGTATACAGTCTAGAGCTAATGAGTTTAATAGACAAAGTAATACAGAAGATGTTGTCAATTCTATTGATACCTATATTATTCAAATAGATGATAAATTACAAAAAATTCAAGGAGATAACAATGATTCTTAGTAGGACAGATGAACTTTTAAAAGAATTAGATAATTTAAATACTTTAAAAGAGTTGGCAAATGATAGTCAAGGTTTTTTTAAAAGATCACAAGAATTAAAAACTATTGATACTCTTCTCTCTTCTATAGTAGATATTATAGTTTTGTTTAGAAATCAGGGATTTAAAATTGAAACAGAATCAATATTTGATAATTTTATAAAGTCTTTTAAAATTCTAAAAGATAAATGGGAAAAAGACAAAAAATCTCTATTAGAATCAAACCAATTTATACGTAATAATAACTTATCTACAATTATTAGTGATATAAAGTTTGACTTATTAACAAAATGGAAAAAATATATTCAAGAAAATAAACCAAATTTAAATATGGAACAATTAGATATATTAGAAAATATTCCAGATTTATCTACTCTTGTTGAAAAATTAAAAAATAAACTTTTTGAATTAAATGAATTAAAAAGTAGTTTACCTAACAGTGGAAGTGAATTTATCTCTGTGATTTCAATTACAAAAGATATGAATGAATTATGGGATAATTTATCTTCTCAGAATATTCCTAAAGAAGCAATGACTTTTTTAAAGAGAGCAGGAACTACAGAAGGTATTGAATTATCAGAAGTTACTCCTGGAATTTTGTTATGGTTGCAAGAACATAAGTTAACTAGTTTGTGTCATGTACGGTTTGTTAAATAGATGAGTGAAAATATATATATAAGATTTCTAAATAAACTCGAAGAGATTGAATATAAATCTATTCAATGGGGATATACATCAGGCACATTATCTGAAGATGAATTATATGATGAAGCAGAAATTTTTTTAGAGTCATCAAATAATAATGATATGGATAGTGAAGAATTGGTTGAATACTTAATTTCAGAAAAACTAATTTTTGAAGTAAACACATTACAAGGAGAAGGGTTTAGAACTAGATTTGGAGAAACTTTATTCTTATTAACTAACTTAAGACAAATATTTAATAGAGATAAATGGAAAGAATCTCCTCAATTAGTTTCTGATTTTCGTGTAAGTTTACAAAAGAGATTTTATCCTAAACGTGAAGTTAATCCTTCCTATATATTAGAGTCTGGAAATGAATTAAATCTTACATCTTTACAAAAAAGAATCTGGAAAGATTTAACTGATGGTTTTACATTAGCAAAATTTCAATGTAATGCGACTAATGAATTATTAAAAGAAAATAGTATTTATAATGGTGTAATTGTAACTGCCGGAACTGGTAGTGGAAAAACACTTAGTTTTTACCTTCCTGCACTTTTAAAGATTGTTGACTCTATTGAAAAAGATAATACTAATTGGACACGTGTTATTGCGGCTTACCCAAGAGTTGAACTTTTAAGAGATCAGTTCTCAGAATCTTTACAACAGTCTTTATCTATAAGTAAAACGCTAAAGCAAAATAATATAAGGCCAATGAAAATTGGAGCATTGTATGGAGCAATACCAAATAGAGCATCCAATGAAGAGCTTAGAAGTAAGGGATGGAAAAGAAATATCCAAAATACTGGTTGGATATGTCCAATAATTAATTGTCCTTATACAAATACTGAGTTGTTGTGGTTAGATAGTGATATTATTCAAAATATTGAGCGTTTAGTTCCAAATACTGAAGTTGAGGGTGCTGTAACTTTATCTAGCGAATATATTATTCTTACAAGGGATAGGTTAATTAAGGAAGCCCCTGACTTATTATTTATTACATTAGAAATGATAAATAAAAGATTATCTGATTCCAAAGTTAATAGACTTTTTGGAATAAGAAAGAGGAAAGAACAACGACCTTTTTTAATGTTACTTGATGAAGTACACACATATACAGGAACTACCGGTGCTCAAGCCTCTATGGTATTAAAAAGATGGAAAACTGCACTTATGGCACCTGTTAAGTTTGTTGGATTATCTGCAACATTAAATGAAGCAGAAAGATTTTTCTCCGAACTAACTGGAATTTATGAAAATAAAGTAATTGAAATTACACCGCAATCAGATGAAATGGTTGAAGAAGGATCTGAATATCAAATTATATTGAAGGGTAATCCTGTAAATAAAACGTCTCTTCTATCAACAACTATTCAGACTATTATGCTAGTAGGTAGGATTTTAAATCCTGTAGGTTCAATTAAGAGAAAAGTATTTAAAGAGATTGTATATGGAGAAAAAGTATTTGCATTTTCAGATGATTTAGATGTAACAAATAGACTTTTTGATGATCTTAAAGATGCGGAAGGTTTTGATATCTTTAATAATAATGATCCTAAGTCATCATCATTAGCGATGTTACGAAAAAAGGATATTAGTAACGACTTTAATGAAAGAACTATAAATGGTCAGAATTGGTCTATTTGTGAAGATATTGGACACCCTTTTGATGGTTCAGACTTAAGGAGTAAATTAAGGATTTCAAGAACTTCATCTCAAGATACGGGGGTAGATACAGAAAGTGCCGTCGTTGTAGCAACGGCAAGCTTGGAGGTTGGGTTTAATGATCCTACAGTTGGTGCAGTCATACAACATAAAGCACCATATAATTGGGCAAATTTTTTACAAAGAAAAGGTAGAGCTGGAAGAAAAAGAGGTACTAAACCATTCATGATTACTACTCTATCTGACTTTGGTAGAGATAGGGTTGCCTTTAATCATTATGAATACTTTTTTAATCCTATTGTTCCTATACAAAGACTACCTATTTATAATAGATATGTTTTAAAAATACAAGCTACTATTACATTGTTTGACTGGTTATCAAAGATGTTATCTGTAAATGGTGTTTGGATGTTTAATTTTTTATCTAAACCTATAGATAATCAGACTACTAAAAAAGAAGAAATAAAAAAAGAATTATTATATTTATTAAATCAAATATTAAATCAGTCAAGTAAAGAGCACCTTGAATTTAAGAAATATTTGAGTTATGCCCTAGGGATTAAGAAAAATAACGATGTTGCTGAAATACTTTGGAGTGCACCCCGTTCTTTAATGTTAGAAGCAATCCCTACCTTAATTAGAAGATTAACTTCTAATTGGAAATTGGCTTTCCCTAAAAACGATATTACTATTGAAAATCATATAGAGTATTTACCTCTACCTGAATTCATAACATCTACTTTATTTAGTGATTTAGCTTTGCCAGAGGTAAAAGTAGTAGTTGAAATGGATAAAGATGATTTAGACAATCATATGATGCCTTTACACCAAACTCTTAGAGAATTTGCACCTGGTCGTATTTCTAGAAGATTTGCATCAAAAAGGGGTAATTTACATCATTGGGTTCCCATTAGTATTGAAGATGAATATCAGGTTTTAGAAATAAGTCAATATTTTTCAAAATATGATTATGTAAATACAGTATTTCATAAAGGTGAAGAGATAAATATTTATAGACCTTATGAAATAAGTCTGAAAAAAAATACAATACAAAATATTTCAAAAAAATCAAATTCCATGTTAAATTGGAATACATGTTTTATACCATCAGGCGAACCAATTAGTGTTTATTTAACAAAGCAGAATAGTTGGTCAAGAATTATTGAAAGTATTGAGTTCTTTGCACATTCCCATAATTCTAATAGTGAAATTATTAGGTATTCAACTGGAGCAACTGCTAACTTATCTTTTAAAGGTGGAGATACACTTGAAACAGATATAGAGTTCTTAGATAAAGGTAATTTGTCTTCTATTGGATTTAGTTTTAATGCTGATTCTATGTGTTTTAAATATAAAATACCAAGTATAGAAAAGATTTCTACTATCAGTTCTAATCCTGAATTAGTGAGAGAATTAAAACTTGCTTGGTTTAAACATCAAGTGATTGAAGACACTTTATTACCAAAACAAATTACAACATTTGAGAAGAATTGGTTACAGGAGGTTATTTCAAATTCCATAATAGTGTTTGCAAGTCTTAAAGGTATATCTTTGAAGAAATCAAATGAAATATTAAAAAATGACTCTGAAGACATTTTTAAAATATTATCAGAGATGTTTAATACTGATATGATAATCAAAGATGAGGAAACAGAGAAAGAAGATCCTGAGAGTAAATTATTTGGTACATTGAACGAACTTTTACGTGATAAAGATATAAGATTAAGACTTCATGATATTTTTACTCAAACAGTGTTAACAGATACTCAAGAATGGTTTATTTGGTTAAGAAAGACATTACATGAAAGCTTTGCTAATACAATACTTTTTGCATGTGAAAACTTAACTCCTAATCAAACATCTTTGGATACTCTTTTAGTAGACCCAGTTGAACTTTATGAGTCAGAGATTGCTGAAATATGGTTATCTGAAAGTAGTGCAGGAGGAGTTGGAGTAATAGATGAATTAATTAATATAATTGCTCAGGATCCAAGCTCTTTATTTAAATCAATCAATGCAGTTACTCAATTATCAGATAATGAATTAGTAGTAAACTCTCTTGAACAATTTATTTATTTAATACATGAGAATGAAGATTTAAAAAAACTTACTTTAGATATATGTCAAACAAGAGGGCACTATGATAGACAAAATTTATTAGATAAATTATATTTTAAACTATCTAATTTGGGAGTTGTATTAGGCCAGTCATTTAAAGTAGCCTTAAATACAAGGTTATTAAAAGAAGGTGTAGATTCAAATTTTTTTGATTTAATATTTGAATTGATAGAATGGAGAGATGAATTTGAAAAAAAAATTAAATTATCAATTGATTTAAAACTTTTTTGTTTTATTGTTGTAAAACAAGATTTTTTTAGAAATAAAATCGAAAATTTAAACCTTAATGATAATAAAAATTTAATAGATACAGCTAACTTATTATCTAATATTTTGTGGGCAAGATCATTTGAAGTAAGACAGCAACATTTTCAATCATATAACCCTTTTAGACAAAGTCAATTTAATGATCCAAGTATAGTTAAATATTTTATTTTAAATGATAATATTAAAGAAGTACATTTTAGTGATGTTGAGTGGAAAGATAAGATAATTGATTTATTAAAAAAATATAGTTCTTGTAAATTAAAAGTAGAAAAAAATGAGTTTGACAAATTTTCTAAGGATATTCTTTCAACACTATTGGCACAACCTCTGGATATAGATTTTTTACAATTATATATGATGGTTGATGGGGTAGAAAAATTAAAAGATTCAATTACAATAACTTTACGATTAAGAGAGGAGTTGTAATGTTATTAGAGAGAGATTTAATTGGCCCAACACAGTCACAATCCATTATTGATTTAATTCAAAGTTTACTTGTTCTTGAATTAATACAACCAAGTAAAACAATATGGGTAGGCTCTGCGTGGATAAGTGATATACAACTATTTGATAACAGAGGGTTACAGTATAGATCTCTTGAACCAGATTGGCCTGCTGATATGATTTCTTTGTCAAAGGTATTACTTGCATTAGCAAAAAGAGGTACACAAATTATCATTATTACTAGAGATGATAAAGTAAACCAAAACTTTTTAAATAAGATAAAATTAAATAAATCTGAAGATATGATAGTTGATATTATTTTAAGAGATGAGTTTCATGAAAAAGGTTTATTAGGTGATTCTTATGAAATAACAGGTTCTATGAACTTTACCTTTAATGGGATTATGATTAATGATGAAAGAGTTATCTATAGATGTGATAAAAAAAACATTTCAGAAAGACATATAGTAATGTGGCGTAAATATGGAGATGCATTAAATGATAGATAAAAATAGTAATGGGATAGACTTATATAATAGTCTAATTACATTGAACAATCATCTTACAACTATAGAAAGGGAAAGGATATTAACATTAAAAGATAATCAGTTCCCAGGAGGAATAATCCTTTCTGAAAATAGTTATTATGTAATTGCATTTTCACAAAAAGAATTTAAGATGTTATCTACTTTAATAAATTCTTTTATTGGTAAAAATTATTCAAGTTTTGATGGACATTTAATTAACTTAGATAATACTATACAAATAGAGAGAATACTAATAAACCACAATATCTCTTTAGTAAGTAAATTTGATGTACATAGTTCATTAAAAGATACAGTAGAGGTTCTTGTTTCTAGAATGATTAATATTTATAAAACATCAAGTTATAATCTAAACTCTATATCCTTATCTATTGGTAAATTAATTGATGATTTTAAAGAGTCTATCTATATTACAAAAGATATAAACAATGCAAAGAATATCATTTCAAGAATTAAACAAGAACATCGTTTAGATGCTTTAAATATCACTTTTATGGAAATCGAATTAGCTTATGCTTTTAAAAGCTGGGATGATATTATTAACCATAAGTTAATATACCAAATTTTACATGCTAGAAAACCTTTAACTATTAGATTACACATTATAGAAGCTTTTTTTTATAATTATCTATATATTTCATCTAATGTAAAAGAAAATTATAGTTCTTACATTAAGTGTAATATTTTACATTTACTTACTCATTGTCCATCCAATTCAACAGATATTGTAAAGTATATGTATTTATTAGCATATAGTTTTGATGATATTAACTACAAAAATATTAGTATGATTGATAATGACTATAGGGATAATCCCTTTTTAACAGAAATAGAAAAAGAAGATATAAAAGAAAAACTACTGCAAGAAAATATTAACCAAGATAATACAATCAATAATGATACTTACCTATCTACAAAGGCTTCAGTAATTGAGGCTAATAGTATTGATACATTAGACAAGATAAATACTGCTAATACAAAGATTAAAAAATTAGATACAAAAGAGCAAGAAGAACTGAAATCGAAAATATTAAGTAATGAAATTAATACTAGTACTCCTACAAACTGGTTAGAATGGATTAGTTTATTGTCAAAAATAGAATTTAAAGAGTCGTTAGTAGTTGCTGAAAAAGGTTTAGAAGAATGGAATATTGATTTATTAACTAATGATCCTATTAATATAAATAATTTGAGTAAACGAATTCTATCAATTGACGATCAATTCCCTTTACGTAGATTTATAATTGCAGTTCCTTTATTTATAGAGTCACTAAAAAGAAATAGACAGTATCCTAATCCCTTATGTTTTGAAGTATATTTAAGTATTTTAGAGGTTATCTCAATCTATGAAGTACAAGATCAAAAAACACTAATTTTATCTCAAGATATATTCGAGTCAATATTGATGATAAGTCCCAAAAGTAGTGATTATGATAATATTATCCAAATAATAGAGATAATAATACAAGGAATTAATGGCAAGCATTATATAAACTGGTTGATAGATTTTGCTGAGGTATTAGTCTCGTATAATACTAGCAATATTAATAGTCGAAATAAACTATTAGAATTAATATTAATGCAAATATATGAACAAAAAGATTGGATAGAACAATACCAGTTAAATTTTCTTATTAAGTTATCATCTATTATAGATTTAAGTTCTTTATTTAAAGAATTATTAATAAATGAAGTTGTAGAGGAGAATGATAGGTTTGAAAAATATATTGGAAAAACAATTGGAATATACACTCTCTCTGAAAGTGCAGGTAAAAATGCAAAAGAGTATTTAGAAAGTCATATAGAAAAAGTTAGAATATTATTGAATCATGATAAAGCATCAACCCCAGGATTAAGACATATTTCAGAAGTATCAGACTATATGGTGATTGTTACACAGTCAGCAAAACATGCTGCAACAGGTGAAATACAAAAAATTAGGAGACAAAATAATAAAGAAATTCTTTTCCCTTTAGGGAAGGGGAGTTCTAGTATTATTAAGTCTTTATTTTAAATTTAATAAGGAATAAAATGTACATAGTTTATTTATATAATTTTTTAGATAACGATAAAGTTTTTGTTGGTTTATCAGATAACTTTAGTTTTCATTTAGATTTAGAAAAGAAATATTTTGATCGTATAGGATTTGTAATTAATAGTATTGATGTCGTATATTTTAGTATGGATAAAAAATTAGCAATTGAAGAAAAGGAATACTGGTTAGCAAAGACAAATAATATAAATACAAAAATGGGATTAAAAGATATTCCGACCAGTTTTATATCAAAAAGTTTAAAGAATAAGTCAGAACTTAAAACTTCTACTGAAGAATTAGAATCTGAATACATGCAGTTATTTTATAAATATGAGACTATTAGAGAAAACTATAAAAATTTGGATGAAATTATTGAACAATCAATTCAAGAAGAAATAGATAAATGGAAGGATCGCTCTTTAAATCATGAGGATAAAGATTATATTGGGAATAATTCACTTGAGTTTGATGAAAATGGATTTGATAGTTGTGGATTTGATAGAGAGGGTTATGATAAAGATGGCTATGATCTAGATGGATATAATAGAGAGGGCTTTGATGACTATGGTTATAACAAGGATGATATACATAAAAGTGACCTCTAAAATTTAAAAATTACGGTGATTATAAGAGAGTTCAAGTAAAAAAATTTAATTTTTTGCTAAATAGTACTTTTAAAACATAGTTCTAAAATTAAGATTATATGGTGATTGTTACTTAGTCAGCAAAACATGCAGTAACTAGTGAAATTTAAAAAATAAGAAGACAGAATAATAGAGAAGTTCTTTTTCCCTTTATGGAGAAGAAGTTCTAGTATTATTAATATAATAAAAGGGTACAATTTAAAATGAATTATTATGAATCATTTGAATATGGTGATCTGAAGCCATACGAAACAAATTACAACGATGTATATAAAATTATAGAAAAGTTTATTGAAAATACACAAGATGGATTATCTCAAATAGCACAAGTTTCATTATTACTTAATAATGATAAACTAAACGCTTATATAACAGATTTTCTTAATGATTATACATTTAAACAAATATTTCATGATGCAGTAGAGTTTTTTAATAAAGATAAAGATTATAAAGATAATTATACTAAATTTGCGATTGATTACAAAGAATTTTTTATTAATAGATATAATACATATATTGATAATCTAGAATTTAATAATTACTTAGAAAATTTACATTTAATGTTAAATGCAAGAAAAAAATCTAGATTATCTACATCTTTTAAAAATAAGATTAGTGAATTCTCAGTTAAGAATAATGTTGATTATTGTTATTTGTGTGGTTCAAAAACTAAATATAAACAAAAAGTAGATAAGTTTAATCTTGACTATTTGTATAATAGTGTGAGTAATGAGAATAACTCTTTTCAAGGTGTATTAAATAATTGTGAGAAAGAATTAAATATTCTTCCTATATTGGATAAATATGATATTTCAGAAAGAGACAAGGTTAATATAACAAAAGATATATATTCAAATGTAAATTTTAATACTCTAAGAAAAAAATACCATGAACTTTATAATAAATTAAATTCAGATACTTTAGAAATTGAACATTTGCATCCTGTAGGATGGGGTGGAAGTAAAACAGTTAATAATCTATTAAGTTCTTGCCATAAATGTAATCAAGATAAAAAAGACTTAGCCTTTTATACAGATTATTCAATAAATAGATTCTTTGTTAACTACCAAAATGATCTTGAAATTATTAAAAAAAGAATAAATGGGAATTTAGGTAAAGAAGCATTAATTTCATTAAAAATGAAACACAAATACAAATGTTATAACAATGAATGTCAAAATCATTTCTATGATAGTAATATAGAGTTTTATTTAATGAAAGAAGAAGATTCAAAAGGGTACCATTTCTTTAACTTAAGGATTATGTGTCAACCATGCTTAAAGGACACCTTATCTGAAGATAAACAATCCTCTGAATATCTAGAAGAAACATATATTAAATTGATAACAAGGAACTAAGATGGAAAGAAATTATGACGGGATACTATTAGAACAACGCCCTAATAATAATCCAATTAAGTGTTTTACATATATCACTACAGTAAAAGAATTATTGGAATATTGTACGGTTGCACGCCAAAATGACGGTCAAGAAACAGGATACCAAAGAATAATTAAACCCGCAAAAGTTAAAGCAATAAGTAAATTTATGGAAATTAATGAATATAATATTATACCAAATAGTTTGATTATCGCTTTTGGAAAAGAATTTAATTATACTATAAGTTCTAGTAATAATAAACTTACTATTAATTATGAAGATGCTGATTCAATTGAAAAAAAAGCATTAATTATAGATGGACAACATAGATTATATGGATTAGATCATTTCAGTCCAGATTCAAAAATTATTGTAACAGCAATGTTAGATATCAGTAATATAGATCAAGCCTTTCAATTTGTCGTTATAAATAATAAATCGCAAGGAGCAAGACCAGTTGATATTAAAGCAGTAATTAATGCGGAGCCATTTAAAAAACCTTTAAGGGATAGATTCATTGAAGTTGGAATTAGATATGGAAATACTGCAACGGTACTTGATTACTTTAGTAAACATGCAGATAGTCCATTCAAAGATTTATTGGATTGGGATTTAAACTTGTCAAATAAAAGAAGAATAATTCAAGTGCAAGCAATAGAAGATATTTATAAATATTCTTTACAAAAAATATCAGACTTTCAAGATGAAGATAGTTTAGCCTTTTCATTTATAAGTAATTTATGGAGAATAATTAAGGATTTATATCCAAATGCATGGGATAAATCAGTAAAAACTAAGAATAAGGAATCAAATTTATTAATGAAAGCTACGATGATTTCAGTATCTCAATGGTTAATTGATGAAGCTAAAGCAGCGCAAAAATATACTGGTTTTTCTTTTTTAGATACAGACCTAGAAAATATAAAAACTGAGATAATTGATAAATCTCTTCTTTCAAAACTTCCTGAAGATTTTTGGATAAGAGAATGGAAAGGTGGACTTGATACTAGTGCAGGAAGAGATATGATAAAAAACTCAATTGAAAAAGTAATTTTAAATATTGAGAAAGGTGGAGAAGATGATTGGGATATTAAAGTTTCAGTTTTTAAATAAAATTGTTCCAACCTTCTCTTCTTAAAATACAAGCAGGGCAATTTCCACAACCATATCCCCAATCAGACTTGGTGATATGGTCTCCATTATAACAAGTATGAGATTCGTCAATAACTATATCTAATATCTTCTCCTCATCCGACATTTTAAATGTTTCTGCTTTAGTTAAATGCATTAAAGGATAGTGAAATTTTATATTTGATTCACTTCCAAAGTTTAGTGATTTCTCTAATGCTAAAACAAATTCTTCTCTACAGTCAGGATATCCTGAATAATCAGTTTGATTTACACCAATGATAATATTATCTATATCCTGTTTTTGAGCAAATGCATGAGCTAGGGTAAAAAAAATAGCATTTCTATTTGGGACAAAAGATGCAGGTAAGTTCTCTTTTGTTGTATGTGAACTTGAAATATCAAGTTCACTATTTATAAGAGCGGAATCGTTTAATTGAGAAAAAGCATTTATGTTTAAAAGAGTATTTTTTACATTAAGTAACTTTGCAATTTTTTCTGCTTGCTTAATTTCTACATTATGTTTTTGTCCATAGTCAAATGTAATTGTTTCTATATATTCAAATCTACTTTTAGCCCATCCAAGACAAGTTGTACTATCTTGACCACCACTAAATACTATTAATGCTTTTTTCATAATTTACCTCTATATTTTTGATACTAAGAATTTACTAAATAATGCAATATCTTTACTTGTATTTTGTATATCCATTATTTCTCTTGGATGACCGTCTCCAATATCATATTTTCCTCTAGCCCAATCAATATTTTCTTTTAATGGGTCTAAGTACTTTAGAAAATCAGAAATAATAAAAGATTTTTCATCTAAATAATTAGGATTTTTTCGTAATATTTTTTTATATATTATTTCATCCATAATACTTGACAAAGCAAGAATACCTGCACCATGAGTAAGTCTAGTTTTTGTTGGTGGAAGTTTCCAGTCTTTTGGAAAAATCTTTTGTACTGCACCCCAAAATGCATTTAGTAAATTTGTCATAGATTCAATATCATGTTCACTTTTTCCAGTAATTACATTTGACGTTAATTCAAATAAAACACCATTTGTTAAACTTGAATTAAAAGCTTTTATAACTGTATTATCTTTTATATAACCTTCTGGAAAGGTATGAGTCTTAATTACACCATATAAAGGTGAGTGTTTTTGTGTATTTAAAATTGATATTAATTTATTTGGAATAAGTTTATCTTTATATGTAGATGGTAATTCACTATCAATTTCTGGTAGTAATTCAAAAATTAAAGATTTTGCTAATGGTTTAGTATTATTTATTAAAATAAATTGTTCTCTTTGTTCTTCTGTATTATCTGTGATAAAAGCATTCACGACTACTTCAAAATTTTCATTTTCAAGATTCTGTAGTGCTGTTGCTCTTTGCTGACCATCAACTATCTGTCCATATATATTATTTTTAGGAATACAAATATATCCAAAGTCATCATTCTCCGTATTTACTTCATATTTTACATTAGAATCAAAACAAACTACAATTGAGTTTGCTAATATTGATTTCTCATCATTTAAATAATTCATAATTTCTTTTATATGTTTAGTTACTTCAATTCTTTGGTAACCTAATAGTTTACCTTCTTCATTTCTTTTTATTCTATCTATTGAAGCAAAGTTTAGTATATCTTTACCAATTACTTTAAACGTATATACTTCTTTATTATGTTGTTTTATTTTTATTGCTGGAAATCTTAGCATTAATTCTTACCTTCTCTTAATTCTTCTAATTCTCTTTGAAATTGCCATAAATTATGGAAACCTCTTCTTTTATTTCGATTTGAATTTCTAAATATTATTGTTTCTATTTTGATGTCTTGACACACTTCACATTGACATCTCTGCCAATATTTGGACGAAAGTATATCTTTATATCTCTCAATAGGAACTTTATCTCTAAATATCTTTTCATACTTTTCTAAGCATTCTAATGTATATTCTAAACTAGTATTACCCTTATCATACTCTCTTATTGAAGAAAGTGCATTTCTTTCTAAATTTTGAGCAGTTTTTTGATCAATAAGTCCTGATGAAATCTTTCTTTTTAATGCAGGTGTTGTATCTGATGATGGTATTCTTATTGCAGAATAATGTTTGTCTGGTGTAAAATAGTTGTCTTTTGCATCTTTAAATGCTTTTATAAGTGGCGATGTTGAATCAAAACTAGTGATTCTATATTTTAAAAATCTTTCTAGTTGCTTTGCTTTTGCAAATCCAAGTAGATGCAATTTAATATCAAATCCAATCTCTTCTCTAACTGCATTTACTATTTCTTCACATGTATTGACATCAAGAGGGACTAACCCTCCAATAGCTATGTAATCATAACCCATTTCAACTAGTTGTCTTGCCGATTGCTTCATTGTATCTGGAGACCATGCCTGAACTACACCAATTGGATGAAAATTAACTTTTTGTTTTTTACATTCTAGTAAAAATTCTTTTGCATTATTTATAGTAATATCATATCTTTTTTGCATTGTTTTTGATATCTTGAAATTATCATCATTTTCTCCATCTGTATCAAATCGTTTATCATACTCAAAAATAATATGATCCAAAGAGAATCCATAATCAAATGAACAGTCTTCAAAATAATGAACAGTTTCATCAACTTCATATGGAGGAATATCTAATTTATGGTAGCTAAAGGCTCCATTGTCACCAAATATTTCACCATCATAATATCTTAAAAATTTTTTTATTCCTTCTCTTTTAAGTCTTTTAGTTTGTTCTGCAGAATATGCAGTACTCGATGATTTATACACTCCATCATCAAGTAATCCTCTTGAAACTAACATACCATCATAAGGTTTTTTCTTAAAAACTTCATGTGGATATTTATCTGTTCTTTGAAGAACTCTATCTGGTGAAAACTCATCAGTTATAAAATTATAACCTGGATCAATAGTATCTTGTGCATCTGCAAATATAAATTTCATCTGTTATTAAATCTCTTTATTAAATTGTCTTATTAAATATGCTGTTAGCATCTTTTTATGCGTTGAAATATTTTGAATTTCTTTCCATTGTAGACCTAGTTCTTCCCATTCTCCACTTGACCATTTACAGAAAGGTTTAAGTTTTGAAAGTTCTTTATTTACCCTATATTCGATCTTTTTATCATTTGGATTTACATTACTCATAATTGTATCCATAAGTGCACCTATAGCAAATATTCCCGTTCCATGCATAAGTCTACTTTGGTTCGTTGGTTTCCCCCAGTCTTCATGAAAAACTTTTTTTACTCCATTCCAATATGTATATATAATTTTTAAAATACTCTTATAATCAGTATCCGAACCATTTATACCAACATAGGGGAATAAACAACCAGAAGTATTATTGATAGAACTTTTTAATATAGTTATTATCGAATTATGTGCGATTACAGGTATGAATTTTTTGTCATCAGTTGATACCTTTTGAATTAGTCCATAAAATGGTGATTTAGGATCAAAGTTTAAATATTCAGTTATTCTAGAAGGTATTCTTCTTGAATCTAAATCAGATGGTAAAATACTGTGAACTGTTGGTAATAACTCATCAATCAGGCCTTTTGGTAAAGGTTTTGTTTTATTAACTCTAATAAATTGTTCTCTTTGTACTTCTAAATCATTTGCAACAAAAGCAATTATAGGAATAGGAAGTTCAGGCTTATTACATTTACTCAAAGCTAAAACCCTTTGTTGTCCATCTACAATCCAAGCTGGTCTAAATCCTTCTTCTTTAATTGGTATAGTAAGAGTTCCTGCAGTTGAATACTTATCAGAACTTAATTTTGTTCCTCTTGTTTTAGTAAATTTTACATCATCATTGATTGCAAGTAGAATTGAATTTGGGAAAAGAACTTCTTCTGTATTTAAATATTCTAAAATATCACTTACATGTTTCTTAACTTCTTTTCTTTGTAGTCCCTGTAAATTACCTTCTTCATCTCTATGAATTCTAGATATGTTGGCAAATTCTAAAATTTCTTTTGCAGGTATAAAGAAACTATATAATATTTGATTATTTTGCTTTGTCTCTAATGCTCTTACTTCTAATTTATCCATGATGTTTACCTTTTATCTCAGTATATATTCTTCCATATCTTTCTTGAGAACAAGCATACCCTTCTGATCTGAGATCTTTTAATCCTCTTGATTTACTTGTAATACTTTTTATTTTAATTTGTTTTATAATAACTTTTAAAATATCTTCATCAGATAAATTTGTTCTTTCCTCTATCTTATATTCAGAAAACTTTGATAAAAAGTTATCTATATGTTTTTGTAACTGTTGATTATTTAATTCTAAATTGTTTTCAAGAATTTCTTTAAAGAGCCATTTTGAAAACCTAGGAATAATCGAACTTATAGTGCCTTTATCAAATGAATTAAATCTTGTGTCAAAACGTAAAATGTTCTTGTTATAGTTTTCTGGAAGTTTATCTTTTGATAAGACAATAATGAAAACATTTTTATTATAAAGTTCAATTAATTGCTTAATTGTATTTTGCATTGCAATTAGATATTGATATGATACGCTAATAAAAATATATGCATCTTTTTCTAATGTTGTTATATCAAAAGTATTGATTTTATCCCACCATTTAATAGTTGGGTTTAGTATTGAATTATTTTTAAAATTGTGAACACTATTTTCACTACCTTTTGAAAATGTCACTTGATATGAAATTATTTTTTTATCTGAGTCTATTAGCCCATATCCTGCAGAAGAAATAAGCATTTTAGTTTTAGATAACTGAGATAAAATATTGACACTTTTTAATATCTCTTGCCAAGAATGTCCTTTATATAACTCTTTCGCAATAGCTTTTGTATTAATTGATTTTTTTTTATTCTCTTCCCATTCATTTATGCTCTTGTCAATGTTTTTGAATGAATAGTTTTTTAATAACAAGTCATTTGAGGGAGTAAGTTTTTTACTATTAGTACAATTTGAAATAAAATATATCATTACAGTTTAAGACCTATTTAAGTTTTTTACTTATGCAATTATATTAAAATTAACATATAATATTGATTAAATAAATATGTGATTAAGTATTTTATGTTAGTATTCCTTCAAACAATTAAGGATAATATTTATGTTATGGAAAATATCAAAAGAATTTGATTTTTGTTATGGGCATAGAGTTTGGTCTCAAACACTAAATGAAGATTTATCAATAGATACTTGCCTATGTTGTCGACATTTACATGGACATAACGGAAAAGTTAAGGTTTATCTGAGTAGTGAGAAACTAGAAAAGGGTATGGTTACAGATTTTAAGCATTTGGGTTGGTTTAAAAAGTTTTTAGATGATACCTTAGATCATAAGTTTATTATTGATATTAATGATCCTCTATTTGAAACAATGTTACCTCTTTATAAAGATAAGATAAATTTAGTATCTCATAAAGAAGGTTATAAAACTCCTGATTTAAATTATATTAAGAATGAACCAAAACATATTCATGAGATGTATGAGGGTTTTGTTATTGTTGACTTTGTTCCAACTAGTGAAGAAATATCTGCTTGGTTATTAAAAATAGTTGAAGTAAAAATGAAAAGTCTTAACATCAAAGTATCTCATATTGAATTTCTTGAAACACCAAAAAGTAAAAGTGTAGTATATTCTAGTTAAAGCACATAATTTAGGGTACTTCATTCGCTCTATACTTTTTTAAAGCATATAATTTACGGTATTTTATCTGCTTAATAGCCATCTTATAAAAAGACTGTTTTAGTAATTACGAATTTATATTAACTTAATTTACATTTCAGATACAGATGGACATATACAAGAAGTTCTTATTATATTTTATAAAAGAACCTCTATTAGAGTATATTTAACTTTAAGATAACTAGATATAAGATTTTTTTGTCTTAACAATTAAAGTACTTTTTTTCTTATCTGAATGTCTAAGTTCAAAATAATTAGGAAACCTTTTTATGATTTCACCCCATGTATTAGCCCCTAAGTTCTTTGGATTATAGGAAGAGTTTTTATTTTTTAAATAACTTCCAACTTGAGAAACTAAACAATATTCACTTTCACTTTTTGTATTTTTAATAGCCTCTTTTAACAATCTTATAATTTCAGTATCTTTATTTTTTTCATAACTTTTTTTAAGTGGTAGTTGTATAAATGTTGAGTATGCATTTCTTAAAGATAAAGGAGTCTTACTTTCTCCAAATCCAAATGAGTTAAATCCATTTGCTCTAATATACATTGCTAAATCTCTAAAATCACTATCACTTGATACTAAAGCAATTGTATCAACAACATTTTTATTTATTGTTTCAATAACTGCTCTTTGTACTCTTAAGTCAGAACTATTTTTCCCACTTTTTGAATAAAAGACTTGAATTGGCTCAATTGCAAATTCTTCTATTAAACTTTGATTCCAACTTTTATTAGCTGAAGAACCCCAATCCTTAAAAGCTTGACGAATAATTACTTCACCATATTTAGCCAACTCTTCAAAAATGGAAGATACGAAGGTTGCTGATATATTTTCACAATCAAAGAAAACTGCTATCTTTTTATTTTGCATAACTATTTTCCTCATATCTATTATGGTGTTTACTCATATCAACATTAATACATTTCATGATTTCATTCTCAGTAATATCAAGAATTGATTTTGAATAGATATAACTTCCATTTGTATTTTGATAAAACCTTCCATGTGGATCAATCATTATATATGAATCAGTCATTTCATCATTAGACTCAGTAAAAGTAGATATATTTAACTTTTTATGCTTTTGTAAAAATATTTTATACTGACTATTACTACAATGTATTTCGTTAGAATTGATGCTTAATGCTTGAAATACTTTCCACTTGTCGGGTTTGATTAAACTTATAAAATCCCCTAAATACTCATTGTAGTTATATTTATTTACTACAGTATTAATTTTTATTTTTATATCTTTGCTAAAACTTCTAAACAATTCAATATTTCTAAATACTTGTGATATCTTGAGAGAAGTCTCCTTTTGTACACGACCAATTTTTAAATTGTTATCTCTTTTTATACTATCAATACTTATTGCAAATATTGAGAGATATTTAGCATTTGATGTTATAAACTTTGTTGTTAAAACAGAAGAATTTGTAATTATAGAAACTTTAAATCCAATCTTATATGCAGTTTCTATAATAAAATTTAAGTTCTTTGATAAAGTTGGTTCACCACCAGCAATATTCAGTCTAATATCACAATCTTTATAATTACTATTAAATGTTTTGTGAACTTTGTTTAATAGAACCTCTATCTCTTTTTTTGAGTAATGAATCTCTTTCCTCTCTGATTTTTCATATTTAGCAAAACAGTAATAACATTTATAGTTACACTTTTGTATAATATGCCAATTTATAGTTATTTCTTTCATAATAGCTCCTTAATCTTGATGGAGCAATTTTAAGGTTTATTACTCTTTTTATATAGAAAATCAGCTGGAGGAGAAAGTGCAAAAAAAAGAAATTAAATTTTCAAAACATAGAACAAATGGTTTTCTATTAGATTTTCTAGTTAAAAGTTTAGATGTATTTCAAATTGAAGATAAGTTACAAAAAATATACCAAGAGTTTATAAAAGAAGGTGAAATATCTGCAGGAGAATACTTTGATACTCAAAATACAGTTATAGAAGATATCCTTTATAAATTTTTTGGAAGTAGGAATAATAAAGAGTATAAATATTTTGAAAGTATGATCTGTGAGTTTTTATCTTTTTATAGCCTTTATAAATTAAATAATGAAACTTTAGCCACTTCTCAAAAACAATTAGATTTTATAGTTATTACAAATTTATTTATCCCTTTTTTATCTCACTTAGTTTTTGATAAATCTTTAAAATATAAAAAAGAACTAGTTATAATTGATTCAATATTACCAGATGAAAAAGAAAACTCTATTCAAAAACTTTTTAACTTGATTCAATCTACCTTTAAAAAAGAGATAAGTTTAAAAGAAAAGATTTTAAAAATTTTAGATGAGAGCTATAAAAATTATAACTTGGCAAAAGAGAATTACAATAATTGGATAGATGGAAATAATATCCCTAATGACGAGCATATTAATTTACTTTCACAGTTAGCTAAATATTCAAATAAGTTTTCAGAAAATGAATTAAGAATCTTATTTCAGGTTGCAAAACTAATTCAACATCTATATTCAAAATCAAAAGAGTATTTAGGGCTAGAATTAACAAATTTAATAGTAGAACACTACCAGATGATTTCAATGATAAGTTTACTACAAGTATCAAAAAAACTCGATTTATTTCTAAATAATTTTAACAATAGAGATTGTGAACCAATTAAATTATATTTAGAGCAATATTATTATAACAACTTTGATTTATTTTATATGTTAGATTACTTTGTTAAGAATAATGATTCTCCTGATAAAACAAAAGATATGAAAGAGTATATTCTCGAAAATCGAAATAAGTTTGATTTATTATATAAAATTGATGAAAAGACTTTTTTTAATAAAATTGAAACTATTTTGCCAATTAAATATTTTGATAGAAGTAGTGTAATAGGTAACTTTTCTAAAATTACAATTCACGATATCGATAAAAACTTTTATGAGTTTTCACAAGAATCATCAAAACTATATGAGTACGTTGAGATATCTAACAAAAAAAATGAAGAATCTGAAACAAACTTTCTAGAAGCATTAAAAAAACTAGAAGATAAATTTGATCTTGAAAAAGATCCTTACAGCTTATTTATGAAAGCTAGATTCTATGCTCAAAAACGAGAATACAAAGAATCAACTAAATATTATTTACAAGCACTTGAACATAGTAAAAACAGTATAGGTTTAAATATTAAAACTATTATAAAAGAAGGACTATTTGTATCTGCCCAAGATACAAGAAAAGAACAGTTAGACTTAATTAATGCAAAAAGTAGCTTCACAAAATTTTACAAGGAAGCATACTTTTATAAACTAAAAGATAATTTACCAGAAGAAATAAGTATACACTTTTTATTGGATATGAAGAAACAGTTTGATATTTATTTTAAAAACTTCTTCCCTGGTATAAAAGAATCAAAATCAGGAAATATAACATCCAATTTTGCTGCTGTAATAACAAAAGATTTAGAAAATATAAAGATTGATTTTAATAACCCAAATAAATGGATAAAAAAAGGGTTACCAAATAAAATTACACAACTTATGCATTGTTGCCAATTATCAAAAATAGATAATGTAAAAAAACTTTTAAAAGCTAATGTAGATATTAATGCAAAAAAATCAAATGATAATTGTACTGCATTAATATGCTCTTTTGGAAACATCTACTATACATCAGAAGAGCAGATTGGAATTATGAAATTATTGATTCCAAAAATGACTATAGAAGCTTTAAATGCAAAGCTTGTAAAGAAAAAAGAAACTGCAATGTCCTATGCAATTGCAAAAGGTTTAGTAGAAATTGTAAAGTTATTAATTAATCATAAAGTAGACTTATCTGAAAAGTGTACAATTGATAATATGTCATACCTCTATTACTGCATTCAACTAATAAAAAATTCGAAATCATCGTCAAGTGATTTTAATGAGTCAAGGAACTTAGCCTTAAATAAAATTAAAAACTCTCGAAAAGAACAAGAAAAGATTATAAATAGTAATGCTTTGATTAATAATATATTTAACAATGATGTAAGTTTAGCTTCTAAGTTTTTTGAAAATAATGAAATTAGTTCTGCTGTTGAGGATTTATATCATAAAGAGTATAAAAAAAATAGAGATAACTATTATAAAATATTTGATTTATTAATTGAAAATGTTATTAATATTGATACTCCAGAAATAAATGGCTTTTCTCCTTTAATCTTTGCAACAGAAATAAATGATGAATATATAGTTAAAAGACTACTTGAAAAAGGTGCGAATCCTGATTTCTATAATGAGGGGCAATATAGAGCATATGATTATGCTGAGTTTAACAAGAATGAGGAGCTTATGGACTTACTATATTAAATGACTAAATTTGAAAATACGATAATATAACATAACTGTGTTAACGCACCATTTAACTTTTAAGGAATGACCTTTTCTTAATTTAAAGTACTTCATCATCTCTATCAATATTTAAACCACATAATTTCACATACTTCATTCTCCTTATACTTTTTTAAAGCATATAATTTGGGGTAGTTCATTCTCATTAAACTTTTTAAAGCACATAATTCCACGTATATTATATGCTTTAAACCCCTTATGTCAGTCATATGTGATTTTAAAGCACATAAAATAACCTTATATAAGATAAATTATGAGGTCACATTATGAAAAAACAAAAAACAACTAAAATTAGAGAGAATATTACAGAGGTTGAGTATCAAAAACTCTTAATATACTTAAATGGAAAAGAAAACCTAACTACTAACACAAAAAACAATTTAAAACGTACTTTTATACTTCTTTACTATACAGGTATGAGAATTAATGAAGTTAAGCAACTAAAAGTTAAAGATATAAATATAATCTTTGAAAAAGAAGAATTGATTGTAGTTACGCACAAAACTAGAAAAGAGAGAAAACTCTTTTTTTCTAAAGAAGCTATAAAACAAATTAAGAAGCACTTTCTATTTGATGATAATGCCAAAGATAATGATTATATTATTACTGTAAAAGGTGATACTTCAAAAACTCCAAGTAGTTCAACATTTATTTCAAAAATCAATAGCTTCATACAAGAAGTTTTAGGACATAGATATTCATCGCATTCTTTTAGAGCAGGTATTATCACTGATATGTCAAAATCCATCAACCCAAAATTTATAAAAGAGTTTATTGGGCATAGTGATATAAAAACTACTATGAGATATATTAGACCTACAAGTGAAGATTTAAAGAAGTGTTTGATTAGATAATTAAATACAAGGAAGCTGTATTATCCACTTTTATAGGTGTAAACCACTAAACAATAAAATACTTATAATTATCGTATTTTCTAATCAACCGTTTAGAAGGATAAACTTAATAAGGTTAGATGAACGGCTAGAATTATAATGTTATAGATATTTTTTTTAATGTATTTCTTGCGTACTTTATTTACATGATTACTTTTTTAAAGCATATACTCTACAATATATCATTTGCTTAAAATCTTTATGTTAGTCATATTTAATTTTTATGATTTGAAGAGATATATTCTTTGTTCCATAATCCCTTAAGTTTTGTGGAACTTTGCAGTTTTTACTTTTTGAACACTTTGTGGAACATGGAAAACTAATATAAGTACTTCGTGTTCCAAATATAAGAGGATAAGTATTAATAAAAATAGAAGTACTAAAAAATATATTTAATTTTCTTTCCTTCTATTTTATTATTTGTAGATTTCTGACACCACTAAATCATATAAACTTTGTTCGGAAAGTCTTTTTAACTTTTTACCGTTAACAAAAATAGTTGGAGTACCTTGTACACCTAGTTTAGCTGCATCAAGTCTATCTTGTGATAACATTAAATCTACATTGATTTTTTGAGAATCTTTTTTAAGTTTTTCAATATTCATACCCTCAATTTCTGATAAATATTGCCATAATAATTGAGGTTTTTCATTATTATGTAAAGCCCATTTATTTTGATTTTTAAATATTACTTCTAATGATTCTTTATATTTATCTTGTTTTCGAGCACTTTCTAATATTTTTACAACATATTTAGAGTTTTTATGATTATCTAAATATCTATAAACTAATTTTATATCTTCATAATGATCTTTAAATACTTGCTTAATAAAGGGATAAAAGTAAGCACAAGCTTCACACTCAGGATCTAAAAATTCAACTACAACTACACCTTTTTTATTATCACCAAAACTTGGGGAATGTGCTCTTATAAAAGGTTCTCCACTTGAAGAAAACTTTTTTAATTTTGCGCTTTCATTATCATTATAAAATGACCATGCACCAAAAAAAAGTGCAACAACTGCGAATATTGATATTACAACTATACTTTTATTTTTCATTACTGATTTCCTTTTTGTAAAATAACAAAAATACTAAAATTACACTGTATGCAATAAGTGATAAGAATGGAATTGTGATAAATCCTAACCAATTAATATATTCTGTTGAACAAGGAACTCCTTGAACACAAGGAACAACACTTTCTGGAATAATACCAAACATTAATAGGTTATGATATATAGAGAAGAAAAGTCCTATAAGTACTAAAGGCATTGAATATTTTAATAGTTTGTCATCAGG
>MDTG01013390.1_pt1 | contig 44079 bp, 43 predicted proteins | sample 811421 | NCBI WGS metagenome assembly MDTG01 (sample SAMN05326645, study PRJNA326480) | marine metagenome | isolation source: seawater | place: Pacific Ocean: South East | collected 2011 | reverse complement strand
GTCCGGTTGAATGCACTTGACTTGAAATCAAGCGAAGGGTCAAACCTTCCGGGGGTTCGAATCCCTCACTCTCCGCCATATTTAAGAAACCCGCACATTGTTGCGGGTTTTTTATTGCCCGCGAAACAGCGCTCAAACGAATGGGGGAATGAAGCATTGTTATTCACGTGTTTAGCAGCCTAAACACGCGGTATAGAGTTGACTTCATTACCAAAATGTCTACCGGTTACATTAAAATTTAATTTACCTAACTTAAACACTTACCTTCGTTGTTAATATTGATTATTATGAGCGTTAGGCACAGGAATAGGTGCAATTTGCTCGCGCAGTAGTCAGGCGGGCAGGGTATTGGACAGTTCCAAATAACGACTATAAATAGCCAAAGTGAGATTCACATGATCAAAATTGCATTAGTTGATGATCATGACCTGGTGAGAACAGGTATCAAACGCATCCTTGAAGATGTGGTTGATTTTTCAATTGTGTGTGAAGCTAAAGACGGCGAAGAAGCTGTAAAATATTGCCGTAAATATGCACCGGATGTGGTGCTTATGGATTTGGATATGCCCGGAATGGGCGGATTTGAAGCGACGCGTCAGATTTTACGTATTGGTGAAAACATCCGCGTGATTGGTTTGTCAATGCAGAAAGAAGACCCGATTCCTATGCAGGTTATCCAGGCTGGAGCATTTGGGTTTTTGACCAAAGATGCAGAGTCAAAAGAGATGATTGACGCTATCTACAAAGTAGCTGCAGGGCAGAAGTACCTGAGTCCTGAAATCGCTCAGCGTATTGCCATGAGCAAGTTGATGCCGGACAACGATAATCCTTTTACCGATCTGTCGGGCAGGGAACTGGACATTGCGATGCGCATTACCCGCGGCCAGAAAGTGCCGGACATAGCAGAGCAGCTACACATTGCTACAAAAACAGTCAATACCTACCGATATCGCTTGTTCGATAAGCTTGATATCAGTACTGACGTCGAGTTAACGCATTTAGCGTTACGTCATAAGCTGATTGATTTGGCCTAATACCTGAATTAATGAGCCAGTTTGACGCTTCAGCGTTTCTGAAAACACTCACTCACCAGCCTGGCGTGTACCGCATGTATAACGAGGCTGGTGACGTTATTTACGTGGGTAAGGCCAAAAACCTTAAGAAGCGTGTCTCCAGTTATTTCAAACAAACCGTCGACAGCCCAAAAACCAAAGCTCTGGTAAGCCAGATCGCGCAGATGGACGTCACGGTAGTGAACAGCGAAACCGAAGCGTTTTTGCTGGAAAATAACTTCATCAAAAAGTATCGTCCGCGCTACAACGTGTTATTACGCGACGATAAATCGTATCCGTTTATTTTTCTGTCTGATCACGAACATCCCAGGTTGTCGTTTCATCGCGGGCCACAAAAAAAGAAAGGCGAATATTTTGGCCCGTATCCAAGTGCTTGGGCGGTACGCGAGAGTTTGCGTTCAATGCAGAAGCTTTTCCCGGTTCGTCAGTGCGAAGACAGCTATTACCGCGCTCGTAGCCGACCTTGCCTGCAGTATCAAATGCAGCGATGTTCCGCGCCTTGCGTAAAAGGCTATGTATCCGACGACGAATACGCCGAGCAAGTGCAGTGGGTAAGACTGTTTTTGAAAGGCAAAAATCAGCAGGTTATTAACTCGCTGGTAGAAAAAATGGAGAAGGCCAGCGAGCAGCTTAATTTTGAAGCCGCGGCCCGTTATCGCGACCAGATCAACGCATTGCGAAAAGTACAGGAAAGACAGTGGGTAGCGGGTACCCAGGATGAAATGGATATCTTCGGGTTTGCTTTCAAAGGAGGCATGGCGTGCATTCAGGTGATGTTTATTCGCGATAGCCAGTTGTTGGGAAGTAAAGCCTTTTTCCCCAAAGTACCCTCTACGGCAACGGAAGATGAAATCTTCGAGGCGTTTCTGCTTCAATTCTATTTAGCAGGGAACAAGGTTATCCCTAAACAAATTGTCTTACCCAAAGCATTAAGTGATGAAACTGCCATAGCGGATTTGTTGAGTCAGGAAGCCAATTATCGCGTGAAATTGTTCAAAGGTGCGCGTGAAGAAAAGCGGCAATATTTACAATTGGCGCAGGCGAATGCGCTGAATGCACTTGAAGCGCAATACGGCCAACAAAAATCTGTTTTCGCACGCTACATCGACCTGGAAGCCGCTTTAGAGTGGGAAAACCCTATCCAGCGCATGGAGTGTTTTGACATCAGCCATACCTCTGGTCAGCAAACCGTTGCCTCCTGTGTTGTGTTTAACAGGGAAGGGCCGTTGAAAAGCGATTATCGCCGCTACAATATCGACGGTATTACGCCGGGAGATGACTATGCTGCTATGGCGCAGGCACTGGCCCGGCGGTATAAAAATGTGCAGGATGCCGAGAAGATCCCAGATATTTTGTTTATCGACGGGGGTAAAGGGCAGTTGTCTCAGGCTGAGCAGTTCTTCGAGGAATGGCCCCACGACAAAAAACCTTTGTTAATAGGTGTAGCCAAAGGTACAACGCGTAAGCCAGGCCTGGAAACGTTAATTCTGGCAGATACCCATGACACCATTCCTATGAATGCAGATCGACCTGCGCTGCACTTAATTCAGCATATCCGCGATGAGTCTCACCGATTTGCCATTTCTGGTCACCGCAATCGCCGGCAAAAAGTAAAAACGACCAGCACTCTCGAATCTATTCCTGGTATTGGTGCCAAGCGACGTCAATCCCTGATCAAATATATGGGAGGATTACAGGGCCTGAAAAAAGCCAGCAAAGGTGAAATAGCCAGTGTACCGGGTATCAGTGAGGAACTTGCTGACATCATCTATGATCATTTACACAATTAATCCTCAGAAAAGAACGCCTGTTTGATTCAAACTTCCTTAATGTGGCGTATCGTGTGACAATACGGTCAAATAATAAGGATCACCCCCTGAGTTGTGTATGTGGACAATCCCAAACGTTATTACCCTGATTAGGGTAATTCTTATCCCCGTATTTGTATGTGTGTATTTTCTCGATTGGCGCTGGGCGCATGAAGCTGGTGCATTTATTTTCTGGTTTGCAGCGATCACCGATTGGTTTGACGGCTACCTGGCCCGTAAATTAGAACAGTCTACGCCGTTTGGTGCGTTTTTAGATCCTGTAGCGGATAAACTCATTGTTGCTGCCGCGCTACTCATGATCACCCATACTTATGATTCAGTGTTTATTACCATTCCAGCCATTTTACTCCTGATAAGAGAAATTTATGTTTCTGCACTGCGAGAGTGGATGGGATCGCAAGGTGTACGTGACACGGTCCAGGTGTCATTTATTGGCAAAGCCAAGACCACTGCACAAATGTTAGCATTGATCGGATTACTTTCTGGCTTGGAGACGTTTATGGGTTTCCCAATTTATTGGGTAAGCCTTGGTTATGGTCTGCTTTATATCGCAACCGTGTTGTCTGTTTGGTCAATGGTGAGCTATACAAAAGCGGCTTGGCCACACCTGTCGGGCAAATCCTGAGCAGCGAAAAGGCTGATTTTAAACCGAAATGACCGAATTCTAAGCAAACAAACTTTTTTTGATTAAAAAGGCAGCGAAAGGCATTTTTTGTAGTTGACACTTTTCCTTGGGCAGGTAGAATGCCTCCCACATTCGAAGCGGGAATAGCTCAGTTGGTAGAGCACAACCTTGCCAAGGTTGGGGTCGCGAGTTCGAGTCTCGTTTCCCGCTCCAGATTCTCGAATGGTTTGCGTTATAAATAAGGTTTAGCCTTGAGTTGTTACGCAACAGTGGCGGAATGGCAGAATGGCTATGCAGCGGATTGCAAATCCGTGGATCTCGGTTCGACTCCGGGTTCCGCCTCCATTACTTCGGGCGACCAGCCCACACCAGCACATCAGTGCAACCCAAGCCCGGGTGGTGAAATTGGTAGACACAAGGGATTTAAAATCCCTCGCTGGTAACAGCGTGCCGGTTCAAGTCCGGCCCCGGGCACCATTTTATTATTCCAAAACATGTCAATCTTTCTTGATTGTTATATAAGTAATTGTATTTATTCAATATATCTTTTATTGGTTCACCTGTTTTCTTAACCTGTATTGTAGCGTTTGCTTATGTCACCTGAATAACGTAACGTTTTTCGGAAGGTTCTATCGGGTTACAGATTTTCAACGTTACATTCATGGCTAAAAACACGTTACGACTTAGCCCAATGCAAACCTGGCTGATGGTGCTGGCTTATATCTTCGCGTAACACCCAATGACACAAAGGCGTGGGTGTAAAATTACTTTAAGCCGTACAAGACCACGACCAATAATAAGAGGCCGTATTGGCTAAACGTGTTCATTGCAATTTCAAAAAGCGCTAGGTTAAAGCGCTTAAAGCACAGTCCAAAGCCTGCTTTGATAGCAATGAGCAGTGGGCTGACTCAGGCTATAAATAACCGCCACCAGCAACACCTTATTTTATTTATCTAACGGGCTTTTGGTACCGGAGTGGTGCTGGCGACCTCAGTAATTTAGAGACTTGAGTGCAAAGAGTTTTGCCTGATAAAGGCGCTCTTCCTCATCATCCCATGCGTAGCGCTTTGCATTTCTTAATGCGATGCCCGCCTCTTCGTAGTGACCAATTTCAAATTGAACGCCAGCGAGTTTAGCATGAACGTCACTTAGATAGTGCGCTTTGCTTAAGGCTTTTTCATACAATCTCTGAGCCTTTCTCAACCGGCCCTCAGCCATGGCGCTATCGCCAAGCAGTACCCAGTTGTATGGATTCGGATCGTCGAGCTGTTCTAAATATTCATTCAGCATCGAGGCTTTGTCGGGGTTTGAGTGCCGTATCAGTTCGATGTAATTGTTTAGCAGGTTGATGCTTGTGAGCTTTTGAACGACAGCCAGCTGATAAAGTGCCACAGCTTGCGTTTTCTGACCTTCTCTGGCGTAGATTAATGCTAGGGTATTGATGTTCTCAGGGCTTTCTGGGGCGAGGTCAATGGCAGCTCTGGCGTGCCAGTATGCGTCAGGGTATTGATGTTTGAGTAAGAAATCGGAGGCTAAGTTGCGATAATACATCGCTAAGAATGCCTTTTTACTTAGGCTTTTTCCGCGGATATTGCTACGTACCGGAAAGTAATCAACGATGACCCGGGGGCGTTGAATGACGATTTGATTTGGCTTTGCGACAAATGTAGGGTCATAGAGAATAGTAACCACATGGGAACTGGAAATAATGACGTTATCGATTTTACGATATACAGGCTGTGTATTTACCACCTGAAATTCAGTTTCTATATCAACCAGTTCAGCCAGTGCGCTGGTGAGTAAAGCTAAAGAGAGACAATTGCCTTGCAAAGCAACATAAGCTTCTTCTGCCGTATAAGTGTCGCCACGGTACTCAAAATTTCCTGTCAGAGAACTCAGATAGTCATAGACTCTGAGGTGAGGCTTTATATCCTGCCTGGCCGGATGATGAAACCACGTTAAAAAATCCCTTTCCTGACTTTCCGTTAATTGAGTTAGCTGCTTTGCTGCAATCACTTTGTTTGTAGGTTGCGGATATAATGGCTTAACAATGCTTAGCGGTGATACAAACGCTACTGGTTTGCTTTCAACCACTGTGGTTGACTTACACCCGACGAGCAGGCTGCCGATAAAAATCGTCAGAGTAAAAACGTAGCATCTGTGACTCACAACAACTCCCATAGCACATTGGTGCACTTGAACGGTAAGGTAATCCTTCTTTAACCTAGCATAATGTCACTTAATAATAAGAACCTGGAGATTGGGATATTTTGATTATGCCTCGCAGAAGCAGCCTTTTATTTCACTATTAACACTAACATCAAAATAATTTGTAATAGTGATCAGCCCGCCAATTTGCGCTAGCAGATTTATACAGGTAAAACAGCCATAACTAGTGGCATACAGGTCAAAATATCACAACTGTTCTACGTCATCCACTAACGCCAAAGCCTGAATTTGGTCGACAAACCGACTGATACCAGGATATTCATCAAGTGACAGGCTAGCGAGTTAAAACCCTTTCTTTTTCAGTTCGTCAGACAACTTGTCATGGTGGACTTCAGTAAGTTGGTTGTTATTTCTACCATGTTATCGCTGGCAGACTGCATTTTTTCCTCAATACTTTGCATATAGGATGCAGCGATATCTTAGGCGATGAGCACTTTATCGACCAGTTCGATGCATTGTTTCTTGTTTCATCTGCTACCATAGTGAAGTTTCGGCCTTGTTCGGACTCAATAGCAGCATTTAGTGTAAGCAGATTGGTTTGCTTCTATTAGAACGTATTGCCTCAGAGATATTGGAGCTCGTCAGTTTTCGTTCAATTTCTGATTGGTCGAAGCGGTGCTTTTGAGGCGATCACGCAGTGAGTGTATGGTTGTTTTTGCACTCTCAACTTACGTGCGGGGTTCTCCAGTCGTTCTGCGTACATTCAGGGTGATATCATTGGCTGAATTGGTGCGCTCATAAATGAAAGTACTATAACTCAACTTAAAAGCACTAATAAATACAAGCAGTAAGACGCAAGAAAATATAGCTAAATATTTTAGCTCCATTCATTTTTGGCCGTTGTAGCCTTAATGATTCACAAGGTGAATGATCGCTTTTGACCAATAGTAGAATTGCCAGTATCAAAGAATTTCTAGCTCTTCCTACTCAATTCGGGTAACACAGAGTTTGGTTATCTGAACGATTACTGATAAAACCCGCGATTACAAATTCCAAGGCGGCATTCATCTCTCTATTCATTGTCTTACCGACTAGCCAGTAAAATAGATAATCACTCTTATTCTGGAACTCGCTAAGCTTCTGAGAGCATCCCTTCTCATAAACACGCTTTTCGGTATAACAGTCTGTACGATTGGCACGAAGTTCAGAAGGTTTTTCAGTTCTAATTACACGTATTAACGCTTAGACTCACGTTCGTCCGCATTTCGCAAATAGTCATTTGTCAGAATTCTCAGGTTGTTTTGACCTTTTTAATGTAAGGAAATCTCACTTTCTATAGGGAAAATGTTTATGAAAATTATTAAATGGTTTGGCCTATCTGTATCGCTACTTACAGTAATCATATTGATTCTTGGCTACCTGTATTTGTATGTATTACCAACAGGGCCTGAAAAAACACCTGTCAGGCCGCTTTCTGTCGGGAAAGATAGTTTTGTAATGAGTGCTTATCAGCATACTGATCGGAAAACTATCCGTGTATGGACGTACAAACCGGCCCAATGGACACCAAAAGATTCGGTATTATTTGTAATGCACGGTATGGGACGTAATGCTGAGGATTATCTTGATGCCTGGTCTGATATTGCTGAGCGCAAGCGCATTTTGTTAGTTGCGCCGGAGTTTGCCAGTCAATTTTACCGAGTCATTACCAACGATTATCAGGAAGGTAATCTGAAAAGTTTTTTTGGCTGGAGTAACCCCGAAAGTGAGTGGGCTTTTACGGTTATCGAAAATATATTCGACCGGTTAAATACAGCTAATGATTTTGATCTTGATGAATACAACATTTTCGGCCATTCGGCAGGTGGCCAATTTGTTCAGCGAATGATTTTAATGAAACCCAATGCCCGGATCAAAACTGCCATAGCAGGTAATGCTGGTACTTATTCGTTTGTCGATAAAGCAGTGCCTTATCCTTACGGAATTGGCACGGTAGATTATGATTTACAACGTTCATTTGCTAAGCATTTGGTCATTCTTCTAGGTGAATTAGACACGGACGCGACACAAGGGAAACTAGATCAGAGTGACAGCGCCATGAAACAGGGAGCCTATCGCCTGGAAAGAGGGAAACGTTTTTTCAAACTCTCGCAAGAATCCGCTAAGTCGCAAGGTGTGCTTTTTAACTGGGAGCAAAAAGTAGTCCCGGGAGTAGGCCATGATTACCGGGCTATGTCGCTAGCTGCCGCCACGTTGTTATAACCATATATTAAGCGTGCTCCCTTAAGTTATAGTAAGGGAGCCAAACGCTAAATTGAGTTTTTGCAGTGTTTATTCAATCAGGTAACTGTCTGCTTTTTCTGATATTCAGGCTGTAAATACATCTTTTGCTGCATGATTTTTTGCAAGGCTTCACAAGCCGACCAAATGTCTTGAAAGCTGATATAGAGCGGCGCAAAGCCTACGCGTAAAATGTTCGGAGCCCGGAAGTCTGCAATGACGCCCTCAGCAATCCACGCCTGACAAATGGCGTAGGCTTGGTCGTGTTTGAATGCAAGCTGACTGCCGCGCTGATTAGGGTTTAGCGGGCTTGCCAGCGGCAGCGTGTCTGTGAGTTGCAAGTGCTGCATGCAATTGAGCATGAATTCACTTAACTCTATAGATTTTTTCCTTACCTGGTGAATGTCAATGTCTGACCACATTTCCAGGGACGCTTCCAGTACTGACATAGAAATAACAGAAGGCGTGCCGGTCAGGCTTTGTGACACGCTTTGGTGTGGCGTGTAGCTGCTGCTAAAGGTAAATGGTGTGGCATGACCCATCCAGCCAGTTATAGGCTGAATAAACGCATTTTCATGGCGTTCTGCGACATACATAAAGGCTGGCGCTCCCGGGCCGCCGTTCAGGTACTTGTATGTACAGCCCACGGCAAAATCAACCTTACAGTTGTCCAGTTCTAAAGGAAGCACCCCCGCTGAGTGCGCGAGATCCCACACAGTCAGAATGCCATGTTGGTGGGCCATTTCTGTTAGCTTAGCCATGTTGAGTACGTGGCCGGTGCGAAAATTCACCTGAGTAAGCAGTAGAATAGCGACGTCGTCATTCAGCGCGTCTTCTATTTCTGTTTCATCTACGGTGATTAACTGACAGCGTTCCTCGCCAAGCAGCTGTTGAATGCCTTGTACTATGTACACGTCGGTTGGAAAATTGTCTGTAGTTGTGATTATTTTGGTTCGGCCATGTTGAAGTGCCAGTGCGCCGCACAGCAGTTTAAACAGGTTTACCGATATGGAATCACAGCAAATAACCTGATCAGCTTTTGCTCCCAGCAACGGTGCGATATGTTCTCCGCAGCGCTGCGGAAGGGTGATCCAACTGTGCTTATTCCAACTGATAATGAGGTCGTTCCCCCATTGTTGCTCAACCACTTCGGTAGCTCTGGCTCTCGCCGCTACAGGCAATGGCCCAAGTGAATTGCCATCCAGGTAAATGCAGTTTTCAGGAAGTGCAAATAATGCACGTTTATCTGCCATAGGGTCTTGTTGGTCCCGTCGACGGGCTTCTTCAAACATAGTGTTATCCGTTTTTTAATAGATCTAATAATGTGTAGTAGGCAAGGGAGTCTGCGTGTAAGAAATCAAAATGGCCAGCGCCAGGAATCAACATTGTCGTTGCGCCTGACAGGGAGCTTTGTTCAGTAGCGACTATGTTGTCGTCTGTACCTTGCAACAACACTACGGGAGATTGCACGTTTTCGATCGACGGTGTTGCGCTTTTGTATGCTTCAGGCATTTCTTCCGGCGTACCATTGAAAAATTGTGGTGTGGCCGTTTCGCAACTGTTAGTTCCCTTTGCGTAAATAGCCGGCCGGGTAATGGCGGCTAAGCCAATGACCTTGGCAAAGGCTGAAGGCATTGCCTGGCCTGTTAGCAGCGCAAGGTGCCCTCCCGCGGAATGACCTGCGAGGCTAACTGGCACAGATGGCTGCTGAGTTTGGGGTAGCGATAAGACTTTATTCGTACCTGCTAGCACGTCATTAAAACTTCCGGGCCAACCGCCGCCGTCATCTCCGGTTCGACGATATTCCAGTGCGTACACGTTAACACCCGCTTCAGCAAGTGCGGTGAATAAAGCTTGTCCGTGCGTATAGTCAAAGGCATTGAGCCAGCAGCCGCCGTGTATGAATACTAACGAATGTTGAGGCTTGCCTCGCGCCTTCCAAACGTAAATACGCTGCAGAGGGTCGCTACCATACTCAATGGCCTCGTCAAATTCCGAGAAAGGTAGGGCGATAACGTCTCTGTAAGGTACGTTGGTAATACCCGATGGAGTAGGGACGTCAGACGTTGTAACGGGTGATGTACTGCATGCGGTCAGGAAGCTGGCCATTAGCAGTGCAGGGATACTGTGTTTAATAACGTTGTCCTTTTTATTGTTTTTAAAAATACAAAAGGCACCTCAGTGCCCTTTGTTGTTTTGATATTCAGGTAAAGCAAACTATCGATAACTATGTTTTATAGCATTAATTTCATTGTCTAACACGGTATTGCACTGATCCATCGTTTTACTCGCCAGGTCAAAGTACTGTTTACTTTCCAGTTGTACTTTATTGACGTTGATTAGCTGCTCGCGAATGGTCTGAGTAAGCGAACTACATGCTTGTTTAGCTTGCTCAATTTGTGTCAGCGTTGAGCCAGCCTGCAACAAACTCAGGCGGTCAAAAGACTGACTACTCAGCGTGTTTATCTTTTCGTAGAGGTAGCCGAGTTTAACCTTGTCTATCTGAGTCGATTCACCTTTGGTTGCTACGGCCACACCAATAGCACGTGCTTGACCTATAAACTCGATCACCTTCGGAAACTCATGCCATAAAAAATGAATCTGCGGGTTCTTTTGTTGCTCTCCACCAAATTCAATGTTTTCAGCTACGTCTTCCAGTAAATAGAGTAACGTTTCAATGAGATGTGTGTGCTGTTGAAAACTGCCGGGAACAGTTAAGGTTTCAGCATTGTCTTTTAAGCGGCTCCAGTGGTCCTGATAGCTGTCCCAGCGGCCTTCCTGTTGTAACAGTGGGTTCTCCGTCAAAGGAGCGGTAATAGCGTTAATGTCTTGTTTTAACGCCAGCAGTTCATTACGTACTTCACTATTCCCCTGAAGATAGGTTGCAGTAAGTCCGCGGTGTTTCTGGGTATAGCTAATAACCTTCTTTAAACTGCTTATCAGTTCCAATGCGCTATACAGACGCTGCTTTTGTTTACGTTGGCTGTAAAACCATTGAAAGGCAATTAAACCAAGGAGTAGTAATACCAATCCTAAAATGAGCATTTCCATGTCAGACCTCCTATCTGGCCGAAAGCGTGCGTAGATATTCTGCTACCGCAGAAGTTTCTTTGGCAATTTGCGCATTTGCCGCGGCACCCTCTACTACGCGTTCAATACTTCTCGAAATTTCTTCCGTTGCTTTGCTTTGTTGCTCGGTGATGGCAGAAATTTCCATGACCTGATTGCGTGAATGAATGGACTGTTGTTCGATGTGAGCCAGTATGTCTGCCGCGTCTTTCGCCTTCTTCAAACAGTCATGGGTGCGCTGTGTGACTCTTTGCATATTTTCCGCAACCAGTTTGCGTTGTGTATCCAGTTCCGAAATACTCTGGTTGATGGTGTCGGCTGATTGCCTGCTTTCAGAAGCGAGGTTGCGAACCTCGTCAGCAACAACGGCAAAACCCCGTCCCATATCACCGGCACGTGCCGCTTCAATTGAGGCATTTAATGCTAAAAGGTTAGTTTGTTCTGCGATGTTCTGAATGGTTGCAGTAAGGGTTAATACGGTTTCAATTGACTCACCTAGGATGGTGATGGCGGTGTGTGTTTCGTCAACGTCTTTACCGACGTATTCTACATTAGTGACAAGATCGCCCATATAACTGTGGCCTTGCTGAGCCAGGGTCGAGGCCTGCAAAGCGGCTTCATTGACCTGATTGAATTTCTCAACAATCTCGTTTAACGAGGCGGTCAGCTCGTTGACAGCGGCTGCAGTTGATTCTGTTGCAACAGATTGTGATGTTGCGTTGTCAGCAACCTGTACAGCCGATTCGATCATTTGCTCCGACGAAAACTTCATTTCAGAGAAATGTTCTGCAAATTTGTCGCGTTGCCTTGCAACTTCTTTGAGAATGTCAAATACGGACTTTACGTGTTTGGTGAGGATTGTCGGTTTAACAACGAGGTTCTGATAACCTTGCTCGTCATTTTTGACATCTTCAAGTAATGTGTCGATGGTATTAAGTTCGTCTACCAAGAGTAGAAGCAGAGACAGTACCAGCCAGGTCATGAGTACTGTGCAAGGAAGGGTTAAAGCTAAAGTTTCTCCAGGGTTGAGTAAAATAAAACCATATCCAGCCAGATTAAACAGTGCGGTAAGTATGGCAGCGTGGCGTAACCCGAAAGCATTGATTAATACAATACCCGGGAATCTAAACAGCGAGAGCATAAATTGTGTCCTTAACTTATTGCTTCCTCGAAAGCATTAGGTACAGCAAAGTTTGCGCCATATTAAAAAAGCTAAATGCGATTGATTCTTAAACGGTTTAGCAGGGTACTCATCATCGCAATAGTAAGTTGTGCACCGCATTGGTGCGAGCTTGCATACTGATCGCACAAAGCCCAGTTGCTTATAGGGGAGTTTTGGTCGGATACCGGTGGCAAATTTGGGGTAGTGTTAACTTGCGCGAACGAAATGTGATTAGTCTTTAACTCTATCTCTAAATCAAAAAATATATATGAATATTAAAAATCTTATCGCTTTTATAGAAGAAAATGTTGAGTCACCGATAAATATCGAAAGTTTATCGACACATGCGCAATGCAGCGAATCTTACTTTCATCGTGAGATAAACAAACTCACGGGTCTAACGCCGGGCAAACTGGTTGAAATACTTCGAATACATCGAGCGTGCTATTTGCTGCACTATCGCAAGGCATTGCGTTGCACAGATATCGCTATTTTGTGTGGTTACAACACCGCTGATGGTTTAAGGCGCGCTTTTAAACGTCAGACAGGTTTTACACCAAACACCTTCAGAGCACAGCAAGTCAAAATAGAACAGTTACCCCATGCCGCGACGTTGCAGTCGCTATTAAAACTGACAACAGAAAACGCTACGCAAGGGACGAATGTGCAAATTATTCAACAACCAGCCATCCCAGTGTATGGCATCAAACATGAAAATAGCCCGGCACAAATACCGTCTACCGTTGGGCAGTTTATTGAATGGCGTAAATCACACAGGCTATCGCCCCGGGTTAGTCGTACATTTAATGCATTTTGGTCAGATCCCAATAACGCTGACACCCACTTTCGGGTCGACATTATGTGTGAGGCAACGAGAGCAGTTTCACTGCCGCAAGACGAACGGTTCTTCTCAGGTGAAATTCCGCCCGGCCGGTACGCCATTATTGAGGTTGAAGGAGGGGACCCTATGATTCAATCTGCCACCAGTGAACTGCTCTACCGTTACATTCCTCAACATAATGAAGAGATGGCTGAATTTCCTGTGCTGGTTGAACGTATTCGATTTTATCCGGATGTCCCATTAAATCAGGCGTTAAACCGCGTGATGGTATTACTCAAATAGGACAAAGTGGTACACTGCGCAGTATTCAGTTAAAACGAAGGATGCACTGTGCAGCGGTTTATTTCAGTCGAAGAGTTGTCGCCGGCCTCATTGGCAGATTGGCAGGTCGTTTTGGTATCAATGAGTAACCCGGTTTCGGGTGAAGCGGATACGGCAAAAGACGGTTACTTACCTGATAGCGTTAAAATTGACCTCGATGCAGAGGGCAGTGATCACAGTTGTGAATTACCTCATCGCAGACTGACTCCAGAGTCGCTTTCTGCGTTACTGGGCAGTTTAGGGATCACTCAATCCACACCGGTATTACTCTACGACAACTACGGTCTGTTCTGTGCTCCTCGACTGTGGTGGATGCTGAAGAGCATAGGCCATCAACGTGTTGCGGTACTTAATGGTGGACTTCCTGCCTGGAAAGCCAAAGGGTTACCGCTAGTCACTGACTTAAAAACTGATGCCGAGATAACCCCTGTTACTTACACTCCGTCTGAATCACATCTCGTTGATTTTTGCGACGCCGAAGGTGTGCTCAGTGTATTGGACAAGCCCGGTACCACCGTTGTAGATGCCCGCAGTCGCCCACGTTTCAATGGTGAAGTGGCTGAGCCCAGACCGGGTTTGCGCAGTGGCCATATGCCCGGCGCGAAAAACGTGCCTTTCACTGAATTGTTGACCGAGCAAAAAACACTGCATTCATCTGCTGCGCTAACAACGTATTTTAAACGCAATGACATCGATATAACCCAGCCTGTAATTTGTTCCTGTGGTTCAGGTGTAACGGCCTGTGTGGTAGGTATGGCTGCGCTTGAAGCGGGGGCCTCACAAGTTACGGTTTATGATGGTTCCTGGGCAGAATGGGGGGCTGAACCGCGATTCCCTGTGGAGACAAACAATGACGAATAGCGCACTTCCACGCGTGGTGGTATTAACCGGCGCCGGTATTTCGGCCGAATCTGGCCTGAAAACCTTTCGGGACAACAATGGATTATGGGAAAACCACCGGGTAGAGGATGTGGCTACGCCTGAAGCTTTCGCGAGGAATCCTGCATTAGTGTATCGTTTTTACAACGAGCGGCGGGCACAGTTACAGCAAGCCGAGGTAAAACCCAACGCGGCGCATAAGGCTTTGGCGGACCTTGAGCAACAGTTGGGCGACCAGTTCTTACTGGTGACACAAAATGTCGATAATTTGCATGAGCGTGCTGGCAGTGAGCGTGTTTTACATATGCATGGCGAATTGCTCTCGGCGCGTTGTTGTGCGTCTGGTCAGTCTCATGTCTGGCACGATGCGTTTGATCACACGACAGGGTGCCGGTGCTGTATTCCTGCTGAAACACTGCGGCCTGATATTGTGTGGTTTGGTGAAATGCCCTTGTATATGGACGACATAGTACAAGCCCTTGCACAAGCGGATGTGTTTATAGCCGTTGGTACGTCAGGTCAGGTGTATCCGGCCGCTAATTTCGTGGCAATTGCGGCGGAAAGCGGGGCACGAACCATAGAAATCAATCTGGAACCCGGACAACAAAATCACTTGTTCGATGAGCGTATTACTGGCTTGGCAGGTGAGACACTGCCAGCTTTTGTATCAGACTTCATCCAGCAATATTCATAACAGGCAAAAAGAGCACATGGAATATTTAAGCGAATTTATTACTATCGCGTTGGTTCATTTGGTCGCAGTGGCAAGTCCGGGGCCCGACTTTGCGATTATCGTTCGGTACAGTGTTAATCATGGTCGGCGCATCGCCATGTACGCCAGTGTCGGCGTAGGGTTAGGCATTTTGCTGCATGTTGCCTACTCTTTGGTGGGGTTAAGTGTCGTTATTAAAACCACACCCTGGTTGTACAACACGATTTGTTACTTATCGGCAGCCTATTTGCTGTACCTTGCCGTCGGCGCGCTTCGGAGTAAGCCGGGCAATTCATCCGCCAATATCAGTACCGATTCAAAGGTCACGTCTGTTACCCCTAAAAAAGCACTGATAAACGGTTTCCTAACCAACGGCCTGAACCCCAAAGCTACGTTGTTTTTCCTGTCGTTGTTCACTGCATTTATAAATGTCGACACGCCCACCGCGGTGAAAGCGTTTTATGGCATTTACCTGGCCGTCGCGACCGGGTTGTGGTTTTGCATGCTGTCCTATTTGTTAAGTACGTCTGGCGTTGTAAAACTGATTGGTGATAAAGGTTACTGGCTGGACAGATTCATGGGCGTGGTGCTGGTTGGGTTAGCGGTACGGCTTGTCACGCTGTGATTACAGGCGGTGGTTGAAGCTGGTTGGGTAAGGTGTGAGGCGGTGGTATACTGCGCGCAATTTGAAGTTGAGTAAGAGTTTTGTCAGAACATATGCAGCCTGAACAAGGAAAAAGTAATCTGGAACGCGCCCTTGCGGGTGAGTATAAATTCAACTTTAAGGCACTTTTCAACCGCAGCCAGTCATTGTACAAAGCAAATCTGATGACCTTTCTCAAATCGACGGGTCTACTTATGTTGATTGGTCTAGGCAGTACGCTTGTGCTTATGTCAGTGCTAAAGGTCGATCCCAGTTCGGTTGAAAGTATGCAAAGCAGTCCGGCAGGCATGCTTGATATCATTATGCTGATCATAATGTCGCCGTTGTTAGCGGGTTTTCGTATGCTGGGCGTAAAGCTTACCGCCGATAAACCTGCAGATGCGACTGAGTTAGGTAAGTACTTCTCTCTAACGCTGGCCCTGGTTACCCTCAATTTGCTTACCAGCTTGCTTATTCAACTGGGCTTCATGTTGCTGATATTGCCTGGCGTTTATGTCTATCTGGTAACGCAGTTTGCAGTTGTTTTGTTAGCTGAGCGACGAGCGGGCGTGATCCAGTCAATTATTCTGTCAGCAAAAGTTGTGAATCAGTATTTAATGCCGTTTTTATTACTGTTGCTGTTGTTTGTATTGTTATTCACTCTGGTATTTCTGACCATGGGATTAGCGATTCTTTGGGTTGGTCCGCTGTACACGCTGGTATTAGGGCAGTTGTATAACGACCTGTTTGCGGTGCAGTCTGAAGAGGCGCCTGCAACATCGCCTTCACAGGACTCGGTGTTAGATGCATAAAAGAGAAACCAGCAAGATAGTGCTTATCGCGATAGCTGTCATGGCCGTCATAGTCGCGCTTGCCTGGAAAACCGGTACCAGTGAACCGGATATTCTTGATTATCCTGAAACAGAAGAAGCCAGCAATCCGGTGCCGGATTTTTCGGCAATCACCGATACCAAAGAAAAGAAACGGGCGTTCTTCAATTACCTTCGCCCAGAAGTTGAGAAGCAAAACGAATACATCTTGAGCTTAAGACACTACCTGCAAACTATCCAGCGCAAGCTCAACGCTGGTCACGGGCTAACTGAAGAAGACGACGAACGGTTAAGCTGGCTGATAGAAGAATACCGTGTAGACGACAACAAACGCACCGAAGAACAGATTAAAGCGCTGTTAAACCGGGTTGATATTCTGCCGGTAGAGTTGGTCTTAATGCAGGCTGCGAATGAATCTGCGTGGGGCACCTCGCGTTTTGCCCGTGAGGGCTACAATTTTTACGGCCTTTGGTGCTATAAAAAAGGCTGTGGGTTTGTGCCAAGTCGCCGTACCAGTGGCGCGAAACACGAAGTGGCCAAATTTGATAACGTATCCCGCGCCACTTACAACTACATGCGTAACATAAACCGGCATCCGGCTTACAAAGAGCTTCGGCATATTCGTGCTTCACTCAGACGTGCTCAGTTACCCGTAACGGGCTTAGCACTGGCGGAGGGTCTAATGAGTTATTCAGAGCGCGGGGCGGCTTATGTGAACGAATTACAGCATATGATTCGATTTAATCAGGAGTATCTCAGCGAATGACACGATACCTAAGTTTTCTAATTTTAAGTGCGGTGTTGACTGCGCCGGTTCAGGCAGAGCAGATTGAAGTAGAGTATAAGCGTTTCTACAGCCATATTAATAAGATCGGTGACGAAGATACCGCCGCGTTACAGTTTGCATTTGGATTTATCCGCGTTGGTCAGGATAGACTCTGCAACATCAACAGTGCGCAAATTGTGACGCAAAAGCAAACCATCGATTTAGATGTCAGCGAAGAACAGCGTTTTCTTGTGCCTAAAGAGCGGGCGTTAAAACTGGCCGATGCCAATATTCTGATAGATTTGGAAGAGGCGGCTAATGTATGCGATATGTCAGTACAGATTGAAACCAAAGCCGAGTACATTAAAACCGATTATACAGTAGAAGAACTCGCTTATATAACGCGTCAGTATGAGGCGTTTTTTAATGAGATGGGCGGCTTTTTGTCTTTTATGATGCCGTCGGTAAACGGGTTGATTTTTCGCTTTGCTGATACCACTCTGGATGCCGCTATTCCCGGTACCAATGGCATTAATAACGGCATGTTAATGCTAGACAAAGACTGGCTTGATGAAGGCAATGCGTTAAGCTTACCGGAAGCGCCGCTGCGAATTACGGCATTGGCGAAAGGCTAAGAAATAAAACAAAGAGGGCGGTTAAACCGCCCTTATTCTTTGTTCTCAGACTCAGTGTCTGAATCGGCCTCTGGCAAAGAATCAAGTTCTGCACTCGTTCCAGTAGCGTTTGCCTCAGGTGATTCAATCGCGTCTGCGGGGATTACTTCGTCCAGCACCAATTGGTAGCGGATTTGCTCTGCTAGCCGCTGAATAACCTGTTCACCCGTTTCACACAGTTCTGTTGCACGGTGAAAATCCATTAAACCGACATCAGTCAATGGCGGCTCGATCAAAATGTCTGGTGGCTCGCCTGCCAGGCGTGAGCGAGTGACCCGGGCCTGCAGTATCTCCAGCGAACTGCTCATCACGCCTAAAATGCCAGGAGATTGTTTGTTGTTATCTTCTTTGGTTTCGGGTGAAAACCACTGACGAACCACATCCTGGCTTTTTTTGAAGAAGTGCTCGTTTTTTTCCTGATTCTGTTTGTGTTTTTGTGTTTGCCGGGCAATCTGTAACGGCCGGAAATCGGCGTTCAGGTTAACGGCAATAACAAAATCCGCGCCTAGTTGTCGACACAGGTTAACCGGTACCGGGTTGACAACTGCGCCATCTACCAACCAACGGTCGTTGTGGCTGATAGGCGAGAACAGGGCTGGAATAGCGCATGATGCCTGAATAGACTGGCCAACTTCGCCCTGATTAAATACGACTTCTCGGCCTGAATACAGGTCGGTAGCAACGCAGGCGAATGGCTTTTGCATTTCTTCAAAGGTCGGCGCGCAGAATTCGCCGGCAAGCTTGTCAAATACCTTTTGGCCACTGGCAAGACCGCCGCGACGAATACCAATCCCCATCAGGCTGAGTGTCTGCCACTCGGTGAGTGAGCAGGCCCACTCTTTCAGGCCTTCTAAGTGTCCACTGGCATAAGCGGCGCCAACATAAGCACCAATGGAACAACCGGCTACGACGTCAATGCGTACACCCAGTTTTTCCAATGCCTGGATCACACCAATATGCGCCCAGCCTCTTGCTGCGCCTGAGCCAAGAGCAATACCAATCTTCATTAATTTATTCCGTTAAGTTAACAATTTGAATCGCGTTATCGTCGCTGTCTTCGGCTATTGCCGGTTGAGAGAACTCTGGCTTGTCGAACGCAATATCGCCATCTTCAGAGGCAACACCGGTGGCTTTGATAGATTTAAAGTCATGTAGGTTGCTGTCTACCAAATGCGATGGTGTTACATTCTGCATCGCACGGAACATAGACTCTATGCGCCCGGGGTAGCGACGATGCCAGTCCTGCAACATCATTTTTATATTCTGACGCTGCAGGTTTTCCTGTGAACCACATAAATTACAGGGAATGATTGGGAATTCGACAGCCTGGGCGTACTTTTCAATGTCTTTTTCATTGCAGTAAGCCAAAGGACGGATGACAACATGTTTACCGTCGTCACTCACCAGCTTGGGCGGCATGGATTTTAATTTGCCGCCATGAAACATGTTCAGAAACAAGGTTTCCAGCATATCGTCGCGGTGGTGGCCGAGGGCAACTTTGGTCGCGCCGAGTTCTGTTGCAGTACGGTAAAGTATTCCGCGGCGCAATCGCGAACAGAGCGAACAGGTGGTTTTACCTTCCGGAATTTTGTCTTTTACTATCGAATAGGTGTCTTCTTCTACAATGCGGTAGTCAACGCCTAGCGCTTTTAAGTAGTCGGGAAGCACATGCTCAGGGAAGCCTGGCTGCTTTTGGTCGAGGTTTACCGCCACAATGTCGAACGTAATTGGCGCAATACGCTGAAGATACATGAGAATGTCTAACAGGGTATAACTGTCTTTGCCGCCAGACAGGCACACCATGACCTTATCGCCATGTTCAATCATGCCAAAGTCATCGATAGCTTTGCCAACGTTGCGACGCAACCGTTTCTGAAGCTTGTTGAAATTGTATTTTTGTTTGGACTGAGACGGTGCAACCGTGCCCAAAGAATTGACCTGTAAACTCATTAATCTAGCGACCTGTAACTGCTCAGCCACTATTGTATCACCATCATTATGAGCATAGAAGAATCGCTATGCAGACAGTGCTCAGGATATGTTAAACGCCAGTAAGGGTCATACCCTTACTGGCGATTCAAATCCGTCAGGTTTAATAGCCAAGACGTCGCAGTTAAGCTCATCAATGACGTGTTCCGCAGTGTTGCCAATTAAAGCAGCTGAAATACCTACTCGGCCTACTGTGCCAATAATAACCAGCTCTGCGTCAATGTTTTTAGCAACAAACGGGATGACTTTTTCTGGTAGTCCTTCTTTCACATGACAATTGTCCAGCGGGATGCCAAACCGTGTGCTGTGCCTCTCCATTTCTTCAAGGTGGTGATTCTTCACCGACGCATTGTAACTTTCCGGGTCAAACTCAGGCACTTCAATGGCAATATTAAGGGGTGTACCGGGATAGCTATTCGCCAAATGCACATGGCCGCTCAGTAATTTAGCGTAGTCCTGGGCAATTTCAGTAATTTTGTCGTTGAGTTGTGCGTGCTCGCGATCTTCTGTACCCACATTCACCGCTGCAATAATATTACCATCTGCCGGCCAGTCGTGGTCTTTCACTAATAACACCGGAGTAGGGCATTTGCGTACTAAATGCCAGTCAGTGGGGGTAAAAATGACTGAGCGAAGATCGTCGTGTGAACGTGTGGCTTTTACTACAATGTCGGCCTTTTCATTAATAGCATGACGGATGATGGCTTCATACGGCCGATTATCCCATTCCACAACAGCCTGAATATTACCTGAGTAGTCAGCAAGCTGTTGCGCAAGCCATTCCGTACGCTCTTTCACTACCGCGGCGCGCATTGCTTCACGTTCTTCCCCCGACAACATGGTCGTCATTTCATAGGAGAAGTCGTAGATAGTCATGAATGCGGTAATACTGGCGCCGGTTTTGCCTGCCAGCTCAACGGCTCTCGACAGGGCTGGCTGTGTTTCGCGCTCGGATTCGACTACGGCAAGTATATGTGTGTAATTGATCATGACAGCCTCCAGACAAAGTGCTCATTATGAGTGTATGCCCAGAGTGCCATCTTCACCAGTTTTTGATGTTGCGGTGGATCAACGGACGGGATTAATCCACTGTGGTAGTAGGAATGTCCATGCTGTGGAGCTTAGCGTCCATCGATTCGAAATCGAGAATCGTAATGAGCTTGCCTTCTACCTGGATAATGCCTTCTTTTTGGAAGCGCGTAAGTAAACGAGAAATGGTCTCTACCGTTAAACCAAGGTAGTTACCAATTTCATTTCGGGTCATGCTGAGGTTGAATTGTCGTGGCGAGAAACCGCGTTCTTCAAAACGTTTGGACAGATGCGCCAGGAAATAGATTAAACGCTCTTCGGCAGTGCGTTTATTTAACAGCATCATCAGGTCGTGGTCGTGCTTAATTTCAGCACTCATAAAACTCATGATCTGGTGGCGCAATTTAGGGAATTGCACGGCCATTTTGTCGAGGGTTTCATAAGGCAGTTCGCATACCATGGCCGTTTCAAGCGCCTGCGCATAACTTTGGTGCGTATTGCCGCGAAGGGCATCGAACCCAATGATATCGCCGGGGAAATGAAAACCAATGATTTGTTCTTCGCCGTCTTTGCTGCTCACAAATGATTTGAACGAGCCCGCACGTACAGCGTAGAGTGACGTAAATGTATCACCGGCTTTTACTAGCTTGTCGTGCTTGTGAAGCGGCTTTTTGCGCTCGATAATGTCATCCAGCGAGTCCAGTTCTGTCTTGTTCAGAGAAACAGGCAAACACAAATGGCTAAAACTGCAGCTCTGACAATGAATAGAGAATTCTGAACCTTTTGACATAATGCAACGTCTCCGTGTAAGCGTAGGCCTAACTAATACTATTTACAGTGCGATAAATCAAGAAAATCGCATATATAATTAACGTAACCGCAATGAATGTTCGGGTACGTGGTGTTCGCAACAAAGCGAGAATGCCATTGGCGCTAAAACTCACTGCAAACAAAGCGGGCAGGGTACCAAGGCCAAACGCCATCATCAACAGTGCACCTTGCAATGCGGTGCCTGCAGACAACGACCAGGTTAACGTTGAATAGACTAAGCCACAGGGTAACCACCCCCAAATTATGCCATACGGTAGTGCTGATAACGGACTTTTAAAGGGTAAAAAGCGTTTGGACAATGGCTGCAAGCGTTGCCATAAACCACGCCCGAGTGTTTCGACTTTCGCCAGCCCACGCCACCATTGCGCCAGGTAAAGTGCCATCGCAATCAGCATAAAGGCACTAAACAACTGAAAACCTACCAACAGGGACTTTACTGAGCTTTGCGCAATGCTGCCAAGGGCCCCGGTTACTGCACCGGCAAGGGTATAACTTAGTATTCTGCCTGCGTTGTAACTGAAAACAAACGGCGTCGGAGACTTACCTTGTGGTATGGCGGCTGTCAGCGCACCGGCAAAGCCGCCACACATGCCAAAGCAATGCACTGAGCCTGCAATCCCGACCATAAAGGCAGACAGTAACGAAAACTCAGTCATGTGTGCTTGTTTTTGTTTGCTGTTCTGCTGGCGGAGCGGATTTGGCGTCTTGCTGTTCAGTTTGGTTGTCGTCAGCCAGATCGTCATCGAACAAGATGCTGTAACCCTGACGCTCAAGGTCGTCAAACTGATTTGAGCGAACCGCCCAGAAAAAGATACCGATAGCCAACGCAACTAATAGAATAGCCAAGGGAATGAGGACGTAGATAATGCTCACAATATGCTCTTATTTCAACAGCCGGGTAGAATTGGTAACCACTATGATACTACTAAGTGACATCCCAATCACGGCCATCCAGGGTAATAACAGGCCCGACACGGCAAAAGGCAGAATTAGCAGGTTATAACCGACTGCCCATAGAATGTTCTGACGAATCTTTGAGCGCGTTTGTTGAGCCAGTTTCAACAATGGCGGCACGGTACTGAGTGATTCACTCAGCAGTACTACATCCGCGGCATTTCTGGCAACGTCGGTGGCATTGCCAACCGCCAGGGAAACATCTGCACTGGCGAGTACCGGCGCATCATTAATGCCGTCGCCAAGCATCAGCACTTTGTGGCCTTTGGCCTGTAGCGCTTGCACGTGCTGATATTTCTGTTCAGGTGTAAGTCCACCCAGGGCCTGTTGAATAGGCAGGGTTTGCGCGATGGCATCAACATTGTGTTGGTTATCGCCACTTAACAGCACTAATTGTTTGTCTGCTAATGCCTGTAGCGTTGCTGCGGTATCGGGTTTCAGGCTGTCACTGACTAAAAACGCGGCAACGCAGTAATCGCCAGTAGTTAAAAATACGTTTGCATTAGGGGCAATGCTGTTGGGTGAGACGCCGGTAAAACTGGCCGAGCCCATATGCCATTTCTGGCCCGATACCACTCCACTGATCCCACCGCCTGCGGTGACTTCAAATTCGCTCACACTCAGCAGATTGTCGTGAGCAAACGCTTTGCTGATAGGGTGTTCAGAACGAGACTCCAGACTGGCAGCAACCTGTAGCACCAGTTCTTCGGTGTACCCGTTCGCAACATGGACTTGTTGTAAGCTGAACTGGCCGGCGGTCAAAGTGCCGGTTTTGTCCAGTGCAATAGTGTCTATGGTCGTCAGTTGTTCCAGGGCATCAGCGCGTTTGAGCAAAACACCTTGTTTATTTAATCGCGCCATTGCGCAGGTCAGGGCAGAAGGCGTAGCTAACCCTAGTGCACAAGGGCAGGTAGCAACAAGCACAGCAATGGCAATCCAAAACGCATCTTCGTTACCTTGCCAATACCAGAACGCGAACGTGGCGGCTGAGACAACCAGCACCGCTGAAACGAAATAACTGGAAAAGGTATCGGCCATTTGAGCCACTTTTGGCTTATTGGCCATCGCACTCGATTGAAGGCGAATTATCTGATTAACCAGCGCGTGTTTTAGCGGCTGTTTAACTTTTATAGTGAGGGTAGATTGTTGATTCACTGTACCACCGTACACCGTGTGACCAGCCTGTTTGGTAACGGGCTCAAATTCGCCGGTTAACATCGACTCGTCAATGGCACTGACCCCTTCGAGTATCTCACCGTCTACAGGAATGGTTTCACCGGACTTCACAATAACGGTGTCGTCTGTTTGCAGGTGTTTAGCCAAACAGTCTGATAACTGTCCATTTGGCTCCAGCCGATGAGCGGTGACGGGAATGTATTGCATCATATTGGCCGATATCTGGGTGGCCTGATGACGTGAACGGTGCTCCAGGTAGCGACTCAGCAAGAGAAGAAAAATAAACATGCAAATCGATTCAAAGTACACTTCACCCGTTTTTAATAACGTGGCTTTGAGTCCGGCAATGTAGGTACCGAATATGGCGATGGTGACGGGCACATCCATATTAACGGTGCGGGCACTGATAGCCTTTATGGCACCCAGATAAAAGGTACTGCCGGAATACAGCACGACGGGCGTCGTCAATACCAGGGCTACCCAGTAAAAGTACTGGCGGGTTTCTGCCTCAATACTGCCAAACAGGTCAAAGTACAGACCGGTCATTAGCATCATGACCTGCATGGTCATCAGACCGGCCAGACCGACTTTTTTCAGAAACTGTTTTTGTTCTGTCAGGTAGGACGCTTCGTGCTGATCAGGCTGAAAGGGCAGTGCTTTGTATCCAATGCGCTTGAGTGCTTTTAAAATACCGCTTAGCGCGATATTGTCGGGCTCCCATGTAACCATGGCTCGACGCTCGGCCACGTTTACGGCTACCTGACTAATGCCTTGCACCCTGGCGAGTTGCTTTTCTATCAGCCAGCCACAGGCCGCGCAGGTTATGCCTTCTACGGTAAGCTGGATCTGGTTGTGTTTGCCTTCCTGATAGACAAAGTCTTCCTGCAAGGCAGGATCATCGTAAACGGCGAGTTTATCCAGAGTTTCAAGGATTTCACTTTCGCCTTTTGCGGCGGGCTCAGTGCGGAACTGGTAATAGTTTTCAAGGCCATTGTCCACAATGGCTTCTGCCACCGATTGGCATCCAAGGCAGCACAGAACACGAGGCTGACCCAGCACCGTTGCCTTATAGGGGCTGTCTTTTTCTGCGGGCAGGCCGCAGTGGTAACAGGACGTGTTATTACTCATTTACGGAACGAATCGAATTTTATCGGCGCGAGGCAGACCGATTTCCTGTTGTACTTTCCAGCTATCATCAAGCGGGCTTAAGGTAACACGCCATTTGCCACTTAAATCTTGTTCTACAAACCCGCGGTAGATGCCATTGGCGTCCCGAGTAAGAAGCAGTGATACGTCGCGTTCGGCCAGCGTAACATGGTAAAAACTCAGTTTCAGGGCGTTGCCTTTTTCGGGAATACCGCTGTGGAACTCCAGCGCAATCTGACCGTCACTCACAGACAAGTCAGTCATGATGCGCAGCTTACGCGCGTTTTCGACTTTCTGGTGGTTGACGTTGTAGGCTTTGCCTTCTTTGTAATAGTCATCGACAACCAGTGAGTCCTGCGTATTGGTAGCAAATTTGACGATGAAATACGCCATAATAAAAGACGAAGTTGGGATGGCAATCAAGAACCAGGGCCAAAACTGCTTGTACCAGGGTTTTACGTCTGATGTTTCCATGAAACTGAATACCTAAGAACGTGAAATTTCGTTTGATTAATAGTGTCGCATAAAAAAAGCCTCGTAAAAACGAGGCTTTATTATTTAACGCTCGATTAGTGAGACAAGCTGTATACGTAGCTTGCTACTACGTGGATTTTGTCTTCACCCAGCGTTTTCTTGAATGAAGGCATTACACCATTACGGCCGTGAGTCAGCGTTTCGGTAAGCGCGCGCTCAGAACCACCGTACAGCCAGATATTATCGGTAAGGTTTGGTGCGCCAAGCAGTTGATTACCTTTACCGTCCATACCGTGACACGCTGCACAAGCCATGAAGCGTTGTTTACCTGCTGATGCCAGTGCGTCGTGATTCTCTTTCATTTCACGACCGCTCAGGCTCAGTACGTAAGCTACCGTTTCCTGAATACCTTGCTCACCCATGGCATCGATCCAGGCTGGCATTGCCGCCTGACGACCATTGATCAACGTTTCTTTGATCTTCGCGCCAGTCCCGCCATACAGCCAGTCGTCGTCGGTCAGGTTAGGGAAGCCGGTGTTACCACGTGCATCCGAACCGTGACACTGCGAACAGTTCTGCATGAATAAACGTTGACCTACTTTTACCGCTTCTTCGTTTTTCGCCAGTTCTTCAACCGGGATTTTCGAATAGGCTTCAAAGATTGGGTCGAACTTTTCTGCCGCGTAATCCAGTTCACGATCGTATTGAACGATTAAACCTTCTTCTTTGGCGTCAGCACGTGCCTGCATTGACTCTTCGATAGACTGGACGTTCTGGTTAGAACTTCTCCAGCCCAGGAAGCCTTCAAATGCGCCCAGACCAGGGTATAGAGCAAGGTAGAAAAAGCTCCATACAATGGTGATGTAAAACAAGATAGTCCACCAGCGAGGAAGTGGGTTATTGATTTCCACAATCCCATCGAACTCGTGGCCCATCGATTCGCCTTCTGGATGACCTGTGTAGTTGGTTAGGTTCCAACGTAACAGCAGGTAAGTACCAATAATGGAGCCCAGTGTTATCACAGAGATCCAGATTGTCCAAAACATGCTCATGAGTGTTAACTCCCGCTATTCTTCTTTGATTCTTCTTGGTCTTCGTCAGCAAATACCAGGTTAGCGGCTTCGTCGAACTTCTTCTTATTACGACTACTGAATGCCCACCAGACAATGCCTATAAAAATGACAAAGACGATGACAGTAAAAATGCTGCCTACAGTACCCTGGTCCATATTATTTCAAATAAGTGCCAAGAGACTGAAGGTAAGCAATGATGGCTTCCATTTCGGTTTTGCCATTTACTGCCGCCTGCGCACCATTGATGTCTTCATCCGTGTATGGCACGCCTAAATCACGAAGTACTTCCATCTTCTTAGCGGTGTGATCACCTGTCAGCGTGTTTTCCATTAACCAAGGGAAACCAGGCATGTTTGATTCAGGTACAACATCGCGAGGGTTGATTAAGTGCACGCGGTGCCATTCATCGCTGTAACGACCACCAACACGCGCCAAATCAGGCCCGGTACGCTTAGAACCCCATAAGAAAGGGTGTTCCCATACTGATTCACCCGCCACGCTGTAGTGACCATATCGTTCGGTCTCAGCACGGAAAGGGCGAATCATTTGGCTGTGACAACCTACGCAGCCTTCGCGGATATAAATATCACGGCCTTCCAGTTGCAGCGCAGTGTAAGGCTTAAGGCCTTCAACCGGCTCCATGGTTTGCTGTTGAAACATCAGCGGTGTAATTTGCACCAATGCACCAAAGCTAATTGCAACCAGAATCAGGATGGTCAGCAGACCAACGTTCTTTTCTACTATTTCATGTGGATTACGCATCTGTATCGACTCCTTATGCTGCCTGGCCAGCTGGCTCAGCAGCCAGACTACCTTTCGGTGCACGTACAGTTTTGTAAGTGTTGTAAGCCATGATTAACATACCTGCAACTACAAAACAGCCACCCACGAAACGAACCACATAGAACGGCTTAGAAGCTTCCAGCGATTCTACAAAGCTGTAGGTCAACGTACCGTCAGCGTTTACTGCACGCCACATCAGACCTTGCAGTACACCAGACATCCACATTGCTACGATATACAGAACTACACCGATGGTTGCGAACCAGAAATGGACGTTAACCAGCTTAGTGCTGTACATGGATTTTTGGCCGAACAGGTGAGGGATCAGATGGTAAACAGAACCAATTGAAACCATTGCAACCCAACCAAGCGCACCAGAGTGAACGTGACCTACGGTCCAGTCAGTATAGTGAGACAGGGCGTTTACTGTTTTGATTGCCATCATCGGGCCTTCGAAGGTAGACATACCGTAGAAAGACAGAGAAACAATCAGGAAACGCAGAACAGGGTCAGTACGCAGTTTGTGCCATGCGCCAGACAGGGTCATGATACCGTTGATCATACCACCCCAGGATGGCACGAACAGGATCACAGACATCACCATACCCAGTGACTGAGTCCAGTCAGGCAGTGCAGTGTAGTGCAAGTGGTGAGGACCAGCCCAGATGTACAGTGATATCAACGCCCAGAAGTGAACGATTGACAGACGGTATGAATAAACAGGGCGACCTGCTTGCTTAGGTACGAAGTAATACATCATACCCAGGAAGCCCGCAGTCAGGAAGAAGCCTACCGCGTTGTGGCCGTACCACCATTGCATCATGGCATCTACTGCACCGGCGTAAATTGAATAAGACTTAAAGAATGAAACAGGCAAAGCCATACTATTACCAATATGCAACACCGCAACTGTTAGCATAAAGGCACCCAGGAACCAGTTCGCAACATAGATGTGCGATACGCGACGGATAACCATCGTTCCGAAGAAGTTGATAATGTAAGCAACCCACACCAGCGCAATCAGAATATCGATTGGCCATTCTAACTCTGCGTATTCCTTACTGGTGGTGATACCAAACGGCAGAGTTGCGACAGCCGCAACGATAACCGCTTGCCAGCCCCAGAAGGTAAATGCAGCAAGTTTGTCACTGAACAGACGAACCTGACAGGTACGCTGAACAATGTAGTAAGAGGTTGCAAACAATGCACAACCACCGAATGCGAAGATTACGGCATTTGTGTGCAGAGGACGGAGACGGGAATAGGTTAACCATGGAATATCGAAGTTTAGCGCGGGGGCAAATAATTGCGCAGCAATAAATACCCCAAGGCTCATTCCCACAATACCCCATATGATGGTCATAATGGTAAATTGCCGAACAACTTTATAGTTGTAATCCGGCTTTGCTTGGCTTATTTCACTCATTGTAATGAATCTTCCACTTCTTTATAAAAAGGGTTTCCAACTGCAATAATTTGAATTTTCAGGTGAGGTTGCGGCCTACACACTGAGCCTGGAGTTTATGACTTATTATCTGCCAGGCCAGTTGGTACCGCGGATAATAAAGTTTTTAATAATAAAAAGATACCATAAACTAGGGCTGCTTGATCTCTGTCAATAAAGAAAAACCACGCTTAACATTAACGTTAAATAAATGAACAAAATATTAACATTTAGTCGACATCCTAAAGTATTGCAAGTACTTGTTTTGCTGTTTGTTGTCGGACTTTTAACCAGTTTGTCATTAGGCATTATTCCTATTAATAATAGCTACAATAAGGCAGATAAAAATTCCTTGTGTATTTTGTCTGAAGGGGAATGTGAATTATCGCTTACAGAAGGGACAATGACGGTGTCGATTGCCGGACAGTTGCTAACGGAAGAGCAACTCGATATTGCGGTAACTTTACCAGATAACCTGACTATTACATCAGCTCGCATTGAAGGTATAAACATGTACATGGGGGTTATCCCTGTGGTGTTAAAACAACAAGGAAAAAACAAGTGGGCAGGGTGGTTTATGCTGGGCAGTTGCAGCGAGCCACAGATGCAGTGGCAATTACTAATCCAGTTAAATGGCTATGCCGCCCCCGTGTCTGTGCGCTTCACAACCACGCAGTAGTAAAAATAGGGTTTGTAAAAACAAAAAAAGCGCCAGTGATGACTGGCGCTTTTGGGATTAGTGAGTGTGTGATTTACATCTGTGACTGTAAGTAATTCTGCAAACCCAGCACTTTAATCAACTTGAGCTGCTGTTCTAACCAGTGAGCATGGTCTACTTCGGTATCGTCGAGTAAAACAACCAGCATGTCGCGAGACACATAATCCTGGGCCTCTTCGCAGATAGCGATAACTTCCTTCAGTTTGTCACCCACGTGGTATTCAACGCGTAAATCGCTTTCCAGCATTTCAGGTACGTCTTTACCCACTTTAAAACCGGTCCGTTGCGTCATGTCTGGCGTAAAGCCCAGCATTAACATACGGTCGATAAGCTTAGTGGCGTGACCTTTCTCATCGTCAAATTCATGATTAATACGCTCATATAACTTGTTAAATCCCCAATCGAGGTACATTTGCGCGTGAATAAAATACTGGTCCATGGCTGCAAGCTCGTAGGCGAGCAGTTCATTAAGACCGTTTAGGACTTTTTGATTACCCTGCATTAGTCGTCTCCCATTACTTGTGCTTGCAGATAGTTTTCAACACCCATGTTATCGATTTGATAAGACTGCGTTTCCAGCCAGTCCAGGTGCTCTTCTTCATATTCCAGGATTGATTCCAGCAGATCACGACTCACGTAATCCTGCTTTTCTTCGCATAGCGCAATCGCTTTGCGTAGCAGCGGCAGTTGCTCTTCCTGGAATTTTTCGTCGCACTGCAGCATTTCTACTGTGTGCTCTCCGATATACAGTTTGCCCAGTGCCTGCAGATTGGGTAGGCCTTCCAAAAACAAAATACGCTCGATAAGATCATCGGCTTGCTTCATGTCTTTGATGGACTTTTTGTAGTTCTTTTCATTGAGCTCTTTCAGACCCCAATTTTTGAACATACGGGCGTGTAGGAAGTATTGATTGATCGACGTCAATTCGCTTGTCAGTACTTCGTTTAATATGGCTACTACGGATTTATCGCCTTGCATAATGAGTTCCTCACCGTGGAATGCTGATAAGTGTAGAACTCATTGTACGGCAAATCAAGTTTTTCCTTTAAAAACAACGATATACTAATGAGAATGGTTATTAGTCTGGCCTTTGTTACTATTCGGTACGTACTGCCTCATAGTTCACCAGCGACAAACTTTCTTCAGCAAAACCTAAGCCGGCCTCGGTAAAAAAGTTAAACACCTTGTCTACACCGTTGTTTAATAAAGCATCAACTTCATCTTCGTAGCGTGCAATGGCAGCTATTTTGCCCTGGTAACCTGCGTTCTTAAGCTGTTTACTGATGTTCATGGCATCCTCAATAGACGGTAATGCCAGCAACACCAATTCGACGTGTCTGATGTCCAGATTTTCCCAAAGGTCGACATCTTCACCGTCACCCGTGATCACATTTAACCCTTCATCACGCATTTTCTGCACTTTTACCCGGTCGGCATCCATTCCCCACACGTGATTGTCCATTAGTTTATTTAAAGATGAGAATGCACCAATGCCTACACGGCCTAAACCAACAACCAGAATTTTGGCATCTGCAATAACCGGGTAGATGTCTTCTTTTAAACGCTTGTCGTTTTCCATGCGCTTTACCGGCTCTTTAATACGCTGATAGATGCTGTGGGAATATCGGTAAACGATACTGGTCAGTACAAAGGAGAGGGACGTAGAGATCGCCAGGACCACAAGCCAATTCTCATTTAGCATGCCGAGACTGACTGCCAGCGCGCCTACGATTAGGCCAAACTCGCTATAGTTTGACAGTACGAGTCCTCCCAGATACGCAGTTCGACCGCGCAAAGACAGACGTGTAAATAGCCAGAAGAACAACGCCATTTTTACAGGAAGCAGCAATGTGATGACTAGAGCCATTCCCAACATTGCCATGTCTGGCAGCGCAGTTAGTCCGATAGACAGGAAAAAACCAATTAAAAATAAATCCTTAAAGGCCATCAAAGATTTGGCCATTTCGGTGGCTTTGGCATGCTTGGCGAATAACAAACCAAAAATAAGCGCGCCGAGATCGCCTTTAATATTCACCAACTCAAACACATGGTAACCGCCCAGCGCGAAAATAAAGCCCGTTAATGGCAAAAGTTCACCGTGACCAGACTGATTCAATACCCGGTTTAACAATGGCAGCGCCGGTATAATGAGCAGTAGTAGCGGTGCATAGATACTCGGAATTTTTCCGGTGGCGATAACCAGAAATACAACCGCGAAGATATCCTGCATAACCAGCACACCGATCGCCAATTTACCGTGCCGGGTTTTTGATTCGCCGGCTTCTTCAAGGACTTTGACAACACACACAGTACTGCTAAAAGACAGGGCAAACGCAATAAGTGCTGCGCTTTGCCAATCCAAAGAACCAAAGCTCGCCGCGGCAAGACTGCCGACAAATATTAAAACAGCACCAACAACGACAACCCACAATAAGGTGTGCGCAATACTGCCAAACCAGACTTCGCGCTTTGATAAATCTTTAATATTGAGCTTCAGGCCAATGGTAAATAGCATTATGGTAATGCCGAGGTTGGCAAGTGTCGTAATCTCTGGCGTGGTTGAATATCCGAAAGCGTGCAGCAAAAAACCCGCGGCCAGGTAGCCAACCAGGGGAGGAATGCCAATTAGTTTTACGCCAAGACCGCAAACAAAGGCAAACAGTAAAAAGATATACTCCATCGTAACTTAATTTATTAGCCTGATTTGCCCATCAAAATATCATGACACGCTGACCGGTGGCAAAAATACATTGCTTTACAACGAACTAATATCTGAAAAAGGGCGTGAAGGGTGTTGAGGCGACGGCGTATAGCCAGCAAATTGTAGCCCTATCAATGAACTGATAGGGCATCGGAATCACCCGCTAGAAAGTAACAGCTTGTTTGTTGTCGTTTTGCTTTTCTTCAGCAATGAGCATATTCAACTCTTGCAACAACTCATACTCGCGTACTTTGATTGTACCCAATTCAAACGTTATTTCTTTTTTGCGTTCAGTCGGACTGTAGCCTGGCATCTGACGTCGTGATTCAATGCTGGCAATATTGGTTACTTTACCAAAGCCAACATTCCCTTCGTCTGAAGACAGTTGTATACCCGAGCCGTACTCAATTGAAGACTTTTCAAAGTTCATCATCCGCTCTGATTGCTGGGGGGATGAATGACTATTTTGCATAGACTGGTTTTTGTGTGCTTCTATTTCTTCTGCACGATCCATAGCACGTAATTTACGTGCAAAGATTTCCAATCCGACCCTGTTTACCGATACGCCCATTTCAAGGCACTGTTTATAGGTAACATCATTGTTCTTATAGTTATTCGCTCTTACCAAGCTCTTAACTGTTTCTAATTTTTCCATTTTAGCGCACTTTTTTATACCGGATTCAAACAGCGATCTGGTTGGTTTATATGGATATTATTATTTGCTATCGACAAAACGCCGATATTCTGCGTTATATTACTGTTGAATATTTGGTCACACAATACTACGAAAGTCAAACTTTTGACACATTTTGACCGAGTTTGTCAAAAAACAAACATAAATACTGCTGGTCGGTGCAGTTTGGCGCGTATACTCAGTGTACTTAAAGCAAACGAATTAACTAATGAGCGTAACGTGAATAAAGTTGAGCGGTTTACAGCAATAAAACGCGTGCTGATTATTGAAGGGGGTGTAAACTTATTACTTACCCTCACTAAACTGGTAGTTGGGTTGTTAACGCATTCATCCGTTATCCTTGCCGACGCGCTGCATTCACTTACTGATTTATTAAATAATGTGATTGCGTTCGTTGCCATAAGAATCAGCCAAAAACCCGCCGACAAATCCCACCCATACGGACACCAGAAGTTTGAGTATCTGGCTATTTTCTTATTGGCGGTTTTACTTTCTGTGGTGTCGTTGGAGCTGGTCTTATATGCCATTGAGCATCACGGCAATGTCGTTGAACAAAATATTACGGGACTGGTCTTGCTGATAGTGGCAATTGCTGTCAACTTTTTACTGAGTCGCTGGCAATTGCGAAAGGCGTCTGCGCTCAAATCGGAATTGTTGGCAGCCGATGCTAAACATACCTTTAGCGATGTACTTACATCGATAGCAGTACTGGTTGGCTGGCAACTAGCAGCGTCTGGTTGGTATTGGCTGGATACCGTGTTTTGTTTGGGCGTTGCGGTATTAGTTGGTCATTTAGCCTGGGAACTGTTTCAGCAAGCGTTACCCGTGTTGGTAGATGCAAAAGCTGATGATGAGGCCCTGTCAGCAGAAGTGCTTTCTCGTCATTCAGCGTCATTTGAACATATTACCAGAGTAACAGATGTGAGAACCCGCCGAATGGGAGAGCAGGTTAATGCTGACCTTACATTGTTGGTATCACCCGATTTAACGATTACTGAAGCTCACAATCTGGCCCACGAATTTGAAGACTATCTCAAAACACAGGTAGAACTCGATGATGTTGTGATACACATTGAGCCAGACCTTTCATCTCAACGGAGTTAACGTGCGAAACAGGGTTTTGTTTATTGTAACCATCGGCTTGATGTCGGCTTTGCTATTGGCTTTTACCTACAATGGCTACTGGTGGGTTGTTGGTATTTTTGGGTTGTTACTGGCGATAGCTATTCACGACATAGTACAAAAACGCCACTCGCTGCTGGCAAACTTCCCATTAGTCGGCAGGATGCGCTGGATTATTGAGGAGCTTAGACCGTTTGTTCAACAGTACTTGCTTGAAACAGAAACCAGTGGTCGACCCATTAGCCGTATGTTTCGCTCAATTGTGTATCAGCGCGCGAAGAATAGTTTAGATACCGTGCCATTTGGCACGCAAATCAACACCTATCAATCGGGCTATGAATGGATAGGGCACTCGTTATCAGCGCTGAGTGTGGACGAGCTGGACGAAGATCCCCGAGTGGAAATTGGTGGGCCAGACTGCTCTCAACCCTACAAAGCCAGCTTGCTGAATATCTCTGCAATGAGCTTTGGTAGCTTAAGTAAAAATGCGGTGCTTGCACTGAACAAAGGCGCAAAATTAGGCGGCTTTTACCAGAATACCGGAGAGGGAGGTCTGACGCCGTACCATCTTGAAAACGGTGGAGACATTGTCTGGCAGATAGGCACGGGGTACTTTGGGTGTAGAAATAAAGACGGCACATTTAACCCGCTTACTTTTCAGGAAAAAGCCCGTCTACCAGCGGTAAAAATGATCGAAATTAAACTTAGCCAGGGCGCGAAACCGGGTCATGGCGGTATTTTACCTGCACACAAAAATACCCCCGAAATTGCTGAAATTCGCGATGTGCCAGTCGCCACAGATGTAATATCACCTCCCACACACAGTGCGTTTTCAACCCCTGTTGGGTTACTTGAATTTGTAAAAACACTGCGCGAACTAAGTGGTGGTAAACCAGTTGGTTTTAAACTGGCCATTGGCCGAAAAAGTGAGTTTATTGCTGTGTGCAAAGCCATGAAGCAGTCTGGGATCACCCCCGATTTTATAACCGTGGATGGCGGAGAAGGTGGTACGGGGGCGGCGCCATTGGAATATTCGAATAGCATTGGTTTTCCATTGCGCGAAGCATTGGCCTTTGTCGATGATTGTCTGGTTGGATTTGTGCTGCGCGATAAGATCAAAATAATTGCTTCCGGGAAAATCATCACTGCGTTCCAAATGGTGAAAAACTTGTCGCTAGGCGCAGATGTTTGTAATAGCGCCAGGGGAATGATGCTTGCGCTAGGATGCGTTCAATCTTTGTCGTGTCATACCAACACGTGTCCGACTGGGGTAGCTACCCAGGATCCGTCTCTTTATAAGGGGTTGGATATCAAGGATAAAAGCGCACGGGTTGCTATGTTCCATCATAAAACCGTAAAAGCGATGGTGGACATATTATCTTCCACTGGGCATCGTTCTTCACAGGATCTCAACCGGACACATATTTTCAGACGCGTAGATCAACAAACTATTAAACGATACGACGAGATTTTCCCTCTCATTGAGCCGGGTAGTTTTTGTGGCGAACAGGTGCCAGAAGCCTATGCGCTACACATAAAAGAAGCGTCTGCCACCTCGTTTAAACCTGTAAATATTCTTGCTCAGGTAGAAAATAAAACCCAAACCGTCAGTAGTACGTAGGAAATATTGATTAAAATCAACAGTTATTACACATTGTTATTCTATACTTACCCTATAGAAGACAGCCAAAAGGAGGCTGAATTATGAGTGGTTATAACCGTGTTTTAGTAGCAATTGATGTGTTCTCTAATGAACATGAAGCCGTAGTTGACAAAGCGCTGGCCGTTGCGGGTTCTCCTACAAAAATCAATCTGATTTATGTGGCTTACCCACAAACAAACTTTGAACCTTACGGATTATTCCTGGAACGAGACTTCTCTGAAGAAGTACGCGAACAGGCGCAGAAAAAACTACAGGGCATTGCCGATGGCCACGGAATCCCGCGCACTCACGTTCAGGTAGCTATTGGCTCTGCTGCGGAAGAAATTCACGAAGTCGCGAAAAAGCTCGGCGCTGATTTAATTGTGCTGGGCACACACGGACAAAGTGGCGTCCAGTTATTATTAGGCTCTACAGCCAGTTCTGTATTGCATGGCATCGAGTGCGACTTGTTGGCAGTAAAAGTTTAACTGCCGGTAACAATTACAGCTACAGGCACTGATTTTGTCTGTGTAGGGCAGTGAGCTCCCAACCGCTCACTGCTTTTTTTATTCCTTATTTTCCTCTCTTAATGTGCTGCTTGATTCGTTTTATGAATGCTGAGTTAGTTAGCAATGTTGATTAACTTTCGGACCAAAAATGCCACGTAAATAACTAGGTTTTCTGGATCGATAAAATCGGTATGCATAAAGATTGCAGTCCTAAAATGGTTACGCGTAACGATTTTAAGATTATGATATTTAACAATTTAACTGTGCTTGACGTTTTTCTCAGGTAAAAGCTTATTACTGCGAGTAAAGCTTACCCTTGTGATTACTAGCAAGTTGAAACGACTTTTCTGGCACAGCAATAATGAGGTAATTCAACACATAAAAATATCTACTCGACTTTTTAAGGCTATTTCTCGTCCAACTGCTCTTGCTGTAAATTGATTGCAGTAATGGGAAAGGGGATTACAATTCCTTCTTTCTGATAGCGTTTATGTAGCGCTTTAATAAACATGGATTTGACGAAGAAGCGATTGAAGTATTCTTTGGTGCGAAGCATAACAGTGAAGTTAATACTGGAATTATCGAAAGTATGATAAACCACGAAAGGTTCGTAGGTTTCTACGCCCCATTTATGCTCAAGCAGCACCTGATTAGCCACTTCCAGTGTTACCTGTTCAACGAACTCTAAATCTGAATTGTAATGCACTCCGACTTCTACTGGCACAGAGAGCTCTTTTTCCGGATAGTAATAATTAATGATTTTTGACTGAGATACCTTTCCGTTGGGCACAATAACGATGTTATTAGGTAACATTTTGATCCAGGTAGAACGCCAGCCGATTTTTTCTACAAAACCTTGTTCCCCGCTTTCCAATTCAATGAAATCACCAATACGGAAGGGCTTATCAATAAGAATCTGAACGCCTGAGAAAAAGTTTTCTAGGGTGGGCTGTAAGGCAAGTGCGACTGCAAGCGAGGTAATACCCAATGACGCAATCAATGGCGTAACAGAAATACCCATTGAGCCCAGTACCAACAGAATGCCCAGGCCAATCAGGCAGGCCCTAATGGCCCCACTGGCGATACTGCGCGTGTTGGTTAACAATGAAGAGCGAGCGGCATAGACCTTTATGGCGTAGGTGACCCAACGTTCGATAAACAAAATAAAGGTAATAATTATTAACGCGCGAATAACGTCTGCAATGACACTACTTTGTTCATAAGACCAGATCCCTGTTATGTCGAGTCCGAAACGAGCCAGCCATAACAGAATCGTGAAGATAATCAGGTTGAGAGGCGCATTGAGAGCGAGGGCGAGTACCTGGTAAAAATGGGTAACCTGACTGTTTTGTGCACGTATTTGATTGCGAAGTCGCACCAAAAACAGGCGTTTTGCCATGTATAGGCACAACACAACCACAATACAGGCAGAGGCAATAAGCGATTGTTCAACGGTTAAAATGTTCGATAAATCCATAGGTTAACGACTCTCCCGGCTACCGGGTAAAGGTTTTGACACACCCGGTAACAGGAAAACTTGCAAATGACACACCAGAGATTCACATTCTCGTCGCATTAGTTTGCTACTATGCGACTCTCGCAGTTACAGGAACACACTATGTTTGTTACGAAGGTCACAGGGTATAAGCGTTTGTATTACGCTACCTGGTATTCTTTAAAAGGGTTAAAAGCGGCTTTTTTAAGTGAGCCCGCGGTCCGACAGGAAACGTTTTTACTGGTTGTGGGTATTGGTATTAGCCTATGGCTCGACGTCACCATAGTAGAGAGAATACTGATGATCGGCAGCCTTTTGATGATTATTATTGTGGAACTGTTGAACAGTGCAGTTGAAGCGGTTGTCGATAGAATCGGCCTTGAGGTTCACGAACTGAGCGGCAAAGCCAAAGATATTGGCTCAGCCGCTGTTTTTATGGCCATTATGCTGGCCTTGTTGTGTTGGGGCGGTATTTTATACGGGCTATTTTTCTAAGCTTGTTAGCCGGCGCAAGTCTTTGAACCAGTAGCCGCCGGCGATTACCACACCGAACGCACAAATGCCTCCCAGCAGCGTTGCATTTACAGGCCCCAATGCGGCTGCAGTACTACCGGCTCTGAAATCGCCCAACTGATTTGATGATGCGATAAATATGGAGTTTGCAGCGCTGACCCTGCCACGCAAAGCATCTGGTGTATTGAGTTGCACAACTGCCCCGCGAATTACCACACTGATCATATCTGAGGCACCATAAACAAATAACGCGATGGCAGAAATCCATATATTGGTTGAAAGCCCAAATACCAAAATGGAACCAGCAAATATGAGCAGGGCGTTAAATAAAGTGGTACCGGTCTGAGCGAATTCCGTTTTAAAGCGAGACAGGTAGATCCCCATTAATACCGCACCGGCAGCGGGCATTGCGCGAAGAAGGCCGAGTCCTTCAGGACCTACATGCAATATGTCTGCAGCATAGACTGGTAACAATGCAACCACACTGCCAAGCAGCACTATAAACAAGTCCAGACTCAAGCTGCCGAGTACGATTTGATTGTGTTTTAGAAACCGCAGACCACCTAATAAATCACGCTTGCCACCGGCAGCATTCGCCGCGCCCATTGCCGGCAACTGTAAAAAACTAATTAACGTGCCACACGCGCCGCACACTAGTAACCAGTAGATATTTCGGTCGAGCAGGGCAATCAGCAAACCCGCTATAAAAGGGCCTATCGTGAGCGCTAAATTCCAAACAGTGCTGGTAACTGCCACAGCCTGGTTTAGCTGATGTGATTTAACCAGATTTGGAAGGGTTGCTTGAAGTGTGGGTGACATAAACGCTTTTGCACAGCCATAAACACTGATCAGCGACAACAGCCACCATTTATTAAAATCAGGTGTTTGCATAAGCAATGCAAAACCAACCAGTACGGTTAACTGTGCCGTTGCGCCCAGTACCAGGATTTTGCTTCGGGATAAATGATCCACAACCCAACCGGTAATGGGAAAAAGCAGATAGACGGGGACTATTTGAAATAGCCCCACCAACGCTAGGTCGAACGGGTCTTTCGTGAGTTGATACAAATGCCAGGCAAATGCTACACCCATTATGGATTCGATAGTACTGAATACACCCCGGCCAGCCAGGAACCAGGAAAATTGAGAAGAAAACAGTGGAGTCTGTGTCATTCGAGCAGGAAATGAACTAACAAAATGAGATGGTTATATTACCACTATTTACTGTGGCTTGTCTGACTTAAGTTGAGAAATCAACTTGTTTAACGACATCGGTTTCCCAAAATGATAGCCTTGGCCAAATGCAATGCCGGCATCGAGCAGTGCTATTCGTTGCTTGTCATTTTCAATACCTTCGGCAACGATATTCACATTGATATTCTTTGCAATATCGACCACGTGGGGAATCAATGAAGAACGAATAGAGCCATCTTCCATTTCACTAACAAAACTGCGATCAATCTTGAGCGTGTGACAAGTAAACTGGCGTAATTGCCCTAAATTTGAGTACCCGGTGCCAAAGTCATCAATGGCGACCTGAAAGCCGGATTCGGTTAACGATTTAAGCGTATTCTTGCTGGATGAACTCGCCAATTGCTCACTTTCAGTCACTTCGACGACCAGGTTAATGTTCTTCAGAGTGTTCAGAGGGTGAGCTTCAATTGCCAGTACACGACCGTTATCAATATCCCGGGCAAAGAAGTTAATGTTGACCTTAAAAGTGCCGAGTGCGTTGCACTCAGGAGATAAATCGCTAAAAACACGATTCATGATTTGAACAGAAAATTCCCATGTTTTATTACTGTCCTGAATAACAGGGATGAATTCGTCAGGAAAGATTGGGCCGGTATTGTCTTTAAATCGGGCCAGGACTTCACAGCCAATGACATGACCTGAACTCAGTGACACGATGGGTTGATATTCACAATAAAACTGCTCGGCTTTTAGCCCGCGTAACACTCTGGACTTTATAGAACGCCTGAATCTACTGGCTATCAACAATCCACCAAACGTCAGGATGGCGGTTAATATTGAAATAATTAACCACAACACTAACAGACGCTGATTATATTCCTCAAAGTAGCTACGCGGAGTGAGAGTTCCTATACAATAAGGAACATCATCACTACAGTCAGTCTGATAGAAAAACGCATCGTCGACCTTGTGCTGCGCAGCAACTGGAACCGGCAGGCTTTTGTGTCCGGCAACATGTACATGTTCGCCCTGATAGTGAAACATGATCCGCCATTGCACGGGGATGCTAATTAAATTGTCGAACTGTTGTTCGGTTATCACTGCATTGAAATCCCCGTTGCGAATTATCATGGCCTTGACCTGCTGGTCGAATAGCTCAATTCCACGGTCTACCCAAATTTCTGCCCCTCTAGGACCCTGATAATCGGCAATATCAACATATACAGGATCTTTGAAAACACCGACTCCGGTAGAACAGAGCATATAGTCGCCCTGTACGTATCCCAGATCTTTAATATATGTAGCACTAAATAGATGCTGACGCATAGCTAATAGCAAGTCTTCGTTACATTCTGAGACATTGAGCGCATGCAGTGATTGAAAAACTGAATCCAGTTCACCGGTTATTTGGGCAATTTCTTCAAAGGTGCTATGAATCTCAGCATGAATAACAGATTCAAAATCATGTTCCAGGTATTTTGTAGCACCAAAATGTACAGCCAATCCAACGAGTAAGCTGATACTTATCTTTAATAAGAGTGACAAAACGTGATAACTGTTAATAGCGGGCATGAGGTGCCAATATCCATAATTCAAGCACGTCTAAAGTATAACATCGATTTGATTCAACGCCGAATAACCTGGTTGTAATGACAGAAAAAAAGGATAGGGCGTTTCAAATTTTGAATATGAAGGGAAGGGTTTTAATGTGCCCGGGTATTAAATGTGAATACCCGGGCATAAAGACGATTAATACGTTTTATAGGGTAAAAACTTACCTGACATGACAACACTCACCCTGTCACCTTTTGGATCAGGCTCGCGCTGAAGGTCCATTGAAAAATCAATGGCACTCATGATGCCGTCGCCGAACTCTTCGTGAATAAGTTCTTTTAATGTTGTGCCATAAACATTAACCAATTCGTACCAGCGATAAATTAATGGATCAGTCGGCACCGCAGTAGGCAGAGAGCCTTTGTACGGAGCGATTTGTAGCCAGGCTACGGCTTCGTCACTTAATTCAAATAAATCGCCCACTTTTTCAGCTTGTTCTTTAGTCATGGCCATTTGACCAAGACATGCTGCGGTACTCCATTCTTTAGACTGACCAATCAGGTCAGCAACATGGGCCCATTTTACGCCTTTCTTCACTTTGGCAGATTGAATCATTGCCGTTACTTGCGTGCGATCAGTGATCATAGCTTGTTCCTCATAATGGATTGAACATCAATAAATTGTGTCAGGTGTAAAAAAAGCAAAAGGCGCCCGTGCTGGCTAATTGCTTAGCCATGCAGGACGCCTTTATCCGATTTAAATTTGTAAATTACTTACGCAAACACCACAGCAGCATCTTTAATGCCAAGGCATAAATGTTCATAAAAAAACAGCGTGTTATTAGCGAATAATAGTGTGATAAAAACACATATTGAACTAAAGTAGCGCATAAATCGCATTAAAACGCACCAACAATGCACACGCGTATGCAGTGACTAACGCCAATAGTTACCAGCTGTAAATTACCCGACCAACAATGTCTTGTTCCGGAACAAATCCCCAAAACCGACTGTCAGGTTTTTCCTAAACAAAACATCAAAATCACGCATAGCGAATGATAATTATTAATATCCATGGTTTGTAGTCATTCATATCTAATCTGACTGGTTTAATCGGGAGTTTCGACTTCACCTGAAAGGCAGCAAGAATCAATAAGTTGCTCAGGGCGCATTGGGCTTACATTTGACTACCGCTAATTAAATGAATTCAGCGAGGCCAATATCGGACAATCTGTGCCTGTTGTTTGCTCACATTCAGTCGAGAGTGATTTCAGAACCTTTGCCAATTTTTTCAAATCTATAATCTTTAGCTCTATGTCTAACAAATGTTTATCAGCGATATTTTTCGCAAATGAACAGTCGGCAGAATTGCCTGCAGAAAGCTCTAACAGTGTTCTGATTTCATCAAGACTGAACCCGAGCTGCCGCGCTCTTTTTACAAATCGCAGTTGTCGTATGTGCTCATCGAGATAAAGCCTATTTCCGCCCTCGCTTCTGGATGGTTTGTCGATCAGGTTTATTTTTTCGTAGTATCGAATGGTTTCGATATTGATATCAGTCAGCTTTGAAACTGAACCAATAGAGTTTGGGTCTTTAATCATGTAAATTTTTTCTTGCATCTGTAGTAACTACAGATATTAGCATTACAATTAAGTTGGGCAAGGCATACAAGCTAAGGCTCAACAGGTATTAGGGGTAATAGATGTCAAAAATTATCGAGGCGTAAAATAGATGAAGAGGTTTAACTGTGGCTTCTGACGCGAAAAAGTGGACGGCAGTCTCGGGCGCGATTGTTGGAGGCTTAGCTGCATCAGCATGTTGCGTACTCCCACTTGTTTTACTATGGGTGGGTATCTCAGGGGCTTGGATAGCAAACCTTACAGCCTTAGCTGAATACCATTTATGGATATTAAGCGGCGCATTACTAATGTTGGGTTTGAGTTACCGTTTGATATTCAGCAATTCGAAGAATAAATGTGATGATGGAAAAATATGCACAAAACCGTTACCACAAAGGTTTGTGAAAAATGCTTTCTGGATAGCCGCTGTATTGATAATTATTGCAGCGGCGTTCCCTTATGCAGTCAGTTTGTATTATGGAGTATAAAAAATGAAACGTAATTTAATGTATATATTGCTAGCAACGACTTTTTGGCTAATGCCATTTGTCAGCCATGCGGAAACGCAAAACGCTACGCTGACGGTAGAAAATATGAGCTGCGCGACCTGCCCAGTGGTAGTTCGAAGTGCATTGCTCAAGTTAGATGGGGTAAATGAGGTTTCAGTGTCTATGAAAGACAAAACGGTTGTCGTGATTTTTGATAATGAAGAAGTCTCAACACAGGACTTAATAGACGCTGTTTCAAATTCTGGCTTCCCAGCCAAACTTCTTAAGAGTTAATTATTATCAAGGAGCGCTGCGCTGTGGCTGATGTTGAATTACTATCAACTTTAACTTGCCCTGAGTGTGGGCACGTTAGTCAAGAAACTATGCCGATCAATGCATGCCAATGGTTTTACGAATGCGTAGCTTGCAAAACGCTATTAAAGCCAAAAGCAGGCGACTGTTGTGTTTACTGTTCTTTTGGAACTGTAAAGTGCCCGCCGATCCAGGAGGGAAAGTCCTGTTGTGATTCCTGAAAGTGACAGTCTACCATTTTTGTGAGTTCAATCGATGTTTGCATTCCATTGGTTGCATGTCTGTGCGGGTGTTTCAGGTTAAGTTTTTACTAATCAAAATGATGTTACGCCTAGAGTAAGCTTTTTTCGACACGTCAAAATACATCTCTAATATCCACCAATGAAGGCTTTCCACTCTCAACTCTAATCAAATCATAAGACTTATTTATTTCTGTAAAGGAGAGTAGTGGAAAAGAATATTCAAAAGCATTTTCAGGCTTACACCATTCGTTGGTTTCAGTTATTGTTACGTGCATCCTACAAACAAACGGCCGCGCATCATAAATAGAGCAGGCACCATTTTTGAGAAACGGGAGATTGTAAGATCTTCTGTGTAAGTGGCTGTTTATCATAGTGATACGCGGTCACTGTACATAATCATAAACTAACTCATGGCCGCTTTCCAATCTCTTATTGGCATTGTCCACTTCTTCGATATCTGGTGAAGTGCCAGATACAATATTTTCATCACTGAATCGTCAGTCGG